>Ga0207707_10000709_pt1 | contig 33118 bp, 34 predicted proteins | sample KBSC83BmetaG_FD_184336 | JGI IMG/M metagenome (GOLD analysis project Ga0207707, IMG submission 184336) | Corn rhizosphere microbial communities from Kellogg Biological Station, Michigan, USA - KBS C8-3B metaG (SPAdes) (version 2) | ecosystem: Host-associated > Plants > Roots > Rhizosphere ... | reverse complement strand
CACCGGGAGTTTTCTTGTGCAGCAGGAGTTTTTGCGGCCGGTCGGCAGGAAGGAGGCATATGAAGCGGACATAACGTACGGCACGAACCATGAATTCGGGTTCGATTACCTGCGCGACAATCTTGCATACCGCGTGGAAGATCAGGTGCAGCGCGGCTGGAATTACGCGATCATCGATGAAGTCGACAGCATTTTAATAGATGAAGCCCGCACGCCGCTCATCATCGCCGCTCCGGATGCGCAATCAAGCGATTTCTATAAAGCATTCGCCCGCATCGCGGCGAATCTCCAAAAAGACGAAGACTATGAAGTCGATGAAAAGCGCAAATCGGTTGCGATAAAGGACACCGGCATCGAGAAGGTGGAAAAAATGATCGGCGTGCAGAATATTTATGCGCCGGAAAACATCCGCCTCGTGCACTATCTTGAAGAAAGCCTCAAGGCGAAGGCGCTGTTTGAACGCGATCGTGATTACGTGGTGAAAAACGGCGAAGTGATCATCGTCGACGAATTCACGGGCCGCATGCTCATGGGCCGGCGCTATCAGGCGGGCCTGCATCAGGCAATCGAGGCGAAGGAGAGCGTGAACGTAAAAGAAGAGTCGCGCACGTACGGAAAAATTTCCATTCAAAATTATTTCCGCATGTATGCGAAAATTTCCGGCATGACGGGCACCGCGCAGACGTCGGCGGAGGAATTCCATAAGGTGTATGAGCTGGAGGTCGTGAGCATTCCGCCGAACCGGCCCCTCGCGCGCATCGACATGAATGACCTTATTTATAAAAACTTCGCGGCGAAGCTTCATGCGATGGTGAATGAGGTGAAAGAGCGGCAAAAAAAAGGCCAGCCGGTTTTGCTTGGCACGACCTCGATCGCGAAAAATGAAATGGTTTCCGCCGCGCTCGCGCAGGCTTCCGTCAGGCACGAGGTTTTGAATGCAAAAAACAACGAGCGCGAAGCTGCGATCATTGCGCAGGCGGGGCGCGCGGGAGCGGTGACCGTTGCGACGAACGTCGCCGGACGCGGCGTGGACATCATTCTGGGCGGCAATCCGGCGGATCCCGAGGAAGCGGCGCGCGTGCGCGAACGTGGCGGGCTGCACGTGATCGGCACCGACCGGCACGAAGCGCGGCGCATCGATAATCAGCTGCGCGGCCGCGCAGGGCGCCAGGGCGATCCGGGATCGACGCAATTCTTCCTTTCGCTCGATGACGACCTGCTCCGCGTTTTTGGCGGTGAGCGGATCAAGGGGATTATGGAGCGCTTCGATCTGCCGGAAACTGAAGCGATCGAATTCGGCATGGTCACGAAAGCGGTCGAGCAGGCGCAGGAAAAAGTGGAAGGCGCGAATTTTGATCTGCGCAAGCATTTGCTCGAGTACGACGATGTTTTGAACAAACAGCGGAGCGCGGTATATCGCCGTCGGCAGGAATTCCTTTCGATTTTAAATAAGGAAGATTTGGCGCAATCAATTGCCGATGCGGCGCTTGCACACTTCGATGCGGCATTCGGCCAGGCGATCGAAGGCGGCATGCCGGACGCGCTGGATGGCGCCAAGAAGGCATTTCAAGAAGCCGGGATAGGGGATGCATCTGCGTTCCAAACCGCCGAAGATTTCCGGCAGGCGATTATTGAAAAGAGCGCGCAGGTTGCAGAAAACCAACTTGCGAAGAATCAGATGCTCGGCATCCTTGATATGCTCTGGATGACAAACCTCGAAGACCTCGAAGCCCTTCAAGAATCGGTCGGTTTGCGTGCATACGGCCAGCGCGATCCGCTCGTTGAATATCGCCAGGAAGCGAGCCGGCTTTTTAAAGGTTTTTGGGGCAATTTCAACGGCTGGATATTTGCGAATATTTTCAAGCTCGCAGAGACGACGGCGCCGGGCGGCGTTGCGGCGGCGGCATCCGTTGTGCCTGGTGCACAGCCTTCCATTCAGCCGACCATCGTACCGAAATCGATCGCCGGTACGCCGAATCAAAAACCGGCGGCGGCGCAGGGCGGTGAAAAGATCGGCCGCAATGACCCGTGTTTTTGCGGCAGCGGAAAGAAATATAAAAAGTGCGGGCTGCTGAATACCGAAGAACACCAGAAGAATATGGCTATGGGCGGAAAAAAGCACGAGGTGACGGGCGGATAAGCAATAGATGATAGGGAGCGGCATAGACACGCTCGTCGAAATTGCGCTAGGATGATGGCAGTTCGAAAGTTTGAAAATCCGTTATGCGAGGTAGATTGACATGGGATACACGAATATCCGCCGAGCTATGGCGGAGCGTTGTGCTGAAACAAGAAGAAGCGGCGATCAATGCAAGAATCCTGCGTTTGCGCGCGGACTTTGTTCGCCCCACTTAAGGCAAAAAGGCGGGCATATCTGGATATGCGATCACTCAGATTCCGGATGCTGTCAAAGTTATTGCCGTTACTGCGCAACAATCCGGAGCGAGGAAACGGCCCGGGAATTTTGCTATATCCGTACCTGCGGCGAGCCTATTCCTGAGTTTTCTCCGGACCTTCCCAAGCGCTTGCAATATTCCTTTGCAGCCGCAAAACCAGCCAAGCGAATCCCGATTTGCATGGAAGGGAAAAAAATACTCGTGTCGGGAGAAATATGGGGCCCGTTTGCAATATGCCAGCACGAAGCTATGTGGTATCTCTCGCATCGCGAGACTATGGCCCCCGTGGTTCGCGCCGCGGCGAAGGAAAATCTCGTGCTGCTTGTCAAAGATGTTCTTGAGGAAAAATACGATTTGGATTTCGCATCGCTCGAGGAGGTCTCGCGGAAAGTACGGTCGGAGTTTTACAATGACCTCCGCTGTCGCCGTTATCGAGACGTAATCGAACGCGTACGCGGCGGATTTTTGACATGGCCGAGAGGCCCGTACCGGATCAAGCCCTGTATGTGGCCGTGGGAGAATGACGTAGAGGTTGTTGCATACGGACCGTTCACGATCGAGGAGTATGCTTCCGGCTTTTGCTTGAAGAACTTTGGGCAGTACCTCGGGGGTGGAGTAGCGGTTCTCGGCGTCCCGAAGTTTGAGGATGCGGAACGTCTTGCACAAGGCCTCGCCGATCTGGATCTCAATTGGGAATATCTTCCCTGTCGGGACGACAATGGATTTCTTCCGGAAACGCAGATAGCGGTGCGGAACTATTTGGCGACTGTTGCCGAAAAAATGCCCATCCAATATTTCCTCCCGGAACTCCATCCGTTGAAGCCTGTTACCGCGGATCAGACCAATACCATAACCATAACAATAACCATTGAATAACAGAATTAAATAAGAGCGGCGATCGAAATTCGGTCGCCGTTTTTTGCATGCTTTCGTGCGGGCACGAAATGCTACAATAAAAGAAAGTTCCCAAAACGGGTCGAATATATTTTTATAAAAAAATGAGCACGTATGCGAAATGGATGATCGCGATCGCAATCGTGATTGCGGCGGTGACCGGCGGATGGCTGTATGTGGTGTATGGACAGGTAAAGAGCGCGGTGATTGATGAGCAGGCGGACAGCGTTGCTGCCGTCGTGAATGCGCACATTGCAGGCGTGAAAGGGTCGGATTTTGCAAGTAAAGATCCGAAATATGTCGCCTCCGTTTTTTCGCCGATTTGGACCGCGGTTCAGTCGCCGGAATATGTGCGCATGAAAGTGTGGACGCCCGATTACACTATTATTTGGTCAAACCTTTCGGAGCTCATCGGCCAGAAGTTCCCGCCGTTCGATGAATTGACGGAAGCGGCAGCCGATAAAGAGCCGGAAGCGGATCTCGAGTCCCAGAAAAACGAAAATATCGGCGAACGGCAGTACGATGTTTTGCTCGAAACCTATGTTCCATTCATCGATGCGGATGGCAGCGTCCCGGGATTCATCGAGCTGTACCAGGTGCCGACCGAATTGAACCAGCAGATTGCGGCCGATTTTGAAAACCAGCTCCCGGTTCCGATTGCGCTCGCGCTCATCGTGTTCGGCATTTTTGCCTTCGGTTTCCATCTTTTCCTGAAAAAGAAAGCGGCCCCGGCCACGCCCGCGGCGCCCAAAGCATAATCAAACGTGAACGATGCGGCTCATCTATAAAATCACCATTCCGGTGGTCCTCGTCTTGGGCGGGCTTTCGTTTTTCGTCTTTTTCTTTTTCTCATCGTCGCTCCAAAACGCGATGCTTGAGCAGGAATTTCTTTCGGTCCGCGATGCCGTGACGAAAGGCGCGCAAGCGCTCACGCTTAATGATTTTGCGAATCCGACCTCGACTGCGGCGCAGGCGGATTTCGCCGTGTTTTATGATGCAGTCACGAATCCGTCGATCGCCCGGTTTACGGTGTGGGACGATAAAGGATGGATCATCTATTCGGATTTATCCTCGATTGTCGGACAGAGCTATGAAGTCGGAACGCCGGACGTCGAAAATGCGCTCACGACAGGCGAGCCGTTTTATTCCGTGAAGGTGCAGGATGCGGGCACGCCGAAACAGACGGACGTGCCGAACTTCATGGATATTTTCATCCCGGTGCAGATGAGCGGACAGACGGTGGGCGTCGTTGAGGTGCGCGCCGTGATCGGAGCGGTTTTGCATCCCATCGCGCAGCAGATTTCGGATCTCACCTTCGGGCTCATTGCAGCGATGATCGTTATTTTCGCATCGGTGCTTCTGGCCTTCCGACTATTCGTCACAGGTCCGCTCTCAACGCTCAAGGATGTGAGCACCCAGGTGATCCGGGGCGATTTGAGCGCGCGCGCGAAAATTAAAACAAAAGACGAACTCGGCGAAGTGACGCACTTCATCAATGAAATGCTTTCGCGCGTCGAGAAATCGCAGCAGGAATTGCAGACGGCGAAAGAGGGCGTCGAAGAGATCGTTAAGCTGCGGACGAAAGAGCTGACCGAAGAAAAAGCCCGGCTCCTCGCGTCGCTCGCGGGACTTTCGCTCGGCTTCATCATCACCGAAGGGGTGGACAAGATGACGTATGCGAACGCCGCCGCCGCGCGCATTTTCGATGCGGAGCCCGGCGACCTTACGATGGCGGATATCGATCATAAACTGAAGGATGCGCTTGATTTCCGCGAGGAGCGCAAGAAATCTATCGAGCGCGAGCGGCTCATTGAGTTGAAAGAGGTCCGTTTCCAGAACAAATTCCTCCGCATCTTTGCGGCTCCGATCGTGCCGCCGGGAGCGGACGTTGCGATCGGCAGCGTCGCCGTGTTTGAAGATGTCACGGAAATGCGCCTCCTCGACTATGCGAAGGCGTCGTTCGTGGCCATTGCTTCGCATGAATTGCGTACGCCGCTTACGATCATCCGCGGCAATGCCGAATTGCTGCTTGATGACATGAAAGAAAAGGGGACCGAATACGTCGACCGGGTGAAGTCCATCTATGACGGTTCGGTGCGCCTGCTCGACATCGTGAACGACTTCCTCGACCTCACGGCGCTTGAAGAAAAGAAAGTGCAGTTCAAGCGCGATTCCTTCAATATTGTGGAGCTTGCCCAGGGCATCGCGAACGATCTGAAGCCGCGCGCGGACAAAAAGAACCTCGTGATCACGGTGCAGAAGCCGGAAGGCGCGCTGCCGAACGTGGTCGCCGACCATGAGCGCACGAAAGAAGTGTTCGTGAATCTTATTGCGAACGCGATCCAGTATACGGAAAAAGGCGGCATCACGCTCACGTTTGCGCCGAATGGAGATAAAGTACAGGCGTTCGTTTCGGATACGGGCGTCGGCATTCCGCCGGAACGGCAGGCGGCGCTCTTCCGAAAATTCAACACGGTGCAGGAAAAATTCCTGCGCCAGCGGGAATACGGCAGCGGCATGGGACTGTACATTGCGCATCTCATTATGTCTTCCATGGATGGCACCGTAGGGCTCTTCAAGAGCGCACCCGGCGAGGGGAGTACGTTCGTGATCACGTTTCCGACGCAAGATTCGGCACCGCCCGCAGAGAATCCCTCTTGACGCCCGGCGTCCGTTTGATACAATCAATTATGGGTACACGAAAGACTTTGGGCGGTCGATATGTATTAATTAACGAGAGTACGTTTTGAGCGTTGCAAAACAACTCGCACTTCCATGCGGTTTTTTTATTTTTTAAGAATCCGGATTAAACCCCCGTGGAGCCCATGAAATAAAACCGGGATTTGAGACAAGCACGTTTGAAACCTCATTTCGCTTCGATCGTTACCTATACGGGCCGTCGAAGAAACGACCCCTTTATTATTTCAAGCAGTTGCAGCCGTTTTCTTCATAAAAGTCAGTAAAATCGCCTCCATACGGGCATATTATAAAATAATTTAATTCGTTCGCATTCATGATATCTCAAAACTATTGGAAAATAGGGCATCATTTGGCATTTGGTCGCGTAACAAAGCTGGAAAACCAGCGTATATAACCATGGCACCCAACATTTTACAGGGGGATCGGTTAACGCAGCTTGCGATTAAGATGAAAAAAGGCAACCGGCGCGCCGCGGCGGAGCTTTACGATGAGCTTCTGCCCAAGGTGTACGGATTTCTTTTTACGCGCACCGGCAAGAAAGAGATCGCCGAGGATCTTTCCCAGGACATTTTCGTGAAATTGGTCGAAAAGGTTGCAAGCTTCGATGAGAAGCGCGGCCGTTTCACGGTATGGTTTTGGCAGATGGTCCGCCACGTGCTCGTGGATTATTATCGCGAGAAAAAGGAAACCCCCTTCTCGAGTTTCGAAGAAGAGACCGTCGCTTCGATGGCCGTTGCGGAAACGGTGAACATTGAAGAACGGCTCCGGTATGCAAAGCTCAAAGAGTTCCTGACGACCCTCGCTGCAGAGGAGCGGGAATTGTTCGAGCTTCGGTATGTCGCTGAAATGCCATACAAGGAGATTGCGGTGTTGTTGGCAAAGTCGGAAGGTTCGCTCCGGGTGGCCGCACTCAGGGTGAAGGAAAAAATTAAGAAAGAATTCGATCACCGAGAATTGTAGTAGAATGTAATGTACGCATAGTTGTTCCCCGCAGGTCGTATCCCTAACTTAATACCGTAAGCCTCTCCCACATCGCGAGAGGTTTCCCCATGAAATTAAAACTTAGCAAAAATAAAATTTCCCCGCGCCTCACGAAGGCGATCACCCCCGATTCGGAATTCGTTGAACGGACGAAGGCGCGATTCCTTTCCGAATTCGACGCCCGTCACGGAGTTCCCGTTTCTTCCTTTGGTTTTCGTTTTCGAGCCCCCGCCTGGACAGCGGCGGCTTTTGTGATTGTGATCGCAGGAACCGCATTCGGCGCGTCGGCATATGCCGATTCGAAGAACGTTCCGGCGGACAGCCCGCTCTACGGCCTGAAGCGGATGCGCGAGAACGTGGTATTGGCATTCGCGTCGCCCGCGGAGAAAGTGGATCTCCAGGCCGAGTTCACCGCGCGGCGTGCGGATGAAATCGTGGATCTTGAATCCCGCAAGCCGTCGAGCACAATCATTGAAAACCTGAAAACCGAGCTTGATGATGACATTACGGAGTCTGCGACGGTTTTTGCCCATGCGACGACAACGCCGCCCGGCGGCCCCGAGGCGAATGGGCTCGTTGTATTCTGCGCCGGCATCGAACAGGCGATTAACGTGAGTTCGACGGTGATCCAGGGCGTATTCTCCCGGCACGGCGGCGAGATCGAACATTTGCGCGGTATCTGCGAGCCGGAGCATGGCGTTACGACAAGCACGGATGATGGTTTAAATGAAGGTCACGGAGGCCATGGGGATCATGACCGGAATATTCTTATCATGAACGGCACATCGACGGCTTCGACAAGCAAGGCCATCCAGAAAGACAGCGGCCGATCCCGCGGAAGCGATCAAGGCGATCATGAGGATGATGTGAACGGCGGTACGATCGCAACGAGTTCCGTTCCCGTCAGTCTGATTAATATTGTGTCGTCAACAATAATGTCCACCACATCAGAACGCGGCGGCGATGGAGGCGGGGATAAAAATGACGGCGGCCATAATGATGACGGCGGCGATCGGAGCGGCAGTGGGAACGGCATCATCGCAAGTACGACAGCTTTGGTTTCTTCGACGATCACTCTTCCGCTCGGATTATAGGCGTGATACGCTTATAGCCATGACAATCGACGAGTTTCAGAAAGCCGATCTTCGCGCCGCGAAGGTTGTTCATGCAGAGCGCGTTGAAGGATCGGAAAAATTATTGAAACTGCAGCTCGATCTCGGCGAGCCGCGCCAGGTGCTTTCGGGCATCGCCAAATGGTACGCGCCGGAAGATCTCGTGGGGAAAACGGTTATTGTAATTGCAAATCTTGAGCCGCGCATGATGATGGGCCTTGAGAGCCAGGGCATGCTTCTTGCCGCGCATGGCGCGGACGGATCGGCCATCATCATTTCGCCGACAGGCGATGTTCCGCCCGGCGCAAAAATTTCGTAATATATAAGTATGGAACACAACAATCGCCGCATGCTGGCAGCCGTCGGATTCGTCGCGCTCGCGGCCGTCGTGATCGGCTTCGGCATGTATTACAGCAATAAAATTTCTTCGCAAAGTCAGCAGGCCGCGGTCGACGAGGGCGCTGCAGCAGAACAATCACAATCAGCAATCATGCAAAACTTCAAAGTAGAGGATGTTACGGTGGGTACGGGCACGGAAGCGAAGGTGGGTGATACGGTGACGGTAAATTATGTGGGTACGCTCGATAACGGACAGAAGTTCGACAGCTCGGCCGATCACGGGCAGCCGTTTTCATTCGTTCTGGGCGCTGGCCAGGTTATTAAAGGATGGGATCTCGGCGTTGCCGGTATGAAGGTTGGCGGCAAACGCAATCTTACGATCCCGCCGGAACTCGGATACGGCGCGGGCGGTTATCCGCCGATCATTCCGGCGAACGCCACGCTTCATTTTTCGGTGGAACTCGTAAGCGTTCAATCGAAGTAATCTTTTGCAAATATAAAAATGGATAAGGCGGCCTCATGTGAGGCCGCCTTTGATTTAAGGGAGGCGGACGCCGCCTGTCGCAACCGGCATGCTGTCCGGCAGTGCATTGATCACCGCCGTCGCTTTCCCGAGCAGGATGAGCAAAAATTGCTCAAGGGCGCGGAGCACATCCGGCATGAATATTGCGGCAACGATTACGATCGCCGCGAAACCTAGGGCGCTGCTCATGGCGCGGTTGGAGGATGTCGTTTCAGTGGCTCGACGATTTCCACCAGCCGCGTAGGCGGCCTTCCTCCCGCGGGAGGCCTCGTTTTTTACGGGCGCACGGGAAGACCTCGCGCGGGGGAAGGCTTTGGGGGCCCTGCTACTTTCCTAATACCACAAAAAGAAAAAGCCCGTCAATCTGACGGGCCAAAAAGCATATCGGTCTTAAAGTTGTCGGGAGGCCACTCGCTCGGATCGCCGCAGTCCTTCGGATCCATTCCCGGAGGGATGACGCACACCACGATGTGACGTGGCCGTTTTGGATTATCGTTTTCGCCAGGCTCGCCGATCATCCGTTCATCGATATGAACAAATGGGCGGTCAATAACACTGGTTTCGAGGCCGCGTGCGGCCCGGCGCATGTCGCATCCCGTGTCGTCCGCAACCTCCAAGTCTCCGTTGCGAAAAAGAATCTTGGAGCCCCGAGGAATGACGATATTATCCGTCGCAATGCCCGGATCCCGTGCTGTTTGTCCGGCCACTTTCATGGGGCGGTCGATGCTTTCATAGGCATACTTACCCACGGAACGTGTTTTGTCTGGATTATAGTAGGTGTAAAAAGCATGAACCACCTGTACGTGGGTGAATGTTTTAATCCCCGGAGCCGTGCTAACGCCTTCGCATTTTCCAAACGGATCGGTAGGTCCCGCGTGAGGTGCCGGATGGTGAGCGATGATCGTCCATGCCGGATTTATGAGGTAGAGCAACCCATCGAGCAGCGATGGGAAGAATAGCCAGGAGATTACGGAGAAAGCCAATACTCCGCCGATAATTCCGGCGAGTATGGCTACCGCCTTGCCGAATTTTCCCATCGAGAGAGTTCCCTTCTTCTGTGATTTAATTATGGTAAGTATTCCGCAGAGATGGTAACACATTTGACATCACATGTCAATAAAATCGTATGCAAGAATCTTTTAATGATTTTTTAATAATTCATTTTTACTATTAAGATATGAGAATTCTCGTCGTGGAGGATGAAAAAGACATCGCCGATTTTGTGGTGAGCGGCCTTCGGGGACAGCATTTCGCCGTGGATTGGGCCGATAATGAAGATACGGCACTCGCATGGGCGCGGGTCAATGCGTATGATCTTGCGGTGCTCGACATCCGGCTCGGCCGGGAGGGGAGCGGAATTGATCTGTGTCGAAAAATCCGAGAGAAGGGAAGAGCATTCCCTATTATCATGCTTTCGGTCCAAAGCGATGCGATCACAAAAATAGAAGCGCTCAATATCGGCGCCGACGATTATCTTACGAAGCCGTTTTTCATGGCTGAGCTCATCGCGCGGATACGGGCGCTCCTGCGGCGCGAGAAGAAGCTCACGGGCACGCGCCTCGCAATCGCCGATCTCGAAATCGATACGCTCACCCACGGGGCCATGCGTGCCGGCAAAGCGATCAGGCTGAATCGCAAGGAATTTTCGCTCCTCGAATATCTCATGCGGAACGCGGGCACGACGCTCACGCGGGCGATGATCCTTGAGCATGTGTGGGATATCAATGCCGACCCGTTTACAAATACCGTAGACGTCCACATTCGTTTTCTACGTTCGAAAATTGACGTCGGGCATCGGAAGAAGCTGCTCAAAACCGTTCACGGTTTCGGGTATAAGATCGAGGGATAATACAATGCTTAAAATATAGTTAAATAGATATTTAACTATCCACATTTGTGCGGTGCGTCGGTTTGCGTTAGCATAAAAAGACATGAACGAACGACTCCGTAATATCAATATCCCGACCATTTTCGTGGTGCTCGGGGCGACCGGCGATTTAATGACAAAAAAAATCGTGCCGGCGCTTTTCAATCTGCATCTCAAAAAAAGTCTGCCGCGCGACTTCCGCCTGGTTGGCGTTTCGCGCCGCGATTGGAGCGATGACGACCTGAAACAGCATGTCGAAACGATCATCGGCGTGAAAGTGGCCGACTCGCCGCGCGAATCCGTCGAATCGTTTTTAAAGCTTGTCACGTATCACAAACTTGAGTTTGGGCAGCACGATGATTACCGCGCCTTGAAAGATGAATTACAGAAGATCGACGACGAGCGCGGCATGTGTTCGAATAAGCTTTTTTACCTGTCGGTGCCGCCGCAGTTTTATGGCGATATTCTCGATCATATGCAGAAATCGGGGCTTTCGGAGGAATGTGCGACGAACGAAGGGTGGACGCGCGTCGTGATCGAGAAGCCGTTCGGCAACGATGAAAAGACGGCGAAAGCGCTCGATGCGAAACTCGCGCATATTTTCAAAGAGAATCAAATTTATCGCATCGATCATTATCTCGCAAAAGAAACATTCCAAAATATTCTGGCGTTCCGCTTTGCGAATGGGTTATTCGAGCATTCTTGGGGCAAGGAAACGATTGAAAAAGTATATGTCCGCGAGCTCGAAAACGTGGGCGTCGAAGATCGCGGGCCGTTTTACGATCCCTTAGGCGCGCTCCGCGACGTGGGGCAGAATCACATGCTGCAGATGGCGGCTCTCGTTGCTATGGGTCAGCCGAAAGATTTTTCCGCGGACGAAGTGCGGAAGAGCCGCGCGGCCATTCTGAAAAAACTGCAGCCCCTTACCGAAAAAGAAGCGAAGCGCCGGACGTTCCGCGCGCAATACGAAGGATATCATTCCATCAAGGGCGTGCGCTCCGATTCGGAAACGGAAACCTATTTCCGCGTGCGCTTCAATATCGATCATCCACGCTGGAAGGGTGTTGATTTCGTGATGGAAGCGGGCAAGCGTCTTATCAACCCCGATGAAAAAAAAGAAATAACTGAAATCGAAGTCGTGTTCCGTCATCCGGAACCGTGCCTCTGCCCCACGAATGAGCATTTCCGGGATAAAGTCGTGTTTCGCCAGGATCCGAAAGAAGGGATCACGATTTATTTCTGGTCAAAAAAGCCCGGCTTCAAAATGGAACTCGAAGAGCGCACATTTGAATTTGATCTGCGGCCGGCGGTTGCGGGCGGCCAGTACACCGAGGAATATCAGAAGCTGCTTCTCGACGCGATTGTGGGCGATCAGACCCTTTTCATTTCAAGCGAGGAGATCGATGCCATGTGGCGCTTCATCGATCCCATCGAGCGCGCATGGGCGAAGGGCGTCGTGCCCTTGCGCCGCTACCATCCGGATAGCCCGGCCATAACGGTCGAGGCGCAGGTGGTGGATGAATCGGATGCGGTATAATAGATGTATGCTTCCTGAAGACATCAAAAATTACAATAAGCAGTTTTCGTACGAGCCGAAAATCGAAAACGCCGGCAAATTGAAAAAGTTTTCGAAGTTTTTGGTTGCCGGCATGGGCGGATCGCATCTTGCGGCAAATATCATTAAAGATTGGCATCCCGAAGTCGATCTTTTGATCTGGTCCAATTACGGTCTGCCGCCGCTCACGGAGAAGCAGCTCAAAGAGCGGCTCGTTGTTTTGAGCTCATATTCCGGGAATACGGAAGAAACCATCGATGCCTTCAACGCGGCCCGTGCAAAAAAACTTTCATTCGTCGTGATCGCATCGCGCGGCAAGCTCATCACGCTTGCGGATAAATTCAAAGTGCCGTACATCCAGATGCCCGACTATCACATGCAGCCGCGCATGGCGACGGGCCTCAGCATGCTCTCGATGCTCGCCCTTATGGGCGAGAAGGCGTGGATAAGCGAAGCGAAACAGCTGGTGAATCAGCTCCACTCCGCGCGCGAAGAGCACCGCGGCCGCGATCTTGCGAAGCGCCTGCATGGCAGCGTGCCCGTGATTTATGCGTCCGACCGCAACGGCGCGATCGCGCAGAACTGGAAGATCAAATTCAATGAGACCGGAAAGACGCCCGCGTTCTGGAACGTGGTCCCGGAGCTCAATCACAATGAAATGACCGGCTTTGATGTGAAGACAAAAACGACGCACCTTTCAAAAAACTTTCATTTCGTTTTTATAAAAGATGGCGATGACGACCGCCGCATCATCAAGCGCATGAATGTTTTGGAGAAACTCTATCGCGATCGCGGCTTCAAGACGGAAATCGTTCTCCTGCAGGGCAAGACCATGATTCATAAGATTTTCAGCGCGCTCGTTCTTGCCGACTGGACGGCATTTCACACGGCGAAACTGTATGGCGTGGAACCGGAGCAGGTTCCGATGGTGGAAGAATTTAAAAAACTCATCTCCCGATGAGCGTCGGCGCGATGACGAAAATTTCTCGCAGCAAGATCGAGCTTTTTTTGGATTGCCCGCGCTGCTTTTGGCTTGATATGCGGCAGAAAATCAAGCGTCCGTCCGGCCCTCCGTTTACGATCAATAACGCGATTGATTATTTATTGAAAGGCGAATTCGACGTGCACCGCGAAAAAGGTACGCCGCATCCCGTGATGGGCAGGCACAATATCGACGCGATCCCGTTCCAGCACGAAAAGATGACGCAGTGGCGCCATAACTTCACGGGCGTGCAATACGAACATGCGCCGACGGGGTTTCTGGTGTATGGCGCAGTCGACGATTTGTGGATCGACCCAAAAGGAAAAGTGCACGTTGTCGATTACAAAGCGACGGGCGCGAAGGAGCATCAGATTTACGATTCGTATCGGAGGCAGATGGAGATCTATCAATGGCTGCTCGCGAAGAACGGCATCGATGTTTCGCCGCTCGGCTATTTCGTGTTCGCGCGCGTGAATAAAGCGGGCGGCTTCGGCAACGGCGAAGCGGCGCTCGCATTCGATCTCTTCATCGAACCCTTGGTGGGCGATAATTCCTGGGTGGATCAGGCATTAAAATCCGCTAAAAAAACATTTGACATGGCCGAAGCGCCGGATCCTACGCCCACCTGCGAATTTTGCACGTACCGCCGCGCCGCACGGGATTTCGAATGATTTTCGCGGTTTATTTTATTCCTTGTAAAAAGCCCTGTTTCATGGTATAATTTGCGGTAGCGGAGGTTTTTGGCAATATGACATTCGGTGAGTTGTGCTGCGCTCTTGCGCTCGGCGTGATTCTTCTCGTGCTTTGGGTGAAAGACTTGAAACAGCGGGGCGATTGGGATAAGAAAATAAAACCGCTCCTGCAGACGATCGTTGAGATCGGGCAATTGCTTTGGGAAGAGTTTCGCGCGTGGGCTTCAGAAAAAGCGCGCGCGCATCCTCGTGAGGTAGGGCGGATCATCCATATGAAAGAATGGATTGTCCAGAAGTGGCCAGCTCTATGGCGGCAGAGAAGGCGGATCGTCGCGCTCGTGGTTGCCGGAGGTATAACATTCTGGTGCTTTCTCCCTCTCATTGTAGCGGTCTTTGCGGGAGAGATCGGCACGTGCCCGGTTATCGGGGATATTCCTTTGCGCAATATCCCGTATGTGATCATGGCTGTAGCGATTTCGTTTTCCGGGGTCTATAAAATCACCCTCGAATTCTTAGGGGGGATGCCGCCGAAACCCAGCCTTACCAGTCGGGAGTACAATGCAATTATGGAGCGTTTGTTGGGTGTCTCGAAATAGCCATCGTGACCGATGCAATCGCTTCGTATTCGGGCCGGAACGCCATGTTCCGGCCTTTTAATCTTTTTATAATCTTCGCGCGATATAATAGAGATATGCCGTTCATGAAGAAATCCGCCGTGCTCAAATGGACCGCGCACGCGAAAATGAAAATGAATTATTACCGGCTGTCGCCGATGCGCGTGCGGCGCGTTTTGCATTCGCCGAAGCGCATCGAAGAAGGCGTTGCGCCGAAAACGATCGCAATGATGCAGCCGGTTTCATTCAAGCATGCGAGCGGCCGCGAGGGCGCCGCGAAAAAAGAATCATGGACGCAGGAGATATGGGTGATGATCCAGGACGGGCCGACTGCGCGCACGGTAATCAGTGCGTGGCGGTACCCGGGCGTCACGAAGCCGCGAAGCGCAGTGGCGGCGGCGTTCATGAAAAATGAATATCAGGAGTTTGTGTCGCGCGGCGGTACGTAACAGGGCCTATTGGTGCGATATAATACTGAGGCGGGGTTTTCCGTATGACTTCTAGTCGCAAACCATAAAAATCAAACCAACGAATAACAACATGTTGCTTACGAGTCCGGTGTTCGAAGATGGAGCCTCCATTCCGAAGAAATATACCTGCGAGGGAGGGGATATGAATCCGGAGCTCCAGATCCAAAACGTACCCGAAGCGGCGAAAAGCCTGGCACTTGTTTTACACGACCCCGATGCTCCGATGGAGGGCGGCTTCACGCACTGGGTGGTATGGAACATCAATCCGAAAACCACATTAATAAAAGAAGAGAGCGTTCCGCCGGGCAGTGCCGAGGGGCGGAATGGAGCGGGGAAGAATGCATATATAGGGCCGTGCCCGCCGTCCGGCACGCATCATTACCACTTCATGCTTTCAGCGCTCGATGCGACCCTTGATTTGCCTCCCTCGGCGGGAAAGGATGAACTTGAAGCCGAAATCGCCAAGCACCTCGTGGAAAAGACCGAGCTTATCGGCCTTTACGAAAAACAGGAAAAGTAAGCGTGGTATGATAAAGCCATGAAATCAAACGGCCCGTCTATAATTCTGCGCTGGGGGATCGCGTTCGTATTTTTCTATGCGGCGATCGCTTCGCTCGTTTCGCCGGAAGCCTGGACCGATTTCGTGCCGCCCTTCGTCACGTCGATCGTTTCGACGAAGGTATTTCTGAGCGCATTTGCGTTATATGAACTGGTACTTGCCGGCATGCTCTTTTGGGGCAAAAAGCTCTATTGGGTTTCGCTCCTCGCAACGATCACGCTTGCTGCAATCGTCGTCGTGGACTTTTTCGTAATCGACATCGTGTTCCGTGATGTGGGCCTCGCGTTCGCGTCACTTGCGTTATTCGAAATGTCGAAGCAAGATATAAAATCATGACACTCCGGGACGAATCATTCCATAATCCATTCGGTTCGCTTGCCGGCCGCGGCGAAGGCCGCCTGTTTGCAGATCCTTCGCTCGACGACCGCGGGCTCATCGAACAATTTTTTTCGGGCAACGAGGCGGCGTTCGCCGCGCTCGTGGAGCGCCATCTCCCGATGGTATACAAATTCGCATACCGTTACGTGAATGACGGCGACGATGCGCGGGATATTGCGCAAGACAGTTTCATTAAGGCATGGAAGAATTTGCAGAAATTCGACACGGCTCGGAATTTTAAAACGTGGCTTCTCACGATTACGAAAAATACCGCGCTCGATTTCATAAAAAAGAAAAAACCGGTTTTGTTTTCGAAAATCGAAGAAGGGGACGGCGACCTCGATGCATTTCTCGCTCCGTATATCGCAACCGCCGAACTGCCGAGCGATGTGATGGAGGGGAAGTTTGCCGCAGCGGAGCTCGCGGGCGCGCTGGAGCGGATTCCGTCCGCGTACCGGACGGTTCTCGCACTGCGTTATGAAGAACACCTCAAATTCCGGGAAATCGCGGAGGTTTTGAATGAGCCGATCGATACCGTGAAGAGCAAACACCGGCGCGGCCTTATGCTGCTCCGGAATCTCATGCAGGCTTAGAATTTTCGCACCCAATCGTTTCTTTGCTTCGTAGATACAGCAAAGGAATGACCGATCACCGTAAAAAAATCGAACCCCCGCCAGGACTCGCCGAAGCCATTGTGCGCGAGGTGAAGCGCCGTGAGATTCGGGCGCTCCGGATCCGGATCGTGGTTTCATCCGCGCTCTTTACGGGCTCGGCCTATTTCATCGTCACGGGATTCATAAATTTTTCGAGCGCTCTCACGCATTCCGGGTTTCTCGATTTTATCGCGTTGCCGTTTTCCGATTTTTCCGCAACCGCGGCGAATTTTCCCGATTTCACGATGACGATCGCAGAGTCCTTCCCGGTATTTTCGGCGGCGGTGCTGCTCGGAGCTATTGCGGCGGGGATTTGGTCGATCGGCTCGTTAGTCGATGAAACATCACTTCTCCGGAAGTCATGAGCGGGCTCTTGGAATCGAAAAAAACGCGCGCGGTGCTTGCCGCGCTTTGTATTGCGATGGGGATCCTCGTCGCATTCGGGTTCGGCGTGCTCGTTGGATTCCGGCACGCCGTTTTTACGTCCCGCGTCGGTGAAAATTATTACCGGGTTTTATATGGCGCGATGCCGCGCGGCATGCCGTCCGGTTCGGCGCACGGGGCGGTAGGAGCGGTGCTCGATGTGGCAACCGCTACGATCATGGTGCAGGATCTCGATAGCGATGAAGTGCTTGTTTCAATCGTGCCGGGAACGGTCGTGCGCGAGGCGGGGGCTACCATTTCGATCTCGGCGATCCATGTGGGCGATCACATTACGGTTATCGGTTCGCCCGGCGAAAACGGAGAAATCGATGCACGGTTTATCCGCGTTCTCCCGGCAACCTCCACATTCCCAAATTAATAATTTTTTAATGTTAATTCGCTATGATTGCTAAATTGAAACAATTCATCGTTGGACACAAAGCGGTTTCAGTGATAGCCGGGCTCATCATCGTCCTCGGGGCATATGTCGGTTATACGCGGGCAAAGACGACCGCGGCCGTTTCAAAGTATGTGCTGCAGCGGGCAACGATGGGAACGGTAGTGGCTTCCATTTCCGGATCCGGGCAGGTAACGCCCGTTACAGCCGTGGACGTGAAGCCGGAAATTACCGAGAACGTGGTCCGGGTGCTTGTGAAAGTGGGCGATCATGTGTCGCAGGGGCAGCCCCTTGTGGAGCTCGACAGCACGAATGAGGCAAAGGCGGTGCAGCAGGCCGAGATCAGCCTGCAATCGGCGAAGCTCGGCCTTGCGAAGCTTGAGCAGCCGCCGACCGCTTCTACGCTCGCTTCGACGCAGAATGCCGTGACGCAGGCAAAGAACACGCTCGTGCAGGCATCGACCACGCTTGAAAAGGATTATCAAGGCGGCTTCGATACCCTTACCTCATCATTTATTGATTTCGAGAATGTCATGCTGGGCCTTCAGGATTTCGTGGGCGGCAATGAAGTGAATCATAACCAGAGCAACCCCGACGCTTTCGTAAACATCATGCCGGCATATCTCCAGTCGGGAACAGTGCCATACCGAAATGATCTCGAGTCCCGTTACGGTGCCGCGCTTGCGGGCTATGGCGCGAACCTTCCTGTATTCCATGCTGCGAACCGGAACTCAGACCAAGCATCGCTCGATGCGCTGTTCAGCCAAACGTATGCCACGTCGAAATTGGTGAGCGACGCCGTAAAATCATCGAAAGATTTCCTGAACTATATCGTGACGCACTATCCGAACGCGTCGAGCACGAATCCGCTGCCTTCCGTCACGAACACATTCCAGAATAACCTGAACGCGTATACGGACGTCATCAATAACGATGTTGCGAGCCTTGCGGCGCTCCAGAATTCCATCGTGAGCGACAAAGCGGCAATTCAGAGCGCGGCGCTTGATCTGCAGGAGAAGCAGGATTCGCTCAATGAATTGAATGCGGGGCCGAATGATATCGACGTGCAGTCGAGCGAGCTTTCCGTGCAGAGCCAGCAGATGAATCTTGAAGATGCGGAAGAAAAACTCGCGGACGCAACCGTGCGCGCGCCGATCGACGGCATCGTCTCCGCGATTCCCGCCATACCCGGCGAAGCGGCGAGTGGGTCGGTTGCGAGCATCGTGGGGGCCGGCGATGTGGCTGATATAACTCTCAATGAAGTGGATGCCGCGAAGGTGAATGTGGGCGATAAGGCGACGCTCACATTCGATGCGATTGACGGACTCTCGCTTGCCGGACAGGTGGTAGAACTCGATCCGGTTGGCACGGTGAGCCAGGGCGTCGTGAATTACAATGCGAAAATCAGTTTCGCCGATCCGAATGCGCAAGTGAAGCCCGGCATGAGCGTGAGCGCGGACGTTGCGACGTCCATTGCGAGCGATGTCATTGCTGTTCCGAATGGCGCCGTCGTGACGCAGGCGGGCGCGAGCTATGTTCTTGAGCCTTCGGATTCCGTAAGCGGCGATCAGATTGCCGCAAGCGCGCAGGGAGGAATTCCGCTTGCTTCGGCGCCGAGGCGCGTTCCGGTCACCGTTGGCCTTGCAAGCGATGCCATGACGCAAATCACATCGGGCATCAATGTAGGCGACGTAATCATCACGCGTACTGTGACGTCCGGCGGCACGGCTCCTGCCGGCGCGTCTGCGTCGGGAGCCGGCGGACTCCGCATTGGCGGCGGCTTTTTTGGCGGCGGCGGCGGAGGCGGCGTGCGCGTGAATACTGGCGGCGGAAGAGCGGGAGGATAGAGGTGTGGCTTGAAACGATGAAAGATATCATTGAATGCAAAAATATTAAAAAGAGCTACGGCTCGGGTGAAACGGAAACCGTCGTTTTGAAAGGCATCACGTTTTCCGTGCGAGAAGGCGAATTCGTGGCCATTATGGGTCCGTCCGGTTCGGGCAAATCGACGCTTATGCACATCATAGGCGCGCTCGACACGCCGACATCAGGCGAATATATCCTTGATGGAAAAAATGTGGCGCAGCTTTCGGAAGACGAGCTCGCCGACATCCGCCGCGAAAAAATCGGATTCGTGTTTCAGGCTTTCAATCTGCTGCCGCGCTCGACCGTTTTGCGGAATGTGATGCTGCCGCTCGTCTATGCCGGCGTGCCGAAAGGGGAGCGCGAAGTGATCGCGAAGCGCGCGCTCACGGAGTCGGCATTTCCGGAAGCGTTCTGGTTTTATCATTCGAACGAAATCTCGGGCGGCATGATGCAGCGCGTCGCAATCGCGCGTTCGCTCGTCAATAATCCGACGCTCATCCTCGCCGACGAACCGACGGGCAACCTGGATTCGCATACCGGCGAGGTTGTTTTGCATACCTTTCAATCGCTCAATATGAACCAGGGGAAAACCGTCGTTCTCATTACGCACGAACCGTTCGTGGCGGAGCATGCGGACCGCATCATTCACATCCGCGACGGGAATATCGTGAGCGACGAGCGGAACGCGCACAAACGGGCTGCGAATAAAGAGCGCAAAATTGCCGCATGAAAACGAACGACCTTTTCGAAGAAACATATAGCGCCGTTACGGTGAATAAAATCCGTTCGGGGCTCACTATGCTCGGCATCGTGATCGGCATCGCGTCTGTTATTGCGCTCGTTGCAATCGGCACCGGCGCCCAGGGGTCCATTCAATCGAGCATCCAGTCGATCGGATCGAATCTCCTCATCATTACGCCGGGCACCGCGCGTACGTTCGGTACGACGGTGAACGCCGGACGTGGCAGCGCGCAAACGCTCACGCCGGACGATGCGGCGGCGCTCAGCCAATTGAACGGCGTGAATGCGGTTTCGCCTGAAGTGCAGGGACGCTATCAAGTGGTGTATCGGGGCGTGAATACGAATACGACGGTGCTTGGAGCAACGCCGAGCTATCCCACGGTGCGGAATCTTGCCGTTGATGAGGGCGACTTCGTGAGCGATAGCGATGTGGCCGCGTCAAACCGCGTGGCGGTCATTGGCCCCACGGTTTTACAGGATTTATGGGGCACGGATAATTCGAGCGCGACGCCCGACATGGCGATCGATCAGACGATCCGCATCAAGGGATTGAATTTCAAGGTGGTCGGCGTTACGAAAGCGAAGGGCGGATCCGGATTCAATAATCAGGACGACATGATCTACGTTCCGCTTTCGACGGCGCAGCATTTTCTCGTCGGCTCAAGCGGATATGTGAGCGAGATTGATGTACAAGCCGCGAGTGCACAGGCGATGACCCAGGTGCAGAGCGATGCGACGAATCTTTTGTTGGAGCGCCACAACATCGCCGATCCTGCGCAGGCCGACTTCAGCGTCTTGAATCAGGCGGACATCGTGGCTGCGGCGTCATCCGTGACGGGCACATTCACCACGCTCCTCGCTGCGATCGCGGGCATCTCGCTCCTTGTGGGCGGCATCGGCATCATGAATATGATGCTTACGACCGTTACCGAGCGTACGCGCGAGATCGGCTTGCGCAAGGCGATCGGTGCGAAGAAGAGCGACATCACTCTTCAGTTCCTCGCGGAATCCGTCGCGCTCACATTCGCGGGCGGTGCGATCGGAGTGGCGGTCGGATGGCTCGCCGCGTTCATTGTTTCGTATCTCACATCCATCGCGACGAGCGTTTCCATCGGGTCGGTCATCCTCGCATTCGGCGTTTCGGCGGGAATAGGAATCGTGTTCGGCTATTATCCCGCACGCCGCGCGGCTGGGCTGAGCCCTATCGAAGCGCTGCGGTATGAATAGGCGAATACCATGAATATAGAAAGGTCGTATTTAAAATCTATTCTATAAAAAATAAAATGATGAAAAAAACGTGGGTTATGGTTCTTGTGTGCGTTGTGATTGCGGCGGCGTTTTTCCTTGTCGGGATGACGTACGGCAAGAGCACGGCGGTACCCGCGGGCTTTGGCAACCGCGCGGGCGCTTTTGCTTCGGGCACGCGGCAGTTCGCGGGCCGTGGCGGAGCGGCAGGCGGGGCGGGCGGTTTCGTTGCGGGCCAGGTGACGGCGAAAGATGCAACGAGCATCACGCTCCAGCTGCCGAACGGCAATTCGGAGGTGATCTTCTATTCGAGTTCAACGCAGGTCACGAAGCCCGCGCCGGCTTCGATCAATGATCTTGCGCCGGGAACGAACGTTATGATCGGCGGCACGCAGAATAGCGACGGCAGCCTGACGGCCGAGAGCATTCAGGTGCGCGAAGGAAATGCGCCGGGTTTTGGCGGCGGACGGCCGGGTATGGGAACCAGCAATTAAGCCCCGCGCATGCAGGGTTTTTATTCCGGCCCATTTTATCCCCAAGGCGTTTTGAACGGCATCTATATATAATAGAGATATAGCACTCCCCGTTGCTGCTGTTTAAAATCATGCCTGCGCGTACGAAAAAATCCCCAGTCCGAAAGACGGCGGCCAAAAGAACCGCGGCTTCTTCGAAAACCAAAAAATCGGCGAAGAAGAAAGTTGCGGTACGGAAGATCCGCTCGAAAGCGAAGCCGCGCATCGTCGCGCGCAGGCAGCATGCGTTGCCGAACTATGCGCCGTCGCGCCATTTCGTGCGACACGATAACAATCCGATCATTGAGCCGCGCGAAGGGAATTCATGGGAGTCGAAAGCGACGTTCAATCCAGGCGTGATCTTTTTGGATGGGGGCGCGCACATCTTGTATCGCGCGATCGGCGATAATGACATGTCGGTTCTCGGTTACGCGCGGGCGGGCGATGGCGTGACGATCGACGAACGTTCCGACGAGCCGGTGTTCGTGCCGAAGCACAAATCCGATGCACGTGCGGACGGACTTGCAAGCGGCGCACCGCTTGCATATAACTCGGGCGGCGGGTGGAATGGCGGCGTTGAAGATCCGCGCCTCACGCGCATCGGCGATCGCATTTACATGACCTATACCGCCTTCGACGGATGGGGATCGCTTCGCATGGCGATGACCTCGATCAGCGTCGAAGATTTTGCGGGTAAGAAATGGAAATGGAAGAAGCCGGTGCTCATTTCGCCGGAAGGGGAGATCCATAAAAACTGGGGACTCTTTCCTGAAAAGATTAACGGGAAGTTCGCTATCCTCACGGGCATCGTTCCCGAAATATTCGTTTCGTATATCGATGACATCGACAACATTGAAGGAGTCATCAAAAGCGATCGGCCGCAGGGTCCTCAACCGGGAAGGAAAGGGCACTGGGATAATATTATCCGCGGCGCCGGGTCGCCGCCTATCAAAACGAAATATGGCTGGCTGCTGTTTTATCACGCGATGGATAGGAACGATCCGAATCGCTACAAGCTCGGCGCAATGCTTCTTGATTTGAATAATCCCACAAAAGTGCTCGCGCGTGCGTCGCGCCCGCTTTTACAGCCCGATGAATATTATGAGAACCACGGGTTCAAGGGCGGGGTTATTTATTCGTGCGGCGCGGGGATCATTAACGATCGGCTTTTTGTATATTACGGAGGCGCGGACACCGTGGTATGCGTCGCGACCGCGGACCTCGACACCTTCCTCAAAGATCTCAAAGAAACCGGCCATCCGTCGCTTCAGGCCGTATCATTACCAAAGAAAATCAATGCTCGCCGCTCGACGCTCTGAAGACAACCCAATACTGCTGCCCAATCCGAAAAACGCGTGGGAAGCGGTGGGCGCTTATAATCCCTCGGTCGTTGAAGCCGGCGGAAAGGTGCACATGCTTTACCGCGCCGTTTCCGTCAAGCAGAAAGTGGGCGACAGCGAAGCCGAGATCTCCTCGATCGGACATGCCGTAAGCAAAGATGGCGTGTTTTTTGGCGAGCGCACATGTTTGATCCCGCCGGAATACGAGTGGGAAAAATTCGGCTGTGAAGATCCGCGCGTGACGACATTCGAAGGGAAGCATTACATTTTCTATACGGCGGTCGAAAAATTTTCCGCCGAGGGAATCAAGGTGGCCGTCGCGATCACGAAAGATTTCAAGAAGATCGACGAGAAGCATCTCGTGACGCCGTTCAACGCGAAGGCGATGGCGCTTTTTCCGGAGCGCGTAAACGGAAAGATCATGGCGGTGCTCACGGTGAACACCGACCGGCCGCCGGCGAAAGTCTGCCTTGCCGCTTTCGACACGATCGAAGATCTGTGGTCGCCGTCCTACTGGAATGCCTGGTATGCGGATTTTGAAAAGCACGTCGTTCCGATCGATGAGAATAATGATAAAGACCAGGTTGAAGTAGGTTCGACGCCGATCAAAACGAAAGACGGCTGGCTCATGTTTTATTCGTACATCTATAATTATTTTTCGCCGCCGGCGATTTTCGGGATTCAGGCGGTGCTGCTCGACCTTAAGAACCCGATGAGCATCGTGGGCGAGATGAAGCGGCCATTCCTCGTTTCAGAAGAAGAGTACGAGCAATACGGCAAGGTGCCGCACGTCGTTTTTCCGTCGGGCGCGATGGTTCGCCGGAAGAATGTCTATCTCTATTACGGCGGCGCAGACACCGTTTCGTGTCTTGCGATTCTGCCCTTCGAGCATCTCCTCGAGCAGCTGCTTTTCACGAAGAACCGGCAGCTCGTGCGTTTCGAAGACAACCCGATCATTTCGCCGATTGCGGATCATCCATGGGAAGCCGCGCTCACGTTCAACCCTGCCGCCATTTATGAAAAAGGAAACGTGCACATCCTGTACCGCGCGATGTCGCCCGACAACACGTCGGTCGTGGGCTATGCGCGTTCGAGCGACGGATTGCACATCGTTGAGCGCCTGCCCGATCCTATTTATGTTCCGCGCGAGGAATTTGAAAAGAAGCGCGTGCCTGGCGGGAACTCCGGATGCGAAGATCCGCGGGTCACGAAAATAGGAGATACGCTTTACATTTGCTACACGGCGTTCGACGGCGTGGGGCCCCCGCGCGTGGCATTCAGCTCGATCAAAATGAAGGATTTTCTCGCGCACGAATGGAATTGGACGAAGCCCGTTTTGATTTCGCCGCCGGGCCTCGACGATAAAGATGCGGTTTTGTTCCCGAAGAAGATCGGCGGCAAATATTGGTTCCTGCACCGGCTCGGATCCGACATCTGGATTGATTCGGTGGATGATCTCAATTTTGACGGCAAAACGAAATTCCTCGGCGGAAAGATTTTAATGCGGCCGCGCGAAACCGCGTGGGATTCGAAGCGCATCGGCGGCACGTCGCCTCCGATCGAAACGAAATATGGATGGCTGCTCTTCTACCACGGCATTTCGCGGCGCACCGGGCATTATAATATCCGCGCGGCGCTCCTCGATAAGAAAGACCCCACGAAGATTCTGTACCGTACGCAGGACACGCTGCTTGAGCCGCTCATGCAATACGAAAAAGAGGGCATGGTACCGAATGTGGTGTTTCCGTGCGGCGCGGTGCTCATCAAAGAAAAGCTCTACGTGTACTACGGCGGCGCGGACAAAGTGGTGGGCGTTGCGACGATCGATGTGCCATATCTCGTGTCCGGCCTCGTCCGCGAGGCGAAAGAGCACGGCCGGCATTAAGCGCCGGCCTCCCTTGACCCAGGATCGTTCCATGGTAAAATAGTTAAGTAATATAACTATTTAGTTTTGCGCACGCATGGCACCCCGTAAATCAAAAAATACCGAGCTCACGTCGCTCATGTTCGCAATCGGGCGATCCATGCGAAAGGGGAAGGATAAGCATTCATTCCTGCATTTCGAGGCGCTCCGGTTCGTGAAAGATTCGGGCAAGCCTCTTATGCGCGAAGTGGCGCGGCATTTCAATATTACGCCGCCCGCGGCAACGCTCCTCGTGGAGGGCCTCGTACGCGACAAACTGCTTGCCCGCGTGACCGACCGGAAAGATCGCCGCGCAATCAGAGTCATACTCACTTCGGCCGGACGGGCAACGCTCGCGAAGGGTATAAAAGAAAAAATCACGCGGCTCAATAAAATATTTGCGGCGCTCACCGAAGAAGAAAAGGATCAAATGATCGCATTGTCCAAAAAGATGGCATCGAAACTCAGGCAGCTCCAGTAACATCCATGAAAACTAAAATCAAAAATCTCGTCTTGCAGAACCGCATCATAACGGCCGTGGTAGTGGGCGTCGGCATCATCGGCGGCGGGTATTGGTATGTGAGTGCGAACGCGGCGCCGTCGTTCGATTCGATCGCTCCGCAGCGCGGCACCGTTGTGCAGTCGGTGGATGAATCCGGTACGGTTCTTGCGGAAAACAGCGTGGCGGCGTCCTTTCAGGAAGGCGGGCAGATCGCGCATGTGTACGTGAATGAAGGCGACACGGTTGCCGCCGGAGCGCTCCTTGCTGATCTCGACCAGGCGCAGCTTGCCGCTTCGCTTTCGCAATCCCAGGCGGCATTGAGCGCCGCTCAGGCAAAGCTCGATTCGCTCGAGAGCGGTACGCGCGAAGAACAGCTTGCGATCGATAATGGCGCGCTCGCCAACGCCTCGGCCGGTTTGAGTGCATCCGCCTTGAATGCGTATTCCGCGGCGGACGATGCGGTGCGCAATCAGATCGACAACATGTTCACGAGCCCCGAAAGCAATAATCCCATTTTCATCATTCCGGGCGCAAGTTCGCAGGCGCAGATCAATATCGAAACCAGCCGCGTTTCGATCGGCACGACGCTCAACCGGTGGTACGCGGCATTGAATGGCAGCACTACGGATCCCGCCGTTCTTTCCGTTACGGCAGACGCATCGCTGCGCGGCGTGCAGTCGTATTTGAACACCGTGGCGCTCGTCGTGAATGCGGCGACCGCGAATCTTGGCATTCCGTCCGCGACTCTCGCCGGGTATAAAGCAAACGTCGTTGCCGCCCGCACCGAAGTGACGGCCGCCGTGAATGCGCTTACCGCCGCTGAAACGGCATATACGAATGCGAAAAATACGCTCGCGCTTGCGCAGGCGGGCACGACCGCACAGGATATTGAAGCGCAGAAAGCTGCGGTGCTCCAGGCGCAGGCCGGCGCGCAGGGCGCGCAGGTTGCACTCGATCGCGCGTCGCTCCGGGCCCCGTTTGCGGGAACCGTGCAGGATCTCACCGGAAAAATCGGACAGGTTGTCACGCCGGGAGGGCCGGTGCTTTCAATCGTAAACAACAGCGGGCTTAAAATCGAAATTTTCGTTTCGGAATCCGATGTCGCGAAGATCACGGAAGGCGACAAGGCGGATGTCACGCTCGATGCGTACGGCACGGGGACGATGTTTCCAGCGACGGTGACGACTGTCGACAATTCGAAAACAGCTGTGAACGGCTCGCCGGCGTACAAAGTGACGCTGCACTTCGCAAATCGCGATACGCGCATCAAAGATGGCATGACGGCGAATGTGCGCGTAATTGCGGCGGAGCATGACAACGTGCTCGCGGTTCCAACGCGGCTTATCGTGAGCACCGGCGGCAAAAATGTCGTGCTTGTGAAGAACGGCAGCGCGACGGAGCAGCGCGCCATCGAAACCGGCATCTCGGGCGACAATGGAATGACCGAAGTCATCTCCGGCCTGAATGAAAGCGACCGCCTCATTAACTTCTAATCACTACTATGCCTGAAAACGAAACAAAAACATCGTCAAAGCGGAAAATGATTGCGGGCGCCGTAGGCGGATTCATCGTCCTCGGCGGATTGGGCGGCGGCGCGTATTGGTATGTCGCCTCGCGCTCGGTATATATCGACCAATCGGTGATCCAGGCGCCGATGATCAATCTCTCTCCCGAAAATTCCGGCGTGCTTGAAGAAGTGTTCGTGAAGGAAGGAGATCTCGTGAATGCGGATCAGCCGGTTGCGCGCGTGGGCGCCGAGATCGTGAAAGCGAAAACGCCGGGCGAAATTGTTTCCGTGAATCAGAACATCGGTGAATTCCTGAACACGCTCACGGGGCAGGCGACGGTCGCTTCGATGATCGATCCCTCGGCGCTGCGCGTGGTGGGCCACCTTGAAGAGAATAAAGGCCTGGCCGATGTGAAAGTGGGCGAACCGGCAGTCTTCACCGTTGATGCTTTCGGCGGCACGCAGTACCAGGGCATCGTTGATGAAGTGAGTCCGACATCGCGCGCGAGCGACGTGGTTTTCAATATCTCCGATCAGCGCCCGACGAATGAATTCGACATCAAAGTGCGTTTCGATCCCGCGAAATACCCCGAACTGAAAAACGGGATGTCGGCGCGGATTTGGGTGTATAAGCAATAATGCCTACCGAAGCGTCGGCGGGAGAAAAGTGGCGCTGGTGGGTTTTGATCACCGTCATCTTCGGGACGTTTTTAGGCCGCCTCGATCAAACCGTGGTGAACCTTGCGCTGCCGAAGATGATCAGCGATTTCGGTATTTCGGTTTCCGATGCCGCGTGGATCTCGACGGCGTATATTTTGGCGAATGCGGTTTTTGTGCCGGTATGGGGCAAGCTGGGGGATACGGCCGGCCGCAAAAAGATCTATCTTATCGGTTTCATCGGCTTCATCATCGCTTCGGGTTTATGCGCGCTCGCGTGGAATCTTCCGTCGATGATTTTCTTCCGGATCGTCCAGGGATTCGCCGTTTCAGCCGACTATCCGACGGCCATGGCGATTCTCGCCGTGACGTTTACCGATCTTAAAGAACGCGCGCAGGCGCTCGGCATTTGGTCGGCGGCATTCGCGGCGGCGTCCGTTTTCGGTCCGCTCCTCGGCGGCCCGCTCATCGACAATTTCAGCTGGCGTTCGGTGTTTTTCGTGAACATTCCGCTCGGCGCCGTCGGTTTATTTCTCGCAATCAAGTTTATCAGCGAATCGATCGGCGAGAAGCGTGCGGCTCACTTTGATTGGTGGGGGTCGATCACCCTTGCCGGATCGCTTTTCGCGCTTACGCTCGTCCTTGATCGCGGCGAAACCTGGGGCTGGACTTCGGCGGCGAGCATTCTTTCCTATGTTGCAACCATCGTATTCGGCGCGTGGTTCTATTTCATCGAGAAGCGCGAGACGGAACCGATCGTAAACCTCGACTTTTTCAAGATCGGCACGTTCACCAATACGCTTGCCAATAACTTTATCGTGTTCATGGCGATGATCGGAAGCATCTTCCTTGTCCCGATCTTCGCCGAAACATTTCTCGGCTATGATGCCACGCAGACCGGCTATCTCTTCATCCCCATGGCCGCCGCGCTCATGATCGGCGCGCCGCTCGGAGGCCGCCTGATCGGTAAAATAAAACCGAGCTACGTGATTTTCGCGAGCACCCTCGGCGCGGGCATCGGCATCTCGCTCCTTTCATTCATTGATCCGCGCTCCGGCGCGCTCGCGCTCATCATTCCGCTCGTCGTCATGGCATTCTGTCTCGGCTTCGGCATGTCGCAGCGCACGAATCTGATTGCCGTTGCGGTTCCGAAAGAGGAGATCGGAGAAGCTTCGGCCGTGCTCGCGCTCGCGCGCAATATTTCGGGCGCATTCGGCGTGGCAATCTTCAGCACGATTCTCACGAATTCAATCAATGCGAATGTCTTGCGCATCAACCAATCGAGCATAATCCGCGCGCTTGATCCGAAGACCATGCAGCAATTTATCGGCCTCATTATATTGAAGGCGCAAGTGGCGGGGTATGCGACGGTGTTCCACATTTCAGCGATCCTCATCATCCTCGGCTCCTTTGCGGCATTCCTCATTAAAGTTCCCAAGGAAACGAGCACTGGTCACGTCATGGTGATAGAATAAAAATATGCCCCTCGCATTGCTCGCGCTTGTCGCGCTCTATCAAACGCTTAACACATTCGTTCACCTTGCGGTGTACGACGGGCTCCGGGACGCATTCGATCTCCATGGCCCCGTTCTCGGCGGCATCTTTCTCGTGCTCTCGTTCACATATTCTTCGGCAATATTTTTCGCATTCCGGTTTTCGAACCGCCTTGTTTCGTGGTACTACCGCTTTGCGGCCTACTGGCTCGGACTCGTCATGTTCCTTTTTGCGGGAAGTTTTCTCTTTTTCATCGTTGAAGAGGTGCTGTATTTCTTTAATATCTACACTCCGGCTTCAGCGGTCGGCGCCATTTGCTTCGGGCTCTTTTTCCTGCTCTATCTCTACGCGTATTGGAACAGCGGCCGTCACGCGGTGACTACGGTGAAGCTCGCGCTGCCCGGACTGCCGGCGGAGTGGAAGGGCAGGCGCGGCGTCTTCGTAAGCGACATCCATCTGGGCGATGTGCGCGGAGAACGGTTCGCTGCGAAAATCGCCGATACGATCAAAAATCTGCATCCGGACGTTGTTTTTATCGGCGGCGACTTATTCGACGGCGAGAAATGCAACCCTGAAGATCTTCCGGATCCGCTGCAGGCGCTCCATGTGCCGAAGGGCATTTATTTTGTGAGCGGCAATCACGAATACCGGCTGAAGAGCGTGGGCGGCGCGTTCCGGGCGATCGCCGATCTCGGCATCCATCGGCTGCATAACGAAAAAGTGGACCTCGGAGGCATAGATATCGTCGGCGTGGATTATAAGGATACGCACCACCGCGACGATTTCGAGCGAATTCTGCGCGACGTGAAGATCGATCCCGACCGACCGACTATTCTTCTGAAACACGTCCCGGACCATCTCGACATTGCTGAAAAAGCGGGGGTTAACGCGGGATTTTTCGGACACACGCATCACGGACAGATTTTTCCGCTTCAATACCTCACCCGGCGCGCATACAAAGGGTTCGATTATGGTTTTAAAAGTCTGGGAAAGATGGAAGTATATACCTCAAGCGGCGTGGGCACGTGGGGGCCGCCACTGCGTTTGGGCGCGCGGGCTGAAATCGTGCTGATTGAATTCCAGTAACGTTGATCTAATAAAAGAACGTTACGGACGTATTATGCCGTATCGTTCATTAAATTTCTCTAAAAACAATATTGCAATGAAAGGCGAAATGATGGATATAAAAGTGGGGGAGGAATCGGTCGCGGCATATCTTGCGCACCCCGAGCATGCGAATGCCCCGGCGGCCATCGTCATTCACGAGGTCTGGGGTCTTACGGAAAATATAAAAGACATCGCGAACCGGTTTGCGGCAGAAGGATTTCTCGCGCTCGCACCGGATCTCATAACGGGCAGCGGCGCGGAAAATAAAGTAGGCATGGAGATCATGCGCGAACTTGGGGACCCTGCAACGCGCGACGAAGCGCAGAAGAAAATGCGGGCGGCACTCGCGCCTATCAGCACGCCGGATTTTGGCGCGGCGACGGTTGCGAAGCTCGCAGCGTGCTATGAATTTTTGCAGGGGCACGAGGAGTCGAATAGAGCGGTCGGAGTGGTCGGTTTCTGTTTCGGGGGAACGTATGCATACGCCCTGGCTGCCGCCGAGCCGGCGCTTGCCTTTGCGATTGCGTTTTACGGCCAGCCGCCGCAGGCGGAGCGGATACCCGGCATCCAGGCCCCGCTTCTTGCGTTTTATGGAGAAAAAGATGTGAATCTTATGAAGACGCTGCCCGAGCTTGAGGCCGCCATGAAGGCGAATGGGAAGCAGTTCAAGGCCATCGTATACCCGAATGTGGGCCACGCATTTTTCAACGACAAAAACCCCGTAACCTATAACGCCGAGGCAGCAGCCAAGGCGTGGGAAGAGGTGAAGTTATTCCTGAACCCTTTCCGGGCGATAATATAATTTAGAGCTCTGTGATTTCTTTCCTCCTCGGATTCGGTGCCAGCATGAAAAGAAGGATGAGGGCAAAGACGGTGAGAGACATCGTGGGAATCGTCACGTAGCCGTATTCGAGGAAGTAAACAAAGGTGCAGCTCGGACCGGTTGCGGAGCAGGGGAGTAGAGGGTTCACGCCAAGCTGGAGGAATGTGTGGTAAACGGCAATCACGGCGCCGATCGCAGAGAGCACGATCGAATGCAGGCGCATATTCTCGTCTTTTTTGATAAAGGCAATTAAAAGCAAGATCGACTGCGGATAAAGGAATATCCGTTGCCACCAGCAGAGTTCGCAGGGGGCAAAGCCGGCGATATTCGAATAAAATAGGCTGCCGGCGGTGGCGGCGAGCGCCGCAATAAAAGAGAGCAGGAGCGCGCGTTCTCCGATAAACTCCGCGATTTTTTTGCCGTTGCCACGGTGTTTTAAGGGCGTGATCAAAATGACGAGGAGCGCAATCGCTATGACGTCGAGGACGACCGTTCCGAACGAGGCGATATCGGTGATGGTTTGCACGAAGGGTGTCATTGCTTTGATTATATCAATACGTACGAATTACGACGATGTAGACAATGGGCAGGCGGTTTTCGAGGCAAGGGTTTCCACCGTTTGTTCGCCGACCAGGCGCGATCCGTCTTTGAAGACCCATGTCGGGTAATGTTCTACTCCTGCGTCTTTGCAGGACTGGAGTTCGTTCCGGCCATCCGGAGTGGAGCACTCCACATACGGCAAATATTGGGCTCCGGTTCCGAATGTGCGTTTTTGGGCTTGACAATGCGGGCACCAAAATGCGCCATAGAACGTCGTGCTCGATTGGGCAATGCATTGAGCCAGGGCATCGTATTTATGGGCCGGCGGGGGAAGATTTTTCACAAATATAAAGATTGCGAGAACGGCCGAAATGCCGATAACGATCCAAGTAGCATATCTGATGCGCTTTATGGCTTTTTGCGTGTCCCCCATGTGGGTTCATTATATCACGAAACAATCGGGCCGGTGCCACGTATCATCTATCGTAGGCGTGGATAAGTGCGGTTAGTTTTATTGCTTATAAAACCGAGTCGCGAAGGCGGCATTTTGTTTTTTGAACCATTTGAAATAAATCAATATTGTGGTTGTAGTAATATTCTCCATTAGTCACTAACTATGCAAGAGCGTAAGGACGAGGAAATTGCGTCGCATGTACAGCAGGGAAATGTCGACGCATTTCGGGAGCTTGTAGAGCGATACGAGCCCAAAATCAGCCGGTACGCCAAACGGTTCCTTTTCCAGGGTGACGATATCAAGGATCTGGTTCAGGAAGTGTTCATAAAAGCGTACGTGAATATCCGCAGCTTTGATGTGACGCGCCGGTTTTCGCCGTGGATTTACCGCATTGCCCATAACGAGTTCGTGAATGCCGTGAAGCGCAAGCAGAAGGAGCGCGACAATGTGTCGCTCTTTAACTTCGATGTGCTCTTCCCGCACCTTATGGCCAAGGAAACGGCGGATGGCGGCATGAATCAGCAGGAACTCAAGCGGATGCTCGACAAGTCGCTCGACCGCCTTGGCCCGAAATATAAAGAGCCGCTTGTGCTTTATTATTTCGAGGAAATGGATTATAAAGCCATTGCGGACATCCTCCGCATTCCGGTTTCGACCGTCGGAGTGCGGCTGCAGCGCGGGAAGGCGATGTTGAAAAAAATGGTCGAGCAATAATGTAGTAATTACCATGAGTGAGGTGGCGGAAGTAAAAGCGGTCGAGGACCGCGTTATCGGCGCGATTAAAAGCGGGCGGGTCCGCATGCATTCGGATTGGTATTTCCGCTTTCGAGCGGCGCTTTTGGTTTTTTCGGCCATCGCGCTCCTCGGCGTCACGCTCTACCTTGCGAGTTTC
>Ga0207707_10000708_pt1 | contig 33137 bp, 33 predicted proteins | sample KBSC83BmetaG_FD_184336 | JGI IMG/M metagenome (GOLD analysis project Ga0207707, IMG submission 184336) | Corn rhizosphere microbial communities from Kellogg Biological Station, Michigan, USA - KBS C8-3B metaG (SPAdes) (version 2) | ecosystem: Host-associated > Plants > Roots > Rhizosphere ... | reverse complement strand
CTCCGTAGCCATCAGGGCCTGTTGGCACCAGCGTGTGTGAACGCGACTAGTGTAATCGGCAAATCATCCGGACTGGCGGCGCTATGCAATCGCGATGGTTCCGGCGCGTGAACGCTGTGTGCGCCGGAGCCCACTACCCACGCATGCACCGCCCGCGTATGGTGACCGGCAATATCCTTGCGAGGAACCCGCGATGACCGCCACCCCCATCCGCGCACGCGAGCACGACCTCGGGAACGGGTTGCTCGTGCTCCGCAGCCTGCCCGCGATGACGCACCGTTCGATCGGGCCGTTCGTGTTCTTCGACCACGCCGGCCCGGTGGTGATGGATGCCGCAACCGGCCGCCAGGCGGACGTGCGCCCGCATCCGCACATAGGGCTTGCCACGGTCAGCTATCTGATGAGCGGCGCGGTCCGCCATCGCGACAACCAGGGCTTTGACCAGGTGATCCACCCGGGTGACGTCAACTGGATGACGGCGGGACGCGGCATCGTGCATTCCGAACGCTTCGACGTGCCCGATGCGTTTGCAGGCGACGGACTGGAATTGCTGCAGTCGTGGGTCGCGCTGCCGAAAGACCTGGAGGAATCCGATCCATCATTTTCCCACCACGCACGCGCCGATCTGCCCCATGCGGAAGACGGCGATGTCGCGTTGCGCGTGATCGCGGGCGAAGCATTCGGAATGAAGAGCCCCGTGCGCGTCCACTCGCCGATCTTCTACGTGCACGCGGAACTGAAAGCCGGGGCACGCATCGACATTCCCGCCGATTACAGCGAGCGCGCGGCGTATGTCGTGCACGGCTGCGTGCGCGACGAGACGGACGGCGCGGAGTATGGCCCCAGGCAGTTGGTGGCGTTTTCGTCCGGCGGGCCGACGACATTGCGCGCCAGCAATGATGCCACCGTCATGTTGCTGGGCGGCGAGCCGCTCGGCCCGCGCTTCGTCTGGTGGAACTTCGTGTCCTCGCGCAAGGAACGCATCCGCGAGGCCGCGGCGGACTGGAAGGCGGGCCGCCTCAAGCTGCCCGCCAACGACAACCGGGAATTCATCCCGCTGCCCGACAAGCCGATCTAACGACCATAGCGGCGGGCGCGGCGCTGATAGATGCGCACCGCGCGCAGGAAATCGATACGCCGGAAGGCCGGCCACAACACGTCGCAAAAATAGAACTCGCTGTACGCCGCCTGCCAGATCAGGAAGCCCGATAGCCGTTGCTCGCCACTGGTGCGGATGATGAAGTCCGGGTCGGGCACGCCACCGGTATAGAGATAGCGTTCGATTTGCTCGGGCTTGAGCTCGGCGGCCACCGATTCGAGCGAGCGTCCTTCCGCGGCCGCGTTCGCCAGCAGCCCTTTCACGGCATCGGTGATTTCCTCGCGACCACTGTAGGCCAGCGCGATGGTGAGCAGCATGCCATCGTGTCCGGCGGTGGAAAGTTCCAGCGCCTCGCTTGCCGCGACCACGTGTTCCGGCAGGCGGTCGCGCTGGCCGATGATCTTCACGCGCACGCGCCCCGACTTGAAGCTTGGTTCCTGCAACAGGCGCGCGCTCTCGCGCACGAAAAGATCCAGCAGGCATTCGACTTCGGCGGCCGGGCGGCTGAAATTCTCGGTGCTGAAGACGTACAGGGTGACGTGGCGCACTTCGAGGTCGATGCACCACTCCAGCACCTCGCGCAGTTTGTTCACGCCGTACTGGTGGCCAAGCGTCGCTTCCAGCCCCATGCCGCGCGCGAAACGCCGGTTGCCGTCGAGGATCAGGCCGATGTGCGCGGGCACTGGCCCGCTGGCGACCTGCTGGGCAAGACCGTGTTCGTACCAGCGGTACAACGGACGCAGCAGCGGATTCAATATCCGCCATGGGCGGCGGCGCAAGTCCGCGAGCGCAAGGCGCAGCCAACCGGGAGCGGACATCCCGGCGTCCTTGCCGGCGAGTGGCCGGGAAAGTTCCGTTTGCATGGGCGGGCATTGTATGCCGCGCGGACCGGCTCCATTACATCGCTGTCGCTCTCCCATTCATACGGAACGGCCCCGATGCTGTTCGCACCTTTCGACCAAGCCGTCCCAACTCGGAAAACCCGCATGAGCGGATTCGCCTGGCTGCCTTGGCGGAGGCCACCGCCGCCCATCGACGAAGCACTCTGGCGCGATGCGCTGGCCGCCTGTCCGCTGGCGCAGCGCTTGTCCCCGGAGGATCTTCAGCAGTTGCGCCTGCTCGCCGCGCATTTCCTGCAGCGCAAGCGCTTCCACCCGATTGACATGGAACTCGATGGAAAGCAGCGCCTGCTGATCGCGATGCTGGCGTGTCTTCCGGTGCTGCGCCTGGGTTTCCGCGCGCTGCGCGGCTGGCAGGGCGTGGTCGTCTATCCCGGCGAGTTCAGGGTCCGCCACCGGCAGCATGATGGCAGCACCGGCGTGATCACCGAAAGCGACCAGATCCGGACAGGCGAAGCGTGGCAGATCGGGCCACTGGTGTTGTCGTGGACCGCGGTCGAACAGGATCTGGCGCAACCCTGGGGCGGCTCCAACGTCGTCGTCCACGAAATCGCGCACAAGCTCGACATGCTTGACGGCCCGCCCGACGGCGTGCCGCCGCTGCCGCGCGGCGTGTCATGGCGCGCATGGATCGACACCTTCCAGCGCGCCTACGATCGTTTGTCGCTCGCGGTCCGCCGCGGCGAAGCGACACCCATCGACGCGTACGCCGCCACCAATCCCGGCGAATATTTCTCCGTGGTCAGCGAACTGCATTTCTCCGATCCGCGGCGGCTGGAGCAGGCCGAACCCGGCGTCGCTGCGCTGTTGCGGGGTTATTACGGGCCGTCACCGGCGCCGTGATCTTTCGCCGCGATGCGGAGGCACGCGACGCGGCGGAGATGGCGTCGAAAACCTTACATCTCGCGAATCGGACGGAATGAAAGCGTTGACGCAGCTTGCACGGTCAAAACTTCTGCCTTCGCGAAATCCGCGTCGGAAAACCTTACGGATTGCGCGGTGCGTGTGCTGCCGTGGAATGAGAAAAGCAAACGAGATCAGCGACTAGCAAAAGTGGCACGGCGCATGCTTGGTCACACGCCGACCGGGGAGGTCAATCGGGAGAAAATGATGTCGACACACCCTCGCTGCAAAGCCGTCCTGCTGGGACTTGCCCTCACCGCCGCCGCGGTCGCTTTCGCGCCGGTCGCCGTGGCAACGCCCGTCAACTACAAATTCACCGTGGATGTCACTTCGGGTCCGCTGGTCGGCACCTACAACGGCACGTTTTCCTACGACCGCAGCAGCGTCGTCGTCGGTGGCTACAACCTCGCGCCGGGGTTGCTCACCGCGCTCGACTTCACCTTCAACGGCACGACCTGGAATGCCGGGACCGCCAATGCTGGCGATTTGGCCTTCGACAGCAACGGCGCCTTGGACGGGTTTCTGTTCGGGAACAGTTGTTTTGCAGGAGCCTGTAGTCTGGGCTCCAATGGGTGGGTTGCCGCTGCCTCGCCCGGATCGGGCAGTTTTTTTATTTACAGCATTTCAGGAGTCATTCAAGATTTCAGCGACATGACCTTTGCCGCCGCCGCCGTGCCCGAGCCCGGCAGCTTGAGCCTGTTCGGTTTCGGCGTGCTACTGCTGGGCATCGCCGCGCGGCGACGGCTGAAGCTTCGGCGCGCCGCGTGATCGCGCCTTTGTGGTGAGCGGTTGAGGTTCACCCAAAAATTCGAGAGACACCGAAACAAGTTTCCCCCTCACCCCAACTCTCTCCCCCAACGATGCAGCCGTTGGGGGAGAGGAAGTCTCATGCTTCGCGCAACCAGCGCGCCGCGTCGAGCGCGTAGTAGGTGAGGATGGCGTCGGCACCGGCGCGCTTGATCGACAGCAGCGCCTCCATCGCGCAGGCCCGCTCGTCGATCCAGCCGTTGGCGCCCGCGGCCTTCAGCATCGCGTACTCGCCCGACACCTGGTACACGAAGGTCGGCGCGCCGAAGCGCTCCTTCACGCGGCGCACGATGTCGAGGTACGGCAAGCCCGGCTTGACCATCACCGCGTCAGCGCCTTCCTCGAGATCGAGCTGCACCTCGCGCAGCGCCTCGTCGGAATTGCCGACGTCCATCTGGTAGGTGTGTTTGGAGCCCTTGCCGAGCGTGGCCGCCGAGCCCACCGCATCGCGGAACGGGCCGTAGAAACTCGAGGCGTACTTGGCGGAATAGGCGAGGATGCGGGTATGGATCAGGCCGGCGTCTTCCAATGCCAGGCGAATCGCGCCGATGCGGCCGTCCATCATGTCCGAGGGCGCAACGAAATCGGCTCCCGCGCGCGCCTGCGAAAGCGCCTGTTTCACCAGCACCGCGACGGTTTCGTCGTTCAGGATATAGCCCGTGTCGTCGACGAGGCCGTCCTGGCCATGCGTGGTGAACGGATCGAGCGCGTCGTCGCAGATCACGCCCAGCTCGGGGAACCTTGATTTCAGTGCGCGCACCGCGCGCTGGACCAGGCCGTCGTCGTTGAAGGCTTCGCGGCCATCGGCGGTCTTTTTGTCGTCTTCCAGATGCGGGAACAATGCCAGCGCCGGCACCCCGAGCTGCTGGGCCTGCTCGGCGACCTGCAGCAGTGCATCGATGGAAAGCCGCGCCACGCCCGGCATCGAGACGACGTCGTCCCGGGTGATGCCCGCGCCTTCCTGCACGAATACCGGCAGGATCAGGTCAGCCGGGGTCAGCACGGTTTCGCGCATCAAGGCGCGGGAAAAGGCATCGCGGCGCATCCGGCGCATGCGGGTGGCGGGGTAGCTCATGACGGTCGTCCACATCTCGAGAGCTCCCCATTGTAACGGCGCGGTGTGAGCCACTTCTCGATCGTGGCTTCGCATCTGGCACGAATCCTGCTCCATTTCCACCCAGCCGATCGAAGGTGGGTGCCGCAGTCACCTTCGGCTCAGGTGGTTGCAGTTAAATTACAGTTAATGCACAATCACATCCACGAGATGTGTGATGTTCCGAAGGCAAAAACTTTGAAGTAATCACAACAGACTGAAATCACAATGATATCCGCCCTGACCCTTCTTCTTCTCCTGACGCTCGCCGCGGTGGTCGTCGCGCTCAGCGTCAAGCGCATTCCCGAAGGGCAGGTGTACACCCTGCGGCGGCTGGGAAGGCCCGCGGGAACGCTCACGGCCGGCACCCATCTGGTGGTACCGCTGATCGAGCGCATCGCCCACAAGATCAGCATCACCGGCTACACCTTGGCGGTGGATGAGCGCATGGCCGATGAGGCAACCGATTCCGGCAACCTGCGCGGGCGCGTGTGGTGGCAGGTACTTGATCCCGAACGGGCCGAGGCAGTGATCGATCGCGCCGACGACATGATCCGCCTGCAGCTTCGCGACGCCGTGCAGCGTGCCGCCACGGCCGAAGCGCAGGACCTGCGCTCACGCAACCAGCGCATCAAGCAAACCTTGAACACCAGCCTGCGCGAGCGCGGCGTGCTGGTGACGCGCGTGGAATTGAACCTCGCCGCGTAACAAGAACAAGTTCAGGGAGAAACGGTGAGCCCGCCATGAGCGGGCTCCCGTTTTATTGCGTCCTTGGTTTGCACGTATTCCTGACTGGCATCCGGAGGCAACACCCAGATTTCGTCATTCCGGGGCCAGCACCGGCTTCATCAGCGCTGAAACCCGGGATCCATGTTGCTTGTGCAAAGGGCGAATATGGATTCCAGGTCCGGCCTACGAACAACCACATGTCGCCCCGAAATGATGAGCCATCCGACAGGGGCCGATTGGATCAGGTTTTCTTTGCCCTCCGCATGGAAGGCTGCATCATCACCCCCATGGAAACTGGAATTTCTCCAACGCATAAACTCGCTGAGGGCTTGGCCGCCATGCAGCTCGCCCTGCCCGATAACGCGCAGGCAAAGCTGCTGGCGTACCTCGATCTGCTGGCGAAGTGGAACCGCACCTACAACCTGACCGCGGTGCGCGATCCCGGGGACATGGTGTCGCGCCATCTGCTGGATTCGCTCGCGGTGCTGCCGTTCGTGCACGGGACGAATCTCGCCGACCTCGGCAGCGGCGCCGGACTGCCGGGCATTCCATTGGCGATTGCGCGACCCGATCTAGCCGTGACTCTGATCGAGAGCAACGGCAAGAAGGCTCGCTTCCTGCGCGAAGCGATCCGCAGCTTGCCGTTTGCGAACGTGTCGGTGGCGCAAGCGCGGGTGCAGGACACAGCCGGCGCCTTTGACACCGTCACGGCGCGGGCCTTTGCGAGTCTTCACGACATGCTGGCCTGGGCCGGACATCTGCTGGCGCCAGGCGGGCGCTGGCTGGCGCTGAAGGGTCACGCCGATCCTGCCGAACTCGACGCCATTCCCGTCGGCTTTCGCGTCGTCGCGGTCCACGAACTGCAGGTGCCGGATACCGACGGCGAGCGCCGCGTGATCGAACTGGCGCGCGCCTGACTCCGCAACCGGCCAGCCGTCAATGGTAGGCTAGTAGGTCCCCGTGTCACGTTGCGACCCATGACGCGCATCATCGCCATCGCCAACCAGAAGGGCGGCGTGGGCAAGACCACCACTGCCGTGAACCTGGCTGCCGCGCTCGCGGAGACCAAGCGCCGCGTATTGCTTGTAGACCTGGACCCGCAGGGCAACGCGACGTCTTCGGCAGGCATCGACAAGCGCGCCACCAAGCCGAACGGCTGCGAGGTGTTGCTGGAAGAGGCGTCCATCGAGGACGCGATCATCCCCACCGAGGCCGGGTTCGACCTGCTGCCCGGCAACCGTGACCTCACGGCGGCGGAAATCAAGCTGGCCGATGCAATCGCCCGCGAACAGCGGCTCAAGGAACAACTGGCCAAGCTCGGCGACCGCTACGCGATCATCCTGATCGACTGCCCGCCCTCGTTGCACCTGCTCACGCTGAACGCGCTGGCCGCCGCGGACAGCGTGCTGATTCCGGTGCAGTGCGAATCGATGGCGCTGGAAGGCCTGACCGACCTGCTCGACACGATCAAGGCGGTGCGCAAGCGGCTCAATCCCCAGCTCGAAGTCGAAGGCCTGCTGCGCACCATGTTCGACGTGCGTACCGCGCTCGGCAACGATGTTTCGACCGAGCTCACCAAACACTTCGGCGACAAGGTGCTGCACTCGGTGGTGCCGCGCAACGTGCGCCTGGCCGAAGCGCCCAGCCACGGCAAGCCCATCAACCTTTACGACCGCGAATCGCGCGGCGCGATTGCCTACCTCGGGCTCGCCGGCGAAATGATCCGCAAGCTGGGGCTTGGCGCGGCCCGCAACACGGAAGCGACGCCTGATGCCATGCCTGCCAAGCCGAACCCGCAGCCGAACACGCCACGCACGCCCATCATGAAGGTATCGGCATGAGCGCAGCCAAACGCCGGGGCCTCGGTTCCCGCGACCTCGACGTACTGCTGGGCAACTCGGATGCCGATACTGCACCGGAAGCCGCGGGCGAAACCCTGGGCAGCCTGCCGGTCGCGTCGATCCGCGCGGGGCAATACCAGCCGCGCCACCATTTCGACGAAGCGGCGCTGGACGAGCTGGCTGCGTCGATCAAGTCGCAAGGCCTGATCCAGCCGATCGTGGTGCGCGACGTCGGGCGCGGCCAGTATGAATTGATCGCCGGCGAACGCCGCTGGCGCGCGGCGAAGAAGGCCGGCTTGACGGAAATTCCCGCCGTGATCCGCGACATTCCTGCGCAATCGATGCTGGCTGTCGCGCTGATCGAAAATATCCAGCGCGAGGAGCTGACCGCGCTTGAAGAAGCGCACGCGCTGCGCCGCCTTATCGACGAATTCAAATTGAGCCAGCAACAGGCCGCCGACGCGGTGGGCCGCTCGCGCGCCGCGGTCGCCAACCTGCTGCGCCTGCTGGAACTGCCCGCAACGATCCGCGAATTGCTCGACGAAGGCCGCATCGAAATGGGCCACGCGCGCGCATTGCTTACGCTTCCCGCGCCGCGCGCGATCGCGTTGGCCGAAAAAGCCGCCGACAACGGCTGGTCGGTGCGCGAACTGGAACAGGCGGTGCGCCTGGCGCAGTTGCCCAAGTCGTCCGCCAAGTCCAGCAAGCGCGACGTCGATCCCGACATCGCCGCGCTGGAACGTGAACTTTCCGACACGCTCGGCACGCGGGTCGAGATCGCGCAGGGACGCGGCGGGCGCGGCAAGCTGGTGATCAACTATCACAGCGCCGACGCACTCGAAGGCATTCTGGAAAAGCTGCGCTGACGACGCCGCATCGGCGATAATCCCGCTTTCTCCACGGCAAGGCCTTGCGCATGCCCGATCTGTCCGTGGTCGTGCCCGTATTCAACGAGCGCGACAACATCCCGCCGCTGCTCGCCGAGATCGCCGCTGCATTACGCGGGCGCGTCGACTACGAAGTGGTCTATGTCGACGACGCCAGCTCGGACGATTCGCTCGAGGTGCTGAAAGCCGAGCGCGCAAAACATCCGGAACTGCGGATCGTGCGGCATTTGAAGCAAAGCGGCCAAAGTACAGCGATCCGGAACGGCGTGCGCGCGGCGCGCGGCGCCTGGATCGCGACGCTGGACGGCGACGGCCAGAACGATCCCGCCGACATTCCCAAGCTGCTCGAAGCGCGCAAGACCGCAGACCCGAAAGTGAAACTGTTCGCGGGGTGGCGCACCACCCGCCGCGACAGCTTCAACAAGCGCATCTCGTCGAAGATCGCCAACGGCGTGCGCTCGCGGATGCTGCGTGACGCCACGCCCGACACCGGCTGCGGCCTGAAGCTGTTCGAGCGCGATACGTTCCTCGCGCTGCCCTACTTCGACCACATGCATCGCTACCTGCCGGCGCTGGTAAAACGCGCGGGTTTCGAAAGCATCAGCATCCCCGTTGGCCACCGTCCGCGCACCCGCGGCGTATCCAAGTACGGCATGCTGGATCGCTTGTGGGTCGGACTCGCCGACTTGCGCGGCGTCGCATGGCTGATGCGTCGCGCGAAAGTCGCCGAAATCGAGGAACTGTGACTGTCGCTGTACCCGACTTGGCCGCGCAGGCCCGAAAGGTGCTGCGCGACGTGTTCGGGTATGGCGCTTTTCGCGACCGCCAGCAGGCAATTATCGAACATCTTCTGCACGGCGGTGACGCACTGGTGTTGATGCCGACCGGCGGCGGCAAGTCGCTGTGCTACCAGATTCCCGCGTTGCTGCGGGATGGCACCGCCATTGTGGTCTCGCCGCTGATCGCGCTGATGCAGGACCAGGTGGAAGCGTTGCGCCAACTCGGGGTGGCGGCGGCGTTCCTCAATTCCAGTCTCGATGCACGCGCGCAGAACGACGTCGAGCGGCGCTTCGTCGACGGTGCGCTGAAACTCCTGTACGTGGCGCCCGAGCGGTTGCTCACGGGGCGCTTCCTGGACCTGCTCGAACGCGCCAGGGTGTCGCTGTTCGCCATCGACGAAGCCCACTGCGTGTCGCAATGGGGCCACGATTTTCGCCCTGAGTACCGCGAACTCACGGTGCTGCACGAGCGCTTTCCGAAAGTCCCGCGCATCGCACTGACCGCGACCGCCGACACCCCGACCCGGCGCGAGATCGTCGAACGCCTGGCACTCGGCCAGGCCCGACAGTTCATCTCCAGTTTCGACCGGCCCAACATTCGCTACCGCGTTGCGCAGCGGGACCAGCCGCGCCAGCAATTGAAGGCATTCCTGGCCGGGCATCGGGGTGAATCGGGGATCGTCTATGGCCTGTCGCGGCGCAAGGCCGAGGACACCGCCGCGTGGCTCGTCGAACAGGGCATCGAGGCGCTGCCCTACCACGCCGGGCTCGATGCGGCCACGCGCGCCGCCAACCAGCAGCGTTTCCTGCGCGAAGACGGCATCGTCATGTGCGCGACCATCGCCTTCGGCATGGGCATCGACAAACCCGACGTGCGCTTCGTCGCCCACCTGGACTTGCCGAAAAGCCTCGAAGGCTATTACCAGGAAACCGGGCGCGCCGGCCGCGACGGGCTGCCGGCCGACGCCTGGATGACCTACGGTCTGAGCGACCTGGTCACGCTCGCGCAATTCATCCAGCAATCCGACGCCGACGACGCGCGCAAGCGGCTGGAACGCGCCAAGCTCGACGCGTTGCTGGCGTTCGCCGAATCCACCCGCTGCCGCCGCCAGCAACTGCTGGCGTACTTCGGCGAAACGCTCGAGCAACCCTGTGGCAACTGCGACAACTGCCTCGAACCGCCGCCCACGTGGGACGCAACCGAGGCCGCGCAAAAGGCACTGTCATGCGTGTACCGCACCGGCCAGCGGTTTGGCGTCGGCTATCTGATCGACGTATTGCTGGGCAAGGACAACGAGCGCATCCAGGCGCAGGGGCACGACCATCTTTCCGTGCACGGCATCGGCACCGGACTCGACGCGCGGCAATGGCGCGGCGTGTTTCGGCAACTGGTCGCCCGGGGCCTGTTGAGTCCGGACCTCGAAGGCTACGGAAGTTTGCGCCTCACACCCGCCGCGCACGCGGTGCTGCACGGTGACGAAACCGTTCATCTGCGCCAGGAACCGGACCGCGCGCAGCGCCGCGCCAGCCGTCGCGCCGATGCTTCGGGCAGCCGCCGCAGCCTCGACATCGCGCCGCACGAGGAACCGCTGTGGAACGCCCTGCGCGACACCCGCGCGAAACTGGCGAAGGAACAGGGCGTGCCCGCGTACGTGATCTTCCACGACGCCACCTTGTACGCGATGCTGCGCGAGCGCCCCCAAGACCGCGAGGCACTAGCCACCATCAGCGGCGTCGGCGCACGCAAGCTGGAACGCTACGGTGCGCGCTTTCTTGCAGTGCTGCAGGAAGCCTGAACTGCCGAAACACCTTGGCACCCCCTTCGCTTGCGAAGGGGGTCGATGCGCCAGCATTGGGGAGATGTTCCCGGCCGCACCATGCCTAAAAGCACATCCCCTCGTCGCGCTGCGCGCGCGTTCGCTGCGCTCCGCCCTTCGTTCCGAAGGGGGAAGAACACAGCACCCCTTCCTGCGGAAAGGGAAGCTTGATTCAGCGCTTGCCCTTGGCCAGCGGCAGATCCGCTTGCTTCCAGGCGTTGACGCCACCGGCCAGCGTGGCGACATTGGTGAAACCCGCCTTGACCAGCCGCCTGGCGGCCTTGCCGGATTCCGCGCCGCTCTTGCACACGGTGACGACCTGCAGGTCCTTGGCCTTGGCGAGATCCTTGTTCTCGGGGTCGAACTGGCTCGGCGCGACATGCTTCGAGCCCGCAATGTGGCCTTTCTCGAAGTCCGCGATCGCCGACAGGTCGACCACCAGCGGTTCGCCCCGGTTGATCATCTGCACCAGCGCGGCAGGCGTCAGCTCGCGGAAACCGCGGAATTGGCGCGACACTTCCAGGCCGATCAGGGCGAGGACGATCACGATGAACGCGGCCACCAGCAGGATGTTGTGGCCGAGGAACGACGGCAGGCGGGTCAGGAATTCTTGCATCGAAGGGTCTTGATCCAAAGGGACCGCGCATTATCGCGGATCGCGCCGACGCGCGCTTCATTGCCCTGGATTGATATCCGGCAACCCCGACTCAAGCCACCAATGCTTGGCCTTGGCGTCCCAATGCCAAGTCTGGTGGTCGAGCACGTTGTAGACACGCTGACTGGTCTTGACGATCAGGCTGATCTGCGCGGTTTGCTGGATGGTGTCGGCGTCCGTCGCCATCGGCCCTGAGGCGGTGTATTCGGCGACACGCACGGTGTTGTAGAGCGCCTTCTGCTGGGCGGTGAGCGGACGTTCGGCGCGCACCGCCGGATCGACGTAGTTCCACGCGCCCTGGATGTCGCCCCAGCGCAATGCGGCGGCGTAGCCATCCAGCGTGTCGTCACGCAAGGTGTTCTTGTTCTGCAGGGTCGCGCAGCCAGCCAGCAGCAACAACGCGACACCCACGATCACGATTCGGCGCATGACGATCTCCTCGCAACGTTCCCGCCGCCGATTGTGCCCGATCGCGCGGCGTCACGTGCGCAGCTTGGCGACGAAACGCGCGGTGAGGACGGCCGCCGGACCTTGCTCTCCCGCGATTTCGCACACGACGTCGGTGCGGCCCTTGCCCTGTTCGCGCACGGCCGCAATCACGCGCGGCAGCGCGCCGGCCTCGGCGAAGCGCGCGATCCCGCGCAATTCAGACCACACGGGCTCGCGATACCGCAATTGCGAATCGCCGACGTAGATGTCGCAGTCGAGCCCCTCTGCACGCAGGCCCAGCTCGATCAACCCCCAGCCCGCCAGCGTCAGCAGCGACGCCATGCTTCCGCCAAACGCGCAACCCTTGTCGTTGATGTTGGGCGCGAGCGGTGCGGTCATTTCGAGTTCGTCGCCGCTGTAGCGTGACACCGCAAGCTGCATCGCCCGCGCAAGCGGAATATGTTCGAGAATCTCGCGCTCGAGTGTCGCGGCCGGAGAGAGAATCGTATCCATCGCACCAGTCTGCCGCGCGGTGCGCGGAACGACAAGGCATGCGCGTGCTGGCCTATGATCGACACATGGCCCGTTCGCGTTCCCTTGAAGGCATCCGCGTCGTGATTACGCGTCCGGTTGGTACGGGTGCCGCGTGGGCGAATCGTGTTCGCGCGCTGGGTGGCGCGCCGCTGCTGCTGCCCGGTTCGAGCCTGCGCGCGGCGTCCGATGCGCGTGCGGCGCGCGCGGACTTGCGGGAAGCGCTGGCCTGCGACGCCGTCATTTTCACCAGTCCGGCTGCCGTGAAATTCGCGCGGCGGCTCGGCGGGTTGCGCAGCCGTGCCGTCGTTTTGGCGCCCGGCGTTGCCACGCAAGATGCGTTGCGAAGTACCGGATTCCGCAATGCGATCTCGCCCGCCCGCGAAGACAGCGAAGGTCTATTGGCGCTGCCGATCCTGCGCAACGTCCGCGGCAAGCGCGTCGGCATCGTCGGTGCAGCGGGCGGGCGCGGGCTGCTGGACCGGGACCTTGCCGCGCGCGGCGCGGCGGTAATCCACGCGCACGTGTATGAACGTACGCCCGCGCGACTCGATCGCCGCCACGCCGATGCGGTGCGACGAAATTCGCGCGCGCCGCTGTACGTGCTGCTTTCCAGTGCGGAAGCCCTCGCCAACATCGTTGCAAACCTGCCCGGCGATCCACTGCGCACGTTGCTGCTCGGAACCGCCGTGGCCAGCAGCGCACGCATCGCCGCCGCCGCGCGCGAGGCCGGCTTCGCGCGCGTTCTGCGTGCCGAGTCCGCGCACGCAACAGACATGCTGGACGCGATCATCGCCGGCTCCCCTGCTAGCATTCCGCCATGATCGACAACACCGAACCCGACGGCGAACAATCCAAACCGCGCAAGCCACGCAAGCGCCCGCCGGGCCTCGCAGTTCTTGCGATCCTGATAGCGCTCGCGGCGTTGGCCGTGGCAGCGTGGAGCGTCTGGCGCCTGCATCGTTTCGCGCACGAAGAATCGGCCGCACGCCAGCACGATGTCGCCACCATTGCGGCGCTGCAAAGCCAGCTCGCGGCCGGCGACGAACAGGCGCGCGCGGGTGATCATCGCATCGGCAAGCTGGAGTCGGGCCTGGATGACCTGCGCGCGACCACGCAGGGACTGGACCGCCGCATCGCCAACCTCGAGACCGCCTACACCAACCTGAGCGGCCAGCAGCAATCCGGGCAGGACACCGTGCTGCTCAATGATGCCGAAATGTTGCTGCGCACCGGCGCGCAACGTTACGAGCTTTTCCACGACGGCGCCGGCGCGCTGAAGGCCTATTCGCAAGCGATCGAAGTGCTGGCGCAGGTGCGGAACCCCGCCTACGCGCCGGTTCGCGTGAGCGCCGCCACCGAACGTGATGCGCTCGCCGCGGCCGCGCCGCCCTCGCGCCAGGCTGCACTGGACACGCTGTCCGCGTTGCGCGACAAGGTGGCATCGCTGCCGCTGGCTTCAGCGGAAACCGCCGCGCGCGCGTCGGCCCCGCCGCAGAAACCCGGATTCTGGTCGCGCGTCGGCAATGCCTTCAGCGGCATCGTCAAGGTTTCGCACGACAACGACAAGGCGGTGCCGCTGACCGATGCGCGTTTCGCGCAGCAGACGCTCGCGCTCGACCTGGCGCAGGCGCAGGAAGCGTTGCTCGCTTTCGATGACGCCTCGTACCGGGCTTCGCTGCAACGCGCAGACGAGTCCCTCGCCGGGCAATTCGACGCCGGCGACGCCAGCGTGAAGGATGCCAGCGCGCAAATCACGAACCTGCTGGCGCAGCATGGCGGCGGGCCTGCGCCCAAGCTGGGTGGTACGCTCGCGCAACTGCAAAGCCTGCGCGCCAGCCAACCGGTGGCGCCAGCACCCGCTTCCACGACGGGGAGCGCCAGGCGATGAAAAGCAAGCGCTGGCTCGTCCTTGCCCTGATCATCGTCCTGCTGCTCGCGATCGCGTTCGTGTGGTTGTCCTCGGATCCCGGTTACGTGCTGATCCGCTTCCGCGGCTGGAAGGTGGAAGCCACGGTGGTCGGCGCCGTGGCGATCCTGATCGCGGCGTGGATCGCGATCGGCATCGTCTGGTGGCTGCTGCTGTGGCCGTTCGGCGCCATCTCGCGCCGCCGCCGCCGGATCAGCCACGAGCGCCTGCGCGACGGGCTGGTCGCGTTGAATGAAGGCCGCAACGTCGAGGCACACCGCACGCTGCAACGCGCGGCGCAGTATTCGTCGCTGCGTTCGCCGGCGCTGTTGTCCGCCGCCGAGGCCGCGCACCGCCATGGCGACACCACGCGCGCACTGGAAACCCTGGACGAAGCCGCCCAGCACGCGCCGGAAGCCGCGCGCACGTTGCGTGCGCGCATCCTGCGCGAGAACGGTCGCGCCGATGAGGCATTGCAACTGCTTTCACCGGGCGCCGAAGCCGGAAAATTGCCGCCGGCCGGCTGGAACGAATTCGCCTTGGCCGCGATCGCGACCGGTCAGCCCGAGAAGGCACGTTCCGCGCTGGAACCCTTGCGCAAATCCGACATGCTGGGTTCGGCGGCCTATGCCGCGCTCGTCGACCAGGTGCTTGGCGCTTCATTGCGCAAGGCGCCCGACATCACAGCGCTGCAGGACATCTGGAAACGCGCGAACCGCCAGCAACGCCAGATGCCTGCCTTGCTGGATGTGTACGCACGCCGAGCCGCCGCGTTCGGCGATGTGCACGCCGCGCTGGACGCGATCGAGGATGCGGTGAAGCGCGAGTGGAACGCCGGTCTGGTTGCGACGTACGGCGAGATCACGCCGCCGACTGAAGCCGCGGCGCGCCTGCACGTCGCGACCCGCTGGCTGGAAACGTATCCGGGTGACGACATCCTGCTGCGCACCCTCGGCGGTTTGTCGATGCGCGCGTCCGATCCGCGCGAAGCGCGCGAATACCTGGTGCACGCGCTGACCCTGAAACCGTCCGCCGCGAGTTGGGCCGCGCTGGGCGACGTGCAATCGGCGTCCGGCGAAACGGAAGATGCCGAACGCTGCTATGCCAATGCGTGGAAATGCGCGCGCGGCGAAAACATCGCGCCACGACCGCATGAAGCTGGACTCGACACCAGTCAGTTCACGCTCGAAGAACGCGACGAGCACGGAATGCCGCGATTGCCTGGCGAACCCTCGCCGCCCGCGCGTTGATTCTGCCCGTCAATGAATGACTTTGATGTCCGTGACGCGCCCCTCCTGCAACAGGATTTCGCGCGCCGCGCGTGAACCATCGGCCGGGTAGGTCCATGTTTCATCCCAGGCGGGCGCCTGCCCACCCTGGTACGCCGAATACGCGAGCGGGTTGCGCGAACGGCTGGGCGCCAGCCCGCAACGTGCGATCAGGTCGGCCACGCTCATGCCGATCGAGATTCCGGTGAGCTCGCACGGGCCGCCGTTGCCGACGAAGCCATAACCGAGCGTCTGTTCGCGCGCCAGCACGCCACCGGAAAATTCCAGCCGCACCATCAGCCGCTGCGGACCGAAGTTGTAGTACCACGCCTCCGTCGTCACCGCCGCACCCGGTTCCACGGGCGTTTCCACGCCCACGCCGGGCGACCCGACGTAGGTGTCCACGAAGAACGGATCGCCGCATTCGTCACGAACCTGGGGTGCCAGGTCACCCTGCTTCACGATACGCGTGCCACAACGCAATGCCCACGCGCGCGACGGCAGTACCGCAAACAGCAACGCCAGCAACAGCCCGATCCACAATGACCTTCTCATGGCGGCCCCACGCATCGCACAAGGCTCCTGGTGCACTTTAGCGCCATCAGCAAACGTCACTGTAAAGACGCCGTGAAGACACGAGCCGACTCGCGCGCGGAATCCGCATGGACGACAATGCGGTGTCTGGATTCCGGGGAATCGCCATGGTCATCTGGAAGCAACGCGCCGATCTCGAAACGCTCAATGGCTGGAGCCAACGCACCCTGATGCGTGCGCTGGACATCCGCATCACCGAAATCGGCGACGACTGGTTGCGCGGCACGATGCCGGTGGACGACCGCACCCGCCAGCCGTACGGCATCCTGCACGGCGGCGCGTCGGTGGCGCTGGCGGAAACGCTGGGCTCGACCGCGGCGATGCTGTGCTGCGAGGACGGCCGCGCAGCTGTCGGCCTCGAAATCAACGCCAACCACCTGCGCGCTGTGCGCGAAGGCCTCGTCACCGCCACTGCGCGCCCAGTGCATGTCGGACGCAGTACGCAGGTATGGGATATCCGGATCGAAAACGGCGCGGGGGAACTCGTCTGCATATCGCGGCTCACGATGGCGGTGGTGCCGGGTGGCGCATTTGCATTGCGCAAATAAAGCCACCAAGAGCCATCCCCTCAATCCCCTTTCCTCCGGAAGGGGTAAGAAAGGCTCGCGGCTTGCTGCATCAACACCCTCTTCCGCAGGAAGGGGGTCGATGCGAAGCATCGGGGGGATGCGCGTCTTGTCGCACGCGACCGCACCGGCATAACGTTGCATCCATCCCCGCTCCTACAATCGCCGCATGGAAACCACCCTGCTCTACGTTCTTGTCACGCTCGCGGCGATTGCGGTGATTCTCTTGATCGTGCTGCTGATGCGACCGCGCGGTGACGCGGGCCTGCGTGAAAAGCTGGACGTGTTGCGCAGCGACAGCGAGCGCGTCGAGCGTGCATTGCGCGAGGAACAGCGCGCCGCGCGTACCGAACTGGCGGAAACGCTGGATCGCATGGGTGGCCAGTTGCGCCTGTCGTTGTCCACGCTCACCACCGACAACCAGCAACGCTTGGCGGAAGTCCGCACGACGCTCGACACGCAACTGAAGTCGCTGCAAACCGACAACGCCGCGCAACTCGAGAAGATGCGCGAGGTCGTCGATGAGAAACTTCAGAAAACGCTTGAAACGCGCCTGTCCTCCTCGTTCAAGCAGATCGCGGAACGGCTGGAAGCGGTGCAGCGCGGCCTCGGCGAGATGCAGTCGCTGGCAACCGGCGTCGGCGACCTCAAGCGCGTGCTCAGCAACGTGAAGACCCGCGGCACCTTCGGCGAGGTGCGCCTCGGCGCGCTGCTGGAGCAGGTGCTGACGCCGGACCAGTACGCCGCGAATGTCGCGACGATCCCGGGCTCCGACGAGCGCGTCGAATACGCGATCCGCCTGCCGGGCGCCGATCGCGACACGCCGGTCTGGCTGCCGATCGACGCCAAGTTCCCGGTCGAGGATTACCAGCGCCTGCTGGACGCGCAGGAACAGGCCGATGGTGATGCCGCGAACGCCGCTGCCGCCGCCTTGCAGCGTCGCGTCGAAGGTGAGGCCAAAACCATCCGCGAGAAATACGTCGCGTCGCCGCACACCACCGACTTCGCCCTGTTGTTCCTGCCCACCGAGGGCCTGTACGCGGAGGTCATCCGACGCCCGGGGCTGTTCGAAAAACTGCAACACGATCACCACGTCACGGTGGCGGGCCCGACCACGCTGGCCGCAATCCTCAATGCGCTGCAGATGGGGTTCCGCACCCTGGCGATCGAACGGCGATCGAGCGAGGTGTGGCAAATCCTCGGCGCCGTCAAGACCGAATTCGGCAAGTTCGGGGACGTGCTCGACAAGGTCAAGAAGAAGCTGGACGAAGCCGGCAAGCACATCGATGCCACCGGCGTGCGCACCCGCGCGATCGAGCGTCGCCTGCGCGGCGTCGAATCGCCGGCCGATGAAGATGCCCAGGCACGCATGGAGTTGCCGGTCGAGGACGACGACGCGGACGAAGAGTCCGAGCCGGGCTGATCGCACATCGGCGTGCCCCGCGATCGCGCCGACCGCGTTAAACTGAACCGTTCGACGTCGCGAGAGACTGTCCCATGAGCGAATCCCGCAAACCTTCCTTGTGCGCCGCTTCCCGGCCGACCTCGCCGGAGGTGACGCGCGAGCAGGCCCTGGACGCGGTGCGCACGCTGCTGCGCTGGGCCGGCGACGAGCCCACCCGCGAAGGATTGCGCGACACGCCCAAGCGCGTGGTGGACGCCTACACCGAGTGGTTTTCCGGCTACCACGAGGATCCGCAGGAATACCTGGCGCGCACGTTCGAGGAAGTGGCCGGCTACGACGAAATGATCGTGCTGCGGGACATCCAGTTCGAGTCGTTCTGCGAGCATCACATGGCGCCGATCATCGGCCGCGCACACGTCGGCTATGTGCCGGACGGGAAAGTGGTCGGCATTTCCAAGCTGGCGCGCGTGGTCGATGCGTTCGCGCACCGCATGCAGGTGCAGGAAAAACTCACTGCGCAAATCGCCACCTGCATCAGCGAAGTGCTGGCTCCACGCGGCGTCGGCGTCGTGATCGACGCGGTGCACCAGTGCATGACCACGCGCGGCGTCCACAAGCGCGGGGTGTCGTTGGTGACCAGCCAGATGCTCGGCAGCTTCCGCGAGGACGCGCGCACGCGCGCGGAGTTCCTGAGGTTCATTGACATCGACGGCGGGCATTGATTTGTGCGATCGTCCCTGATCGCTGTTTCACCGCAGCGTCCCTACCACTGTAAGGTTTCGCGGATAACGGGCATCACCACGGCCATCCATGGCCTGGCTTTCCACAACAGCCGCTTCGAACGGAGCCCTGGCTGAATCACCCGCTACGTCAAGCAGCGCACGCCCGGGATTTCCGAATGACCGATTCAACGCCACTCGACCACCCGCGCCGCCGCGCGGCGGTGATCTTCATCTTCATCACCGTGACGATCGACATGCTGGCGTTCGGGATCATCATCCCGGTGCTGCCGCACCTGATCGTCGAGCTGATCGGCGGCAGCATCGCGAAAGCCGCGGTGTGGTCGAGCGGTTTCAGCACGCTGTTCATGCTGATGCAGTTCGTGTGTTCGCCGATCCAGGGCGCGCTGTCGGACCGCTTCGGCCGCCGCACGGTGATCCTGATTTCGAGTTTCGGTCTCGGCATCGACTTCATCGTGATGGCGCTGGCGCCGTTCCTGTGGCTGCTGTTCATCGGCCGCGCGGTGTCGGGCATGTGTGCGGCGAGCTTCTCGACCGCCAACGCCTACATCGCCGACATCACGCCGCGCGAAAAACGCGCCGCCGCGTTCGGCCTGTTGGGTGGGGCGTTCGCGGTGGGCTTCATCGTGGGGCCGGCGCTGGGTGGCTTCCTCGGGCACCTGTGGATCCGCCTGCCGTTCTGGGTCGCGGCGGCCCTGTGTATCGTCAACTTCTGCTACGGCTTCTTCGTGCTGCCGGAATCGCTGCCGAAGGAACGCCGTGCGCCGAAGTTCGACTGGCGGCATGCGAATCCGCTGGGTTCGGTGCTGCTGCTGAAGCGCTATCCGCAGGTGCTGGCGCTGGCCGCGGTTTTTTTCCTGCTGGCGCTCGCGCAATTCTCGATCAACTCCACCTACGTGCTGTACACCGACTACCGCTACGGCTGGGGCCCGCAGACCGTCGGCTACACACTGGGCATCGTTGGGTTGTGCAGCGGCCTCGTTCAGGCGGTGCTGGTGCGCAAGTTTATGCCGAAGCTGGGCGAACGCCGGATGATCCTGACCGGGTTGGCATTCGTGGCCATCGGCTACTTCGTGTTCGGCTTCGCGTCGGAAGCGTGGATATTCCTCACCGGCATTCCGTTCCTGTGCCTCGGCGGCCTCGCCGGACCACCTGCGCAATCGCTGATCACGCACCAGGTCGATCCCGCCGAACAAGGGCGACTGCAAGGGGCGCTGAGCAGCCTGCAAAGCCTCGCCGGCATCTTCGGTCCCGCGCTGTTCGCCAACCTGTTCGCGCTGTTCATCAGCAAGCACGCACCGCTTTCCGGGCACTTGCCGGGCGTGGCCTACGTGCTGGCCGCGGTGTTGGTGCTGGCGGCTCTTGTGCTGACCGTGCGGGCAACCCGCGGAGTGGCCGTAGGCGCCCCCGCCGCCGCACCCAAAACGACCTGAGGCTTGCCTTTGAATTGCCACGGCCCCATGTGAGCCTTCACGCACCCCACCGGAGCACACCGCGATGATGACTTTCCTGCTGTGGTTGCTGCTGCTGATCTTCTGCTGGCCGTTGGCGTTGCTGGCGCTGATCCTGTGGCCGCTGGTGTGGCTGGTCGCACTGCCGTTCCGGCTGCTCGGTTTCGCCGTCGACGGCGTGTTCGAATTCCTGCGCGCATTGTTCCTGCTGCCCGCGCGCATCTTGCGTGGGCCACGCGCGACCTGACTTGCGACAAATCCGTTCGCCCCCGGATCAAGTCCGGGGCAGGCTCTGAGCGTAGGCGCGTAGCGCCGGAGTCGAAGGATGAACGCGCGTATTTCGATTTTCTTCATCCTCCAAGGAATCTTCCATGACCATCTCGATGTACCAGGCTTCCGTTCCCGTATTCGTGCGCGCGCTGAACAATCTGTCGAACGTGTTGAAGAAGGGCGAAGCGCACGCAAAAGAGAAAGGCGCCGATCCCGACAACCTGCTGCAGCAGCGCCTGATCTTCGACATGCTGCCGCTGATCAAGCAGATCCAGATTGCCTGCGACACCGTCGCGCGCGGCGCCGCGCGGCTGGCCAGCGTGGAACCCAAGTCGTTCGAGGACAACGAGAAGACGCTTGCCGAGGCGTACCAGCGCATCGACGCCGCGATCGCCTACGCGAAATCCTTCGCGCCCGAGCAGATCGACGGCAGCGAAGCGCGCAAGGTGATGATGAAGACGCGCGGTGGCGAGGTGGAATTCACCGGTCTCGCGTACCTCACGGAATACTCGCTGCCCAACCTGTTCTTCCACTGCACCACCGCCTACGACATCCTGCGCGTGGCCGGCACCCCGATCGGCAAGAAGGATTTCCTCGGCGAGCGGTGAGCTTCGCCGGGGGCGGTTGACTCCCGAGACGCGCGAACCGCCTCTTTGCGAAAAATCCGCGCCGAGTTTTCTCAAGACCGTTCCAACGCCCCGCTTGCGAAAGCGGGGCGTTTTTGTTCGCGCGCCGTGCGTATTGCGCGTGAACGAAAGTACGCACGGCAAGAGAGCGTTGCCGGTTCAATTCTTACAATCGCTCCGGATAACCTTACAATTCCGGACCACCCTGCACGCAGGACCAGCCACATGCCCCTACTGATCCTCGGTCTCGTGATTTTCCTCGGCGCGCACTCGGTGCAGATGCTGGCGCCGGAATTCCGCAATCGCGTGGTGGCACGCATCGGCCCGATGCCATGGAAAGGTTTGTATTCCGTGGTGGCGATCGCGGGATTCGTGCTGATCGTCGTCGGCTTCGGCATGGCGCGCGCGGATTCACATCTGCTGTACACGCCGCCGCTGTGGCTGAAGCATTTGAATGCGCTGTTCACGCTGGTCGCGTTCGTGCTGATTGCGGCGGCGTACGTGCCGCGCAATCACTTGAAGGCGAAGATCGGGCACCCGATGCTGGCGGGCGTGAAGTTGTGGGCGCTCGGGCACCTGCTGGCGATCGGCTACCTGCACGACGTGGTGCTGTTCGGCGCGTTCCTGGTTTGGGCCGTCGCGGATTTCGCGGTATCGCGCCGGCGCGATCGTGCAACCGGTACCGTGTACCCTGCGGGCACGGCCAGGGGCGATGTGCTGGCCGTGGTGATTGGCGTGGCGGCGTGGGCGATCTTCGCGTTCCTGTTGCATGTGCGCCTGATCGGCGTCAGTCCGTTCGCATAACCCTGAATGGCCTGCTGCGCTTGGCAGCTTGCACGCCGGCGGTGCTCGGCATCCTCATGTACTGACGTGTACACTCCGGTGCCTGCGCGCCGCCGTCGCACAATCTGCCTGTGCTCGGGACGGCCCTTCAGGGTTCTGTATTTGACGGAACCATTGGCGCCCACGCGCATCAAAGACTGGTGGTTTCCGGTTTCGGGGGTGACGTGACTCGACGCAATTCGGCAAAAGGCAAGATCATCGGCGCGATCGTGGTGATCGTGATCGTCGCGCTGGCCGCGTGGTGGTATTTCACGCGCATGCCGGGCGTGGATTTTTCGCGCCAGGGACCCGCGCCCTCCGGACCGGCCAAGGCCAGCACCGCGCCGGCGCCGATCGAACACCCGATTTCCGAGGCGCAGACCAGTCCTGCGCCCGCGACCACCGCGCCGCTGCCCGCGCTCGACACCAGCGATAACGCCGTGGCGTCCGCACTGGCCGCCATTCCCGGCGCGGACGGGCTGGCCGGGCTGCTGCTTTCGCGCGGATTGATCCCGCACATCGTGGCGACCGTGGATGCCCTGCCCCGCCGCTCGATCGGCGCCAGCATCCTGCCGCTGCGCCCGCCGAAGGGTACGTTTGCCGTGGATACTTCCAGCGGCAAGCCGATGCTGGACAGCAAGGATTTCGCGCGCTACGACCCCTACATGAAGATCGCCGAGGCGGTGGATTCGCGCACGCTGGTGACCTGGTACGTGCACTGGTACCCACTGTTCCAGCAGGCCTATCGCGAACTCGGCTACCCGCAAGGCTACTTCAACGACAGGCTGATCGCGGCGATCGACGACATGCTGGCCGCGCCGAACGCGCAGCCGCCGATCGCGCTGACCGCCACCGCGGATGGCCACTACGTGTTTACCGATCCGACCTGGGAATCGCTGTCGGTGGGCCAGAAGCTGATGATCCGCATCGGGGCCGAGCACGAACGCATGTTGAAGGCCAAGCTGCGCAGCATCCGCGCATTGTTGCTGGGCCAGGCGCCCGCCCTTCGTGGGCAGCCTGCACAAGCGCCATCCGCCGCTTCCGCACCGGCACCAGCGACAACCGCGCAATGATCACCAGCTAATGGATTTGTCATTCCGGGGCGCCCGCGCTGCTTGCCGGCGGAACCCGGAATCCAGATCTTGCTTTTTCGTCGGACAGCGTGGATTCCGGGGCCATCGCCGGTGAGACCGGCGATGGCCCCGGAATGACGAGCGTTTCTTGAGCTGGTCGCGTTCGACGCTGGCTGAAAGGAGGAGGGCTTATTCCGCGCAGCCGAAGCGCAACGTCGTTTCGCCTTGCGGCACGCCGCCGGGTCCGAAGCGCCGTTCGACGACGCAGCCATCGCCGCCGTCGCGACCCAGCGCGATGATCGTGGTGGCGCGCGTGCCGTAGCGTTCGCCGCGCACGAACACCGGTGACAGTTTGCGCTCCAGTTCGATGCCGACGCCTGTATCGGGCAGCGCCGCGTCGGGCGCGCGCATTTCGTCGGTGAAGGCATCGAACAGCGGCGTGAAATCTTCCTCGCGCGATGCGAGCCAATCCCGCAACACCACGGTCACCCGCCGCACTTTCGGCCACGTCGCATCCAGGTCGCCGTTCGACAGGCCGTGCACGCCGTCCGCGATCGTTCGTGCGCGAACGTCGGGATCATTCGACACAAAACGCGCGGCATCGGTGTCGAACAGCAACAGGTTGAACGGCCGATAGCGCGTGGCGATCTTTTCCAGCGCTTCGGCATGATGCGCCGCTGAATCGCTGCCCTGCAGGAAGTCCGTCACCAGCCAGCCGCGCGACGCACGATCCTGCGCGGCACGCGGATCGCGCACGTTGGTCACCACGCACGCGCGGCCGGGCTCCCGCACACCCATCCAGGTACCGCCGGCCTCCAGGTCGCGCCCAGCCATGAGATTCGGTGCGGCGGCCCAGCGCTGCAGCGGCGCCGACGGCCGCGCATGCGCTTCATCGCGATTGCCGATCAACAGCAGGCGCCAGCGCGGGTGGACGTTCCAGGCAAAAGCGATCACGCACATTCGTGCAAGGCTACCGCATCGACGCGCCGAAGCGGCCCCGTAGAGCGACCAAGTGCTAGACTCCAGTCGAACCTGCCGTGTCTAAAGGGGGGACGGCATGAGAACCAGACTGGCACACATGTCCGTGCTGGTGGTCGAGGATCATGATTTCCAGCGCCAGGTGGCGCTGCGGCTGCTGCAGCAAATGGGCATCGGTACCGCGCTGGAAGCGGCGGACGGGCGCAGCGCGCTCGCCCTGCTCGGCCGGCAGGAACATCCCGTCGATGTGGTGCTGGTCGATCTCGACCTGCCGCACATGGACGGCATCGAGTTCATCGGCCACGTCGCGCAGGAACGGCTCGCCCACGCGGTGGTGGTGCTGACCGCGCTCGACCCCGCACTGCTCAACACCGTGCGCATCATGGCGCGCGCCTCCGGCATCCGCGTGCTGGGCACGGTCGAAAAGCCACTGACCGAGGCCAAGCTCGGCAGCGTCATGGATCTTTATTACACCGCCGACCTGCTGGCCGATGAACCCCCGCAACCGGACATCGACGAAGGCCTGCTGGCGGAGGCGCTGGCCAGCGATGCCTTCGAAGCCTGGTTCCAGCCGCAGGTGGCGATTGGCAGCGGCTTCGTCACCGGCGTCGAGGCCTTGGCGCGCTGGACCCTCAATGGCCACTCGATTCCGCCCGCGCGTTTCATCCCGGAACTCGAACGCTGCAACCTGATCGACGCACTGACCGAACGCATCCTCAACCAGGCGTGCCGCTGGCGCGCGCACTGGCGCGAAGCCGGGCTCGATCTCGGTATTTCGGTCAACGTTTCGATGCACAACCTCGAAGACACCGCGGCCGCCGATCGCTACCAGGCCATCGTGCAGGCCGCCGGCGTCGACACCCGCGACGTGACGCTCGAAATCACCGAGTCGGCGATGATGCACGAAGCCGCGCCGGTGCTGAACGTGCTCGCTCGCCTGCGCCTGAAAGGCTTCGGCCTGTCGGTGGACGACTTCGGTACCGGCTGGTCTTCGCTTTCGCAGCTCGCGCAACTGCCCGTCACCGAACTCAAGATCGACCAGGGCTTCATCAATGGCGCGACCACCGAACCGCGCAACCGCGCGGTGGTGGAAGCGAGCCTGGAACTCGGGCGCAAACTCGGCCTGACCACGGTGGCCGAAGGCGTGCGCGGCGTCGAGGAATGGCAGATGCTGGCCGAACTCGGTTGCACGCGTGCGCAAGGTGAACTGATCGGCATGGCGGTGCCCGGCGACCAGCTTGCCGCCGCGATCGAAAAGTGGCGCCGCCGTCAGCCATGACGCGCCGGTCCTGGACAGCCAAATTCTGGACCGTCCGCCGCCAACTGTCGCTGCTGTTCGGCGTGATGCTGCTCGCCGCCGGGTTGGTACTCGCGCTTGACGCGATCTACCAGCGCGGCCACGAAGCCACCCTCAACCGCCTGTACGACAACGCGCTCGGCGGGCAAAGCAACGTCAAGACGCTGACCGACGCCTACGGCATCACCGTCGTCGGTGTCACCTTCAAGGTACGCAATGGGCTGATGACCTTCGACCAGGGCCTCGCCGCGGTGGATCAGGCGCGGCAGCACAGCGACCAGGCATTCACCGCGCTTGCCGCCGAAAGCATGCCGCCGCGGCAGCGCGAGGTGTTCGCGAGCATCCAGCGCGAACGCCAACCTGCCGACGCCGCGATCGCGCGCCTGCGCGCGCAACTGCTGGCACACAGCATTCCGGGCGTAGGCCATTTCGCGGACGCAGGATTGTTTCCGGCAATCGACCCACTGCTGAACGATCTCAACCTGCTCGCGGACCTCAAGATCCTTGATGCGCAAACGCAATTGCAGGATGACCGCACGCATGCGCTGCGGCTGAATGCGTGGCGCATCGGCTTGTCGCTGGTGGCGCTGCTGATCGTTTTCGTGGCCGGCCGCGCGATCCTGCGCAACATCTACGGCGGCATCGGGCAGTTGGTGCGCCTGTCCAAGGGCATGCGCGCCGGTGATTACGACACGCCGACCGGCGCGCCGGTGAAAGGCGAAGTGCGCCAAGTCGTGGAAGGCTTCCTGACGATGCGCGACGAGGTCAAGCGCAAGGACGCCGCCTTGCGCGACAGCGAGCTGCGCGCGCGCGAAGCCAACAACGCCAAGAGCGCCTTCCTCGCGGCGATGAGCCATGAAATACGCACGCCGATGATCGGCATTACCGGCATGCTGGAGTTGCTGGAACACACGCGGCTGGACGCGGAACAGCGCCGCAGCATCGCGATCGTGCAAAGCTCGGCGCAAAGCCTGCTGCAGATCATCGGCGACATCCTGGATTTTTCCAAGATCGAAGCCGGGCGCATGGAACTCGCGCCGGTGGACACCGACCTGCGCCGGTTGGTCGAACACACCGTCGGCAACTATCTCGGCATCGCCTCCAGCAAGGGGCTCACGCTGGAATCGGCGGTCGACGCGCAGCTTGCGCCCGCCTACGTCGCCGACCCGCTGCGGATACGCCAGGTCCTCTCCAACTTCATGTCCAATGCAGTCAAGTTCACGCGCACCGGCGGCGTCACCCTGCGCGCCGAACACATCGGGACACTGCCCGACGGGCGCGACCGCATCGCCCTGCGCGTACGCGACAGCGGCATCGGCATCAGCGAAGAACAACGCGGCGCGCTGTTCCAACCCTTCTCGCAGGCGGACACCAGCACCACGCGCACCTTCGGCGGCACCGGGCTCGGGCTGGCGATTTGCCGGCAGCTCGCGGAATTGATGGGCGGCAGTATCGAACTCGCGAGCAAACCCGACGCGGGCAGCACCTTCAGCCTGATCCTGCTGTTGGCGCGGGGCGACGCGTCGAAAGTGGAACCCGAACGCGCCGTCCTGCGGGAAGATGATTTCCCCACCCGCCCGCTGCCCGGCGTCGAGGAAGCGCAACGCGAGGACAGTCTCGTGCTCGTCGTCGATGACCATGCGACCAATCGCGAAGTGCTGACGCGCCAGCTCGCCCGCGCGGGCTTCGCCTGCGAGACCGCCGCCGACGGCGAGGAAGGCCTGCGCCGCTGGGAAACCGGCGCCTACGCGCTGGTGCTGACCGATATCCACATGCCCAAGCTGGATGGTTACCAATTGACCGGAGCGATCCGCAAGGCCGAGCGGCGGATGCAACGCACGCGCACGCCGGTGATCGCGATCACCGCCAACGTCAGCAAGGGCGAACCCGAGCGCTGCATCGCGATGGGGATGGACGGATTCCTCGGCAAGCCAGTCAGGATCGCGCAGCTTTCGGAGGCGCTGCGGCGCTGGCTGCCGCACGTCGAATTTCGGGCTGGCGAGACTGCAGGCGAAGAGACGCAAGCACCCCAACCCGCCGACGACGCCCTGTTCACGCCGGAGTCGCCGGTCGACACCGCGGTGCTGCAGGAAATCGCAGGTGACGACACGAAGCTCGCGCACAATCTGCTCAACGATTTCCTCGTCGCCGTGCGCAAGGATCTTGCCGCGCTGGTGGCGGCGCTGGACGCCGCCAACCGGACGGAAGCGATCCGGCAGGCGCATCGGATCAAGGGCGCAGCCGCATTGGTCGGGGCGCGTGATGTACACGCAGCGGCGGCAGCCGCCGAGGCGGCGGGGCGCGCGGGTGGCGGCGTCGCGTTCGACACCGCCACCGATTCGCTGTCCGCGGCACTCGATCTACTTGCGGTGTGGGTCGAGCGGTAGTGCAACGGTCCCACGGCCGTCATTCCGGACAGACCCGCGCAGCGGGTGCGATCCGGAATCCATTTTGATTTGAACCGCAAGAGCCGTTCACAGCGATAATCGCCGCGCATGTTTGCCTCTTTTTCACTCGCAAGGACCTGCCTGCTGGTGCTGTTGGGCAGCGCCGCAATTTGCCCGGGCGCCCGCGCTGCGACAGCCGCGCCGGCTTCCAGCACGTCCGCGCGCGAGGTGGTGACCCGGGCCAAACTCACCGAGGTACGCGCCGAAATCGCCAGGATCGCGGACGCGCAGCACGCGACGGCCACGAAGCGCGACGCGATCAACGCGAAGCTCGCCGCCCAGGCCACGCAGCTCAACCAGGCCGCCAATGCGGTGCGCGAGAGCGACACGTCGATCGCCGCCAAGACCGCGGCGCTGGCCGATCTGGAGCAGCAACGCACGGCGCTCGAGCAAAAACTTTCCGGCCAGCGCACAGCGCTCGCGGATTTGCTGCGTGCGGTGTACACGCTCAACCGCGGCACCGACCTCGCGATGCTGCTGGGCGATGACGACATCGCGAAGATCGATCGCGCACTGGTGTCTTCGCGTTATTTCCAGCACGACCGCGTCGCGCGCATCCGCACGTTGCTGGGCGAAGTCGCGCAACTCGACGAAGTGAAAACCTCCATCGAAACGGAGGCCACGGCGCTCAAGCAGCAGCGTGACCAGCGCGCGGCGCAAGCGGCCGGGCTGGAGCAGGCGCGCGACGCCCAGCAGAAACTGCTGGCCCAGGCCAACGCCCAGCTCGCGCAGCAAAAGGACAAGCTGGCATCGCTGCAACACGATGCCGATGCGCTGAACGAGTTGCTGAAGCAATTGCAGAACGTGTTCTCCGACATCCCCGCGCAGCTCGGCAAGAACACGCCGTTCGCGGAACTGCACGGCAAGCTGCCGCGGCCGGTCGCCGGTACCCCGCGCAACGGTTCGGGTGCGCTGGCGCTGGGGCTGGTGATCGCCGCCAAACCCGGCACCGAGGTGCGGGCGGTCGCCTACGGGCGCGTGGCCTGGGCCGACTTCATGCGCGGTTACGGCATGCTGGTGATCATCGACCATGGCGGCGGCTGGATGAGTTTGTATGGCGGCAACGAATCGGCGGCGGTCAGCGCCGGCGACTGGGTGCGCCCCGGGCAGGCGATCGCGACGGTTGCGCGCAATTCCGAACAAGGCGGCGCCTGGTTCGGCCTGCGTCACGACGGCAAGTCGGTCGATCCGCACGGCTGGTTCGCGAGACGTTGATGCCATGCGAAACGCCTACAATGAACCCGCGCGTCTGTTCGCGGTCATGATTCACGTAGCTTCTTCGGTATTTCCCATGACTCGATATTCGTTTGTTCTGGTTTGCGGCTTGTCATTGGTCTGCTGCGGTGTTGCCTTTGCGGCGCCCCCGGAAAGTTCCGCGCCGATCCCGACCTCGGCGAGCACCTCGGCGCCCGCAGCGGCATCCAGTGTTGCCGCGAACGACGTACCCAGCTTCGAGGAAATCCAGGCCTTCACGCGCGCGTTCGAAATGATCAAGCAAGCCTACGTCGAACCGGTCACGAACAAGCGACTGATGCAGTCGGCGATCCGCGGCATGTTGTCGGGACTTGATCCGCACAGCGAGTTCCTCGACAGCCATGAGCTCAAGGACCTCAGCGAAGACACTTCCGGCACCTACGCCGGTCTCGGGATCGAGGTGGCGCAAACCAACCACCAACTGGTGATCATCACGCCGATCGACGGCGGCCCGGCCAAACGCGCCGGTGTGGAGCCGGGCGACGTGATCGTGGCGATCGATGGCGTGCCGGTGCAACCGGACGCGATCGACGCCGCGATCAAGAAGCTGCGCGGGCCGATCGGCTCGAAAATCACGCTGAGCATCCTGCACCCCGATGGCGACAAGCCCATCGCGATAGCGCTGGTGCGCGAACGCATCCGCGTCACCAGTGTTACCACGCACATGCTGGAAGCGGGTTACGCGTACATCCGCATCAGCGAATTCCAGGAAGACACCGCCGACGAATTGACGCGTGCGCTTGGCAAGCTGCAGAAGCAACACGGGCCGTTGCGCGGCGCGGTGCTGGATCTGCGTTCCAATCCGGGCGGATTGCTGACGAGCGCCGTTGGCGTGTCCGATGACTTCCTCAATTCGGGATCGATCGTCAGCACCGGCGGCCGCCTGGCGCAATCCAAACTCAAGTTCAGCGCGACGCCGGGCGACCTGCTGAACGGCGCGCCGATGGTGGTGCTGGTGGACAACGGCACCGCCTCGGCGGCGGAAATCGTCACCGGCGCGCTGAAGGACAATCATCGCGCGCTGGTGATGGGCCGCCGCACCTTCGGCAAGGGCTCGGTGCAGACCATCCTGCCGCTCGGCAACGGCGACGCGGTGAAGCTGACCACTGCGCGCTACTACACGCCCGACGGAACTTCGATCCAGGTGGCGGGCATCACGCCGGACATCGTGCTGGGCAATGTCACCGTGGCGGCCGACCGCAATCCGTCACTCGAGGACGACGAACACGAGGGCGACCTGCCCAACCACCTGGCCGGGAATCAAACCGCCACTCCCGATGTCGACGCGGGCAATCTCGCGGTGAAGGATTACGCGCTGTCCGAAGCGTTGCATGTACTGAAGGGTTTGGCGTTGGTGCGGAACAATGGTGCCGCCACGCCCGCAACGAGTGTGCATTGACGGCGCACGGCCAAAGCGGCTGTTGTGGAAAGGCCAGTCGCGGAGCTCTTGGCCATGGATGGCGGCTTCAATGGCCGCACTGCGGCAAATTGTTCAGCGCGTTCCGCAAGGCTGCGATCAGGGATGATCGCATTCAAACGTCCTCTGGATCGATTCGAGTTCCCTGCCACGGGTCTCGACGCCGCCGCGCCACAACATGACGCCCGCGGCCGCCATCGGCACGGCGATGACCAGCGCGGACACCAGGAAGCTGTCGAACATGCCCGCGACACCCAGCACGGCACCGAGGATGCCGCCGGCCTTGGAGCCGGCCGCGATCAGGCCGGAACCCGTGCCGCGCAAGTGCACCGGATAAATTTCGGCGGCATACGGAATCATGGTGGCGATCACACCGCTGATCGCGACCAGCAGCAAGACCGTGGCGGCGATCGTGAACGACTGCGCACGCAAACCACCCACCTCGATGGCCGCGAACGCGAACAGCGCCACCACCGCGAGCGCCACGAACAACACCAGCGATTTGAAACTGCTCCAGCGCTGGTACAGCCACACCACCACGCCGATCCCGGGAATCGCCAGCAGAGCCGACTGCGCCATCAATGCGCCGGCCGCACTCGCATTCAATCCCAGCCTGTGCAGGTTGGCGGGCAACCACAACACGAAACCGAAGTTCACCAGTCCCCACGCGAGGCCGCACACCATCAACGCAATCGTGATGCGCGCGTGGCGACCACGCAGCATGCCACGCAGGCCCGCGCGCGGCTGGTGGATTTCCATGATCGGCGCATCGACACCGGATGTGCCTTCCACGAGACCCGCAGGCCCCGCGAAGCGCTCGAGCACCGCGCGCGCCTGGTCCGGCAATCCGGCATTGGCGAGGAAGCGCGGCGACTCCGGAATGAAGCGATTGAGCAGGACGATCAACGCGCCAGTCGGCAGGTTCAACAGCCACAGCGCGCGCCAACTGAAGTCCGGCTCCAGCAAGGCCGCGGCGCCCGAGGCCGCGAGGTAGCCCGCAGAAGTGCCGACGCCACCCAGCGCCACCAGCAGCCAGCCACGGTGTCGCGCGGGCACCGTTTCCGCCATCAGCGTGAATGTGATCGGCAGCATGCCGCCGGCCGCCGTGCCCATCATGAAGCACATCACCAGGTTCCAGTTGAATGATGGCATCGTGCCGCAGATCGCGGTACCCATGAACAGCAGCGCCGACAACAGGATTGCCGCGCGCCGTCCGAAGACGTCGGCCAACCTTCCCCATGCCACCGAACCCACCGCGGTGCCGATCAGCGCAGACAACGCGAGGTAACCCGCCTTCGACATCCCGATGCCGTATTCGCGCACCATGCCTGGCATCACGAACGCGATCGATGCGGGCTTCATCACATCAATCGTCAATGCGATGGCCAGCACGAGCACCAGCGTCCAGTGCGCGCGATTCAACGGCACGTCATCGGCAACGTGCCAATGCAGGCGATTGCCGCCGTGGGTGGTCAGGCGCACCTGCGCGCGACGCGGCATCAATCCCCATGCCGCCAGCAGCACGCCGCCAGGAATCAACACCATCCCGAGCAGCATCTCCGGGTCCATCGGCATGCCGGCGAGATGAAAGTGCATCGGCGCGGCCATCACGTACATCGGCAGATGCAGGCACACGCCCGCGGCCACCACGATGCAGCCCAGCCAGAACGCAACGGGATGATGGAACGTAATGCGCATTCGTGTGCGGGAGCATGAACGAACGCCGAAGATTAACAGGCGCCGCAAGCGTGAATGTCTCCTGAGCCGCACTGCGCGTATTCACGCATCGTTGATCTGCGGATGTCCAAGCTTGCCGCGGATGTTCAAACGGAGGTATTCGCCATGCAGAAGCATGTACTGACCGCAGCGCTTTCCGCGATCCTGTTGGGTTCGGGCAGTGTCGCCCTGGCACAGGATGCACCGTCGCAAACGACCACACGTACCACCACCACGACGACCCGCGTCAACTCGCCGGCCGGCGCATTGGACGAAGCGGCGATCCAGTCCGACATCGCCAACGCCGGCTACAAGAAGGTAAAGGGACTCGAGTTCAAGGATGGCGTGTGGCAAGCCAAGGCGCGCGGCGGCAATGACAAGTGGACGCACATCAAGATCGGCCCCACCACCGGCAAGGTTTACGAAGCCGATGCACCTTCCAAACTCGATGAAGACGAGGTCAAGGCCAAATTGACGGCGCAGGGTTACCAGAACATCGACGACGTGAAGTTCGACAAGGGGCTATGGAAGGCGGATGCCAAGAATCAGCAGGGCAAGGACGTTGATCTGCTGATCGATCCCAATGACGGCAGCGTGGTGGCCGAACAGCAGGATTGAGCACGATTCGGCAATGACATACCGGCATCGCGATTGGTCGCGATGGAATGCAAAAGCCGGCGCGGGAGATCGCGCCGGCTTTCCCATCGCACATTCCTAATCAACCGCTGCTGGGTGGCTGCCCGATGACGACGACGATGCGGGATTGTCTTTCTTCGAAGGCTGCGCACCGCTGCCGGATTTGACTGGTTGCAGCGGCTCGACCGCCACGGTACCG
>Ga0207707_10000707_pt1 | contig 33192 bp, 29 predicted proteins | sample KBSC83BmetaG_FD_184336 | JGI IMG/M metagenome (GOLD analysis project Ga0207707, IMG submission 184336) | Corn rhizosphere microbial communities from Kellogg Biological Station, Michigan, USA - KBS C8-3B metaG (SPAdes) (version 2) | ecosystem: Host-associated > Plants > Roots > Rhizosphere ... | reverse complement strand
TGCAGATCGGCTCGCACATCAACGACTGGAACCTCGATGCGCCGGAGTTGTTTCCGTTCTTCGAAGCCGCGGCCGACCTTGGCGCCGCGATCCTGGTCCATCCGTGGGACATGATGGGCAAGGAAACGATGCCGAAGTACTGGCTGCCGTGGCTGGTCGGGATGCCGGCGGAACAATCGCGCGCCGCGTGCTGCCTGATCTTCGGCGGCGTGCTGGAGCGCCTGCCCTCCCTGCGCATTGCGTTCGCGCACGGCGGCGGCTCGTTCCCGTTCACCATCGGCCGCATCGAGCACGGCTTCCGCATGCGTCCCGATCTGGTCGCCGTGGACAATTCGCGCGAACCGCGCGAATACTTTCGCCAGATGTTTTTCGACACCTGCGTGCACGACCCACAGGCGCTGCGTTACCTTCTCGACGTGGTCGGCGACGACCGCGTGATGCTGGGTACGGATTACCCGTTTCCGCTGGGCGAACAACAGCCCGGCAGTGGCATTGATGCGCTCAATTTGCAGCCGCGTCAGCGCGACCGCGTGTTCCACGGCGCCGCGCTGGAATGGCTGGGATTACCCAAACAACGCTTTACAACCCCCGCGGAGGCCGCATGAATCGCAAGACCCGGTCATCGATCGCGCTGTTCGGCGCGTGCGCGCTGGCGCTCGCCCCCGCCGCTTTCGCGGCGGATTATTCACTGGCGAACGGCACGGTGAAATTCTCCGCGCCGGATGCGTGGCCCGTGCTGATGGAAAAGCAGGACGGTGCCCGGCAGTTCATCGCGCTGCAAGTGAAGGATCCCGGCAACGCCAACGCGCTGGCGCGCATCACGGTCACCACCGAACAGGTTGATGGCGTGCAGGGCTTCCAGAAATTCCTCAACGATGGCACCGCCCGAGCACGCAAGCTGCCCGGCTATGTCGCGTCCAGCGCACTCGATGGCAGTTCCAGCCTGCGATATACGGCCACTGAAAACCATCAAAAGAACGGCTACACCGAGGTGTACGCGTACCGCTCCAATCTTGCGATCCAGGTGCGCTGCATCCGTCCGGAAAGTGCACCCGCGGATTGGCGCGCAACCTTCGACGCAGGGTGCAAGTCGATCGTTGGCGCGGTGGAGCATTGAGGAACTTATCGTCTTTTCCTTCTCCCGCTGGGAGAAGGGCGCAACGCGCTGCTCCTGTTCTTGCGCGGAGCGCCGGATGAGGGTACGGATTCGCGGATTGCACAACGGCGCACAGCCGAACCTCTCATGCAACCCCGGACCCTCACCCGCCCCTACTGGGCACTCTCCCGGAGGGAGAGGGATTCAAGTGCCGGGTAACACATCAATTGGACAAGTCAAAGGTTTCGCGGATGGCCGCACAAACAAATTTTCGAGCAGACGCCGCGTGGGCGCGCGCGCAGGACGACGCCGACCCGTTGCGCGCGCTGCGCGGCGAGTTCCTGATCCCGCCGCATGACGATGGCGAACAAACGTATCTCGTCGGCAATTCGCTGGGCCTGCAACCGCGCGGCGTTCGGCAAGTGCTGATCGACGAACTCGACGACTGGGCGCGGCTGGGTGTGGAAGGTCATCTGCACGCGCGGCACCCGTGGTTGCCGTATCACAGGGAAGTGCGCGACGGGCTGGCCGAAGTCGTCGGCGCGGAGCCGGTTGAAGTGGTTGCAATGAATTCGCTGACCGCGAATCTGCACCTTTTGATGGCCAGCTTCTATCGGCCGACGCCGGAACGGCACGCGATCTTGATCGAACGCAATGCGTTTCCTTCCGACCGCGATCTCGCCGCCTCGCAGATCCGCTTCCACGGTTACGACCCAGCCGAAGCGCTGATCGAACTGGATGCGGACGAGCACGGCGGCACGCTGTCGATGGCCGCGATTGAACGCGCGCTGGCGGAACGTGGGAAACGCATCGCGCTGGTGCTGCTGCCCGGCGTGCAATACCTCTCCGGGCAGGCTTTCGATCTTGCCGCGATCACGAAGCTGGCGCACGCAAAGGGTTGCGTCGCCGGATTCGATTGCGCGCACGCGGTCGGCAACATCGACCTCGCGCTGCATGACTCCGGCTGCGATTTCGCCGCATGGTGTTCCTACAAGTACCTCAACTCCGGTCCCGGTGCGGTCGCCGGCGCGTTCGTGCATGCGCGCCATGCGCACGCGGAGCTGCCGCGTTTCGAGGGCTGGTGGGGCCGCAACGAGGCCACGCGTTTCCAGATGCGCCCCGAGTTCGATCCCGCGCCCGGCGCGGAAGGCTGGCAGTTGTCCAACCCGCCCATCCTCGCGCTGGCGCCGCTGCGCGTGTCGCTGGACCTGTTCCAGCGCGCGGGCATGCAGAGTCTGCGCGACAAGTCGCTCCGGCTCACCGCCTACCTGGCGTGGCTGATCGAAACACAACTCGACGAGGTGTTGGAAATCCTGACGCCCTCCGAACCCGCGCGGCGCGGTGCGCAACTTTCCGTGCGCGTGCGCGCGGGACGCGACGCCGGCCAATCGCTGTTCGACTACATGGTCGCTCACGGCGTGCTCGGCGATTGGCGCGAGCCCGACGTGATGCGCATCGCACCGGCGCCGCTGTACAACACCTTTGCCGACTGCCTGCGTTACGTCGAAGCAGCGCAAGCTTGGCGCAAGCAATACGCATGAGTGCGAACGCCCTTCCACGCACCACGATCATCGGCGCGGGCCTGGTCGGCTCGCTGCTGGCGACACTGCTGGCGCAACGCGGCTTCGACGTCGAAGTCTTCGAGCGCCGTCCCGATCCACGCGCGCATGGTTTCCTCGGCGGCCGTTCCATCAACCTCGCGCTGGCCGAGCGCGGCCTGAACGCGTTGCGCAAGACCGGCCTGGCCGACGCGGTGCTGGCTCAGGCCGTGATGATGCGCGGACGCATGGTGCATCCGCTGGACGGCGAGGCCAACCTGCAGCGCTACGGCCTCGACGATTCCGAAGTGATCCGCTCGGTGTCGCGTGGCGGCTTGAACATCCTGCTGCTGGAAGCAGCCGAGCACGCGGGCGCGACGCTGCATTTCGATGCGGCATTCGCGGATGCAGACTTTGCCAACGCAACGATCACCCTTACCGATCACGAGGGCACCTCGCGCACGCACCCTTGCGGCCTGCTGCTGGGTTGCGACGGCGCCGGCTCCGCATTGCGCGGGGCAATGACAAAGGCCACCGATCTCGGTGAACGCATCGAACCGCTGGGCCACGGTTACAAGGAACTCGAAATCCCGTCGCCGGGCGCGGGGGCTTTCGCGCTCGAGCCCCATGCGCTGCACATCTGGCCGCGCGGCCATTACATGTGCATCGCACTGCCGAACACCGACGGCAACTTCACGGTCACGCTGTTCCTGCCGAGCGAAGGCGCGTTCCCGAGCTTCGCCACGCTGCCCGGTGTTGCCGCCGCGCGGCACTTTTTCGAAGAACAATTTCCCGACGCACTGGCACTGATGCCGACGTTCGACGCGGACTGGAACGCACACCCGGTCGGGCAACTGGCCACGCTGTATCTCGACCGCTGGCACCTTGGTGGCCGCGCGGTGTTGCTGGGCGATGCGGCGCACGCGATCGTGCCGTTCCACGGCCAGGGCATGAACGCCGGATTCGAAGACGCGGCGGAACTGGCGGTGCTGCTGGATGAAAATTCGCAAGACCCTGCGGCCGCGTTCGCGGAATTCGAGACACGCCGCAAGCCCAATGCCGACGCGATCGCGTCGATGTCGCTGGCCAACTACACAGAAATGCGCGACGGCGTGGCCGACCTGCACTACCTGTTGAAGCGCGAACTTGCCGCGGCATTGACCGAGCGCGCCTCCAGGCATTTCATGTCACGCTACCGAATGGTCAGTTTCACGAGCATTCCCTATGCAACCTGTGTCGCGCGCGATCGCGAACAAACGGCATTGATGGAATCCATCCTCGACGGCCACGACGACCTCCATGACATCGATCTCGCCGCGGCCGCGACACGCGTGCGGCAAGCCTTGCCACCCCTTCCGGAAGGCGCCTGACCGCATGTCGCTGCCAGAGTCGATACGACGCGCCTGGATCGAAACGGAATACCGGGTACGCCTGCCGCACGGCGGATACGTGAGCATCTGGTGCGGGCGGCCCTTGCCATCGCAACTGCTGGCGCTACTGCGCCACGCCGACTACCCCTGGGGATACATCACGGCGTGGAATCCGGCCGGCGTGCGCCTGCTCCTCGCCACCAACAAGATCCGGCAGCGCCGGTTGCGTGATGAATTGAAGGGTGACCGCCATCCTTATTTCGGCGGCATTGGCGTGGGCCCCAGCAACTGGCGCGAACCCAGCCTGTTCGTACCCGGCATTACCTACACGCAGCTGGACGCGATGGCGCGGCGCTTCGGCCAACTTGGCGTGGTGCGCGGAACGGGCGCGGAGCCGGCGGAGTTGCACGAGCTGGTCTAGAACTTCCACCTTTGCCGTCATCCCGGCGAATGCCGGGATCCAGCGTCCATGGCTTCGCGCTTCTGATGCGCAACGTCACTGGGTCCTGGATGTCGCTTCGCGATTCCCGGGTGACGCACGAGCGGGTGGTCACTGCTCAATTGCGAAATCCCTCTCCCAAGCTCGCGCATGGACACTTGCATGCCGCGCTGGGACAATGTGAGGTTGCACGCCATGTCCACGCCTCCCGCCCCTGCCGCGCCGCTGCTGTCGGCGCACCGGCTCGCATTTTCGCGCAATGACGAGCCCGTGTTCGGACCGCTGGATCTCAGCTTGGGCCGCGGCGAAACCGTGCTGGTCGAAGGCGACAACGGTTCGGGCAAGACCACCTTGTTGCGCGTGCTGGCAGGCATGCTGAAACCCGGCGAAGGCGAAATCCGTTTCGATGGCCAACCCGCGTCGCGCGACAGCCGCAACGGGCGCGTGTTGTGGCTGGGACATCGCGCCGGCATGAACGAATCACTGAGCGCGCGCGAAAACCTTGGCTTCCTCGCCGGGCTGTATGGGATACGCGCTGGCATGACCGCGACGACGGCGATGGAACGCGTGGGCATCGCGGCCTGGATCGACGAACCGGTGCGTACGCTTTCCGCCGGCCAGAAAAAGCGCGCCGGGCTTGCCCGCCTGTTGCTTCTGCACGGCGATATCTGGCTGCTGGACGAGCCGTACGCCAATCTCGACCGCCACGGCATCGACCTCGTCAACGCCCTGATCGCGGAACACTGCGCGGGCGGCGGCGCGGCGCTGGTCACCAGTCACGGTGCGGTGCAGTTTGCCGATGCGCACGCGCGCCGCATTCACCTTGGCGCCTGAACTGCCGGCGCCGCGTGTATCATCACGCGGCGCGCGGTGCGACCGCGCCTCCGGATAAGATCGATGCCGCTCCGTCTCGTGCCACCCCTTCCCCAAGCACTGATCTCCACCACGCTGTCGACGGTGTTGCGCGGCAAGTTCTGCAACGCAATCCTGCCGGGCCGCCCGGCTGTCGCGTTTGAAAAAGGCCAAGTCATCTACGACATCGGCGACGATGGCCGCAACCTCCTTTTCATTCTTAGCGGCTTCGCCAAGGTTGAGACCCTGACCCGCGACGGACACTCGGTCATCTACGGCGTGCGCAAGGCCGGCGATGTCGTTGGCGAGCTGTGCGCGTACGAACGCTGGCGCTCGAACCGCGCAGTGGCGCTCGAGACGACAACGCTCATCGCGGTACCGTTCGATGAAGTGCTGGAAATCATCCAGAAGGATCATCTGCTCCTGCGCGAGCTGGTGCAGGTGTTCTGCGGTGCGCTCTCAAACGCGTACCAGCAGGTCGACACCATCGCAGTCGGCGATACCATGCAGAAGCTGACAAGAGCACTCGTGCGCCTGGGCCGGGAACTCGGGCGGATATCGCCGGAAGGCACCGAAATTGCCGCACATGTGACACAGGAAGAACTTGCGCAAATGGTCGGGGTGAGTCGCGAGCGTCTGTCGATGGCGATGAATTCGCTGCGCGCGCAGGGTTTGGCCGACTATTCGCGTGGTGGCCGCATCGTGCTCGACCTCGCGGCACTGGAAGCCCATGCCGAACGCGGCGCGGATGTGAAGCCGGTACCGGCGGCGGCACGCGCGCCGGGCAAGTAACGCCTGCACGATCCGCGTCCGGCGGTTGACGCGCGCCGGAACGCCGCCCATGCGGACCGGATGGCGCTCCCTTTGTAACCGAAGCTCCGCACGCGCAGCAAGCCTGCGCGCTCCCGTGCGGCAACCCGAATCACCACATGGTCCGCCGGACACGCCGCGCGGCGTAATGCCCCCGAAGCCGCGATTGCTGGTGCGACTGCGCTCCGATGTTGCGATCGTTACATACAACCGCGCGGCGCGGCGCTAGTTTCCCGGATGTCGTGAGACGCTCAATGACGGCATCGATGGAGGGAAAGTGATGAAAACGCGCACGTTGATATCGGCAGCAGGCATAGCGCTAATCGCTGGGCTTGTGGCGACTTTGCCGATGCTGGGCAGCACACGCGCCAGCGCAGCACCCGAACCACAAAACGACTACGCCCAAAAGGTCAGTGAATACCAGAATGGCCAAGCCGCTTTCGGTCTGTCCGGACAGATCGACCGCTCCGACCTCAGCATGCTGCAACGCGACTTGCGAATGATCAAGCAGGGGCGGGAAACTTTTCGCTACGACACCTTTGGCGACCAGGCGTTCTGGGGCGGCCAGTTGGGACTGAACCAGACGATTGCGGGAGTCGCGAACGGCGGAATCGGTCCCGGGCTTAGCCCCGCCACCGCGCTACAACTCGGCCTCAAGGTTGACGTCAACGCGTTGCCCGCGAGCGTGAAGGCGGCGCTCAAAGCAGGCAAGGTCGATCTCAACGACCCGGCCGTGACGCTGCTGCTGCTCAAGCTGAATTCAGTCGTCGGCGTCAAGGGTTTCTTCGACAATGCCGGCAAGTTGTCCTCCGTAGGCATCACCTGCGCGCTTTGCCACACCGCCGTGGATGATTCTTTCGCACCCGGAATTGGCAAGCGTCTGGATGGCTGGCCGAATCAGGATCTGAACGTCGGTGAGATCATCGCATTTGCCCCGAACCTGCAGCCGATCGCCGACGAGCTCGGTGCGGATCAGACGACGGTTCGCAAAGTGCTCACCAGTTGGGGTCCAGGCATGTTCAACGCCGAGCTCAATCTCGACGGCAAGGCTTTCAAACCGGATGGCGCCCCCTATGTAACCCGCATTCCTGCGGCATACGGTCATCTCGGCGAGACCGAGCACACCTGGACGGCGAGCTTCGGCGACGTCACCTACTGGAATGCGTATGTGGCGGTTCTGGAGATGCACGGGCAGGGCAATTTCAACGACTCGCGCTTCGAAGACCCGATCCAGTTCCCGGTCGCGGCACGCACGGGCCAAGCGCATGTGCGCGTTCCAGCCGGGAAGCCCGATCTGGTCACGCCCAAGCTGGCGGCGCTGCAGTACTACCAGCTGTCGTTGCCTGCACCGACACCCCCGCCGAGAAGCTACAACCGGGCGGCTGCCAGTAGCGGCGAGGCAATCTTCAACGGTCAGGGTGGTTGCGCGGCCTGCCACATGCCGACCCAGTTCACCGACGCCGGCCACAACGTGCACACGGGACAAGAAATGTGCATCGACAACCTGCAGGGGTCGCGGGGGCCGAGCGGTGGTGGTTACGTCACGCCACAACTCAAAGGACTGTGGGCGCGGTCCAAGCGCGGTTTCTACCACGATGGCCGCTTCCCGACACTGCTCGCGGTGGTCGACCACTACAATCAGTGCGACAAGCTCCAGCTCACCTCGGCCCAGGAGAACGACCTGGTTCAGTACCTGAAGTCGCTGTAGGTGCTGCGCTCGTCACTCGACGGCCATGTGGCGACGCTCAGAAGCTGCGGTTCGGGGTTTGGACATGAGGATGTCGCTGCGCGGTTTCCGTACATCGGGCCGCCGCGCAGCGACCGCCAAGACCAGTCGTAGCCCACGCCATGACTGGCCGCATACAGGCGATGGGTTCGGCGGAGCAAACGACCGGTTCCAGCTCCAATGCGCCCGACGCAAGCCCGCCCGTCGCGAGGCATCGTCGCGACCCATGGCGGTCACGCAGCACCACACGCCGGACGCGCGGGTTCGCCACACGGCACCGCAACGCTGCCGTGTCCTTTATCATGTGCGATCGGCAATCACGATGGAGTGCCTGCGCAAGCCTTGGCAAAGGCCACAACGAGTTTCCAGACGCGGGCACCCTGCGTGGATGGACGGCACACCACCCGTGCACCCGGCATACATGGACACACCAAGGTTCACCGGACGGCTGCGTCGCAGCGACCATGCGTGAGGTCGCCACGGCCTGTGCTGTGCGCGCCTACCGTGATCCACCGATGCTGCAGCGGCAGCGCAGGGTTTTCTCCCGGACGGATGTTCGGCAACGCGGTTGCCTGGCGTGTCACGGACGCACGGCGACGTGCGCGAGACAGACCCGGCGTGCGCCCACACCGAACCGATTCCCACGACGGGTGGCTCGCTCGTTGGTGTCTGCGGGCTACAGGGTTTTCATTCTATTCATGGCCAGCACTCCCTACAGCTTATTCGAACAGCGAGCCGGGCAACCGGCACCGGCCGAGCATGCGCCCGGCGCATGGCGTGCCTGCCGCGCACTGCTGCAGCGCGACTTCGTGCTGGCTTGGCGGCGCCGTGGCGAATTGTTCCTGCCGCTGTTGTACGCGGTGATCGTCACCGCACTGTTTCCGTTCGCGTTGGGTCCTGACCCGGAATTGCTGGCGCGCATCGCGGGCGGCGTGCTGCTGGTGATCGTGGTGCTGGCGATGCTGCCGGCGCTGGAATCGATGTTCCGCGCCGACCTGGAAGACGGCACGCTGGAACAATGGCTGCTGGCGCCGCAGCCGCTGGCGCTGCTGGCCTTGACCCGCGTCATCGCGCACTGGCTGACGACCGTTCTACCCTTGATCGTCGTGATGCCGCTGCTGGGCGCCCTTTTGAACCTGCCCGTCAAAGTGCTGCCGGTGCTGATCGTGGCGCTGCTGCTTGCGACGCCGTTGCTGGTGTTGCTGGGTTCGGTGCTGTCGGCGTTGGCGGCCGGGGCGCGCCGCTCTGGTATCCTTTTGGCATTGATGTTGCTGCCACTGGCGGTCCCGGTGGTGATCTTCGCCGCCGGCGCCGTCGCCGCGGCGCAGTCTGGCATGCCGTTCATCGCACCCTTGATGTGGCTGGCGGCGGCCCTGATTTTGGCGATCGTGCTGGCACCGCTTGCATGCGCGGCGGCCTTGCGAATCACGGTTGAAGCATGATTACCGCAGTGGCGCGTTTGCCAGCCGACAAGTGTTTTTCCTGAGCATGTCCCGCAGTTATCTCCCCCACTGGATGCACTGGCTCGGTTCACCGCCGAACTTTTACCGCTTCGCGGGCGCGCTGCGCCCGTGGCTGATAGCGGTGGCGCTGGTCAGCGCGGCGGTTGGTCTTTACGGCGGCCTGGTGCTGGCGCCGCCCGATTATCAGCAAGGCGACGCCTATCGCATCATCTTCATCCACGTGCCGAGCGCATGGATGAGCCTGTTCATCTACGCGACCATGGCGGTGGCCGGCTTGGTCGCGCTGGTGTGGCGCGTGAAGCTTGCGGAAGTGATCGCGATGGAATGCGCGCCGACCGGCGCCGCGTTCACCTTCATCACGCTGGTGACCGGTTCACTGTGGGGCAAGCCGATGTGGGGCACGTGGTGGACCTGGGACGCGCGGCTCACGTCCGAACTGGTGCTGCTGTTCCTGTACTTCGGCGTGATCGGCCTGTACAACGCCTTCGAGGATCGCCGCCGCGGCGCGCGCGCGGCTTCGCTGCTGGCGCTGGTCGGCATTGTCAACCTGCCGATCGTGCACTACTCGGTGCAATGGTGGAACACGCTGCACCAGGGCACGACGGTCGATTTTCTCGATCCGGCGCGTTCCTCGATCGCGCCGTCGATGCTGTGGCCGCTGCTGGTGATGGCGCTGGCGACGCATCTGTATTTCTTCGCGAGCCTGCTGGGCCGCACGCGCACCGGGCTGCTGTCGCTGGAAAGCGGCAAGCAGTGGGTGCGCGCAGTGGTCGACGGACAACCCGCGCAGACGACAGGGGCACCTACCTGACATGGCTCACTGGTTTGCAATGGGCGGTTACGCCATCTACGTATGGCCCGCGTACGCGGTGTTCCTCATCGTGCTGGCGTGGGACTGGTTCGCGCCCGCGTTGCGCCGCCGCCGGCTGACGCGCGAGCTGCGCGGCCGACTCGCGCGCGAGCGCACCCGCGCCACGCGCACGCCACGCGCGGAGGCGTCGACATGAATCCGGTTCGCAAGCGGCGCCTGATCATCACGCTGCTGATCATGGGCGCGGTCGCGGTGGCGACGGGCCTCTCCGTGTTCGCGCTGCAGCGGAACATGACCTACCTGTATTCGCCCAGCGAAGTCGATGCGGGGAAGGCGCCCGACGGCCATGCGTTCCGCCTCGGCGGGATCGTCAAGGAAGGCAGCGTGCATCGTGTTTCCGGCACATTGACCACCGACTTCGTGATCACCGACCGTTTCCAGAGCATCCCGGTGACCTACACCGGCATCCTGCCCGACCTGTTCCGCGTGGGCCAAAGCACCATCACCACCGGCACGATGGACAACGGCACCTTCGTCGCGAAAACGGTGCTGGCCAAGCACGATGCCACTTACATGCCGCCGCAGGTGGCGCAGGCGATTGCGAAAGCGAAGCAGGAACACCGCATTCCACCGGACGCCGGGCACGGTGGCTCGCAATGAATCCCGAACTCGGCCAGGTCGCGCTGATCCTCGCGCTGCTGCTTTCCGGGCTGCAATGCGTGCTGCCGATCATCGGCGCGTGGCGCGGCAACAAGCCGTTGATGGCGACGGCAGGTTCCCTGGCCATCGGGCAATTCGTGTTCGTCGCGCTGGCGTTCGGAATATTGATGTGGTCGTTCTGGACCAACGATTTCTCGGTGGCCTACGTCGCGCAGAACTCGAACCTGTCGCTGCCGTGGTTCTACAAACTGTCCGCGGTGTGGGGCGCGCACGAGGGTTCGCTGCTGCTGTGGATGCTGATCCTCAACCTGTGGACGGTCGCGCTGGTGGTGCTCGGCGGCAAGCTGCCGGAAGCGTTCTTCTCGCGCGTGATCGGCGTGCTCGGATTCGTCGCGTTCGGCTTCCTTTTGTACATGATCACCACGTCGAATCCTTTCCTGCGGCTGTTCCCGGTGCCCGCCAACGGTGCCGATTTGAACCCGGTGCTGCAGGATCCGGGCTTGGTATTTCATCCACCCACGTTGTACATGGGCTACGTCGGCTTCAGCGTTGCGTTTGCATTCGCGATCGCGTCGCTCTTGGGTGGTGAACTGAAATCCACCTGGGTGCGCTGGGCACGGCCGTGGACCAACGTGGCGTGGGGCTTCCTCACGCTCGGCATCGTCGCCGGCAGCGCGTGGGCGTACTACGAACTGGGCTGGGGCGGCTGGTGGTTCTGGGATCCGGTCGAGAACGCCTCGTTCATGCCGTGGCTGATCGGTGCCGCGCTGATCCACGCGCAGGCGATCACCGACAAGCGCGACGGCCTGCGCGCGTGGACGCTGCTGCTGTCGATCTTCGCGTTTGCGTTCTCGCTGCTCGGCACGTTCCTCGTCCGTTCCGGTTTGCTCACCAGCGTGCACGCGTTCGCGTTCGCTCCGGCGCGCGGCGTGTTCATCCTCGTGTATCTCGCGGTGGTGGTCGGCGGTTCCCTGCTGCTGTACGCAATGCGCGCACCGAAAGTCACCGGCGGCAAGTCATTTGCATTGGCCTCGCGCGAAACGTTGATGGTGATCGGCAATCTCATGCTCACGGTCGCCTGCGCGATGGTTCTCTTGGGCACGCTGTACCCGCTGGTCGGCGAAGCGTTGAACATCGGACGCATTTCGGTCGGACCGCCCTACTTCGGGCCGCTGTTCCTGATCCTGATGACACCGCTGGTGCTGGCGCTGCCGTTCGGCCCGCTGTCGCGCTGGGGCAAGGCCGACCTGAAGGTGTGGCGCACCGCGCTGATCCGCATCGTCGCGCTGGCGGTCGTGGCTGGCATCATCGGCTTCGTCGTCGGTGCGCGCGGCTGGTATCAATTGTTGGGCATCACTGCCGCAACCTGGGTGATGTCCGGCGTCGCGATGTTCGCAATCAAACGCTGGCGCGAGGCCCCGCGCGGCAAGCGCTATCCGTTCGAAATGCTGGGCATGATGCTGGCGCACTTCGGCATCGGCGTGTTCATCGCGGGTGCGATCCTGACCCGCTCGATGAGCGTCGAGCAGGACGTCAGCATGAAACCCGGCGCGAATGTCGATGTCGGCGCCTACGATTTCCATTTCAACGGCGTCACCGAAACGCGGGGCCCGAACTACCGCGCGCAGCAGGGCACGGTGGTGATCACGCGCAACGGCAAGCAGATCGTCACGCTGCACCCGCAGAAGCGCACGTACTCGGGCGGGCAGGTACAGACCGAGGCCGCGATCCAGGCGGGCGTGTTCCGCGACCTGTATGTGTCGCTGGGTGACGCGATCGGCGACGGCGCGTGGTCGTTGCGCGTGTACGACAAGCCGTTTGTGCGCTGGATCTGGGGCGGCGGCGTGTTCATGATGCTGGGCGGCTTCGTGGTGGTGCTGGACAAACGCTTCCGCCTGAAACGCGCGGTGGAACCCGAAACCGTGCACGTGAAGCTCGAACCGGAAGCGCCGCGCAAACTGGCGGAAGGCGAAACGTGAACGAGGTTGCGCGCAAATCCCTCGGCCGTTTCGTGCCGCTGATCGTGTTCGCGGCGCTGGTGGCGTTCTTCGTGATCGGGCTGGTGTGGAACCAGACCCACGATGCGCGCTTCGTGCCCAGTCCGCTGATCGACAAGCCGGCGCCGGCATTCCGTCTGCCTCGGCTGGAGCAGCCGACGCAGTTCGTCACCAAGGCCGATCTGCTGGGCAAGCCTTACCTGATCAACGTATTCGCGAGCTGGTGCTTCGCCTGCGGCGATGAGCACCCGACCCTGATGGCGTACCGCGACAAGTTCGGCATCCCGCTGATCGGCTACGACTACAAGGATGCGCCGCAGGACGCGCGCGCGTGGCTGGACCGCCACGGCGATCCGTACCACGAAGTGTTGACGGATCAGTCCGGCGACACCGCGATCAACTTCGGCGTGTACGGTGCGCCGGAAACGTATTTGATCGACGCGAAAGGTGTCATCCGCTACAAGCACATTGGCCCGTTGACGCCGGACGTGATTGCCAAGGAACTGGAACCGAAAATCCGCGCGCTCGAGCAGGCGGGCACATGAAACGCCTGCTCGTCGTCATGTTCGTTGCATTCGCTCTGGTGCTCAGCGCTTCCGCGTTCGCAATCGATCCGCTGCCGTTCCAGAGCACCGCGCAACGCGATCGTTTCCAGCACCTGACCCGCGAACTGCGCTGCATGGTTTGCCAGGACGAGAGCCTGCTGTCATCGAACGCCGATTTCGCCAAGCAATTGCGGCGGCAGATTTTCGACATGATGCAACAGGGCAAGAGCGACAAGGAAATCAAGGATTGGCTGGTCGCGCGCTATTCCAGTTTCATCCTGTACGACCCGCCGCTGGCACCGTCGACGATCGCGCTGTGGTTCGGCACGCCCGCGATCCTGCTCGCCGGCGGCATCGTGGTGATTGTGCTGTTGCGCCGGCGCACGCGCCCGGCCGGTGCCATCGCCGACGAACCCGGAGACGATTGGTGACCACGCCCTTCCTCGTCATCGCCGCCATCATGGTGGTGGCCACCCTCGCCTGCGTGCTGGTGCCGCTGCTGCGCAGCGCGCGCCGCGAAGGCCGGCCGCGCGCGCCGTTCGTGCTCGCACTCGCACTGGTGCTGGTGACGCCGCCGATCGTGCTGGGCGCGTACCTCATGATCGGCACGCCGCAAGCGCTGCAATCCGCGCCGCCCGACAATCAAGCGACGCTCACCGAAGCCACGCAACAGTTGCAGGAAAGCCTCGCACGCAAGCCGGATGACGCCAAGGGTTGGGCGCTGCTGGCGCAGGCGTATTCGGCGTTGAACCAGCCGCAGCAGGCGCTGGATGCACTGAATCACCTGTTGAAACTGAAGCCCGGCGATCCGGACGCGATGGTGGCGTGGGTGGAAGCGATGGCGGAAACCAGCCCCTCGCACCAGATCGACGACGCCTCGCGCGCGAAGCTGCAGCGCGCGTTGCAGATCGAACCGACCCATCAGCGCGCGCTGTGGCTGCTCGGCATCAGTGATTTCCAGCGCGGCGACTATGCCGATGCGGGGAAGCAATGGAAGGTTCTGCTGCCGCTTCTGCAACCCGGCTCCAAGGTCGCCGGCGCCGTGCAACAGGGGTTGGCAGATGCCGAAGCGCGGGCCCGCGGCGGTACAAAGGGTGCGGCGCTCGCCGCGGCCGACCCCGCGCCCGCGTCATCGGCTGCCGCCGCGTCGAATACGGTTGCGCTCAACGTCACCGTCAAGCTCGACCCGAAACTCGCCGCGAAGGTACAGCCCGCGGACACGCTGTTCGTGTTCGCGCGCGCGGTGGATGGCCCGCCGATGCCACTTGCGGTCGCACGGTTGAAGGCGTCCGACCTGCCGGCGAAAATCACGCTGATCGATGCCATGGCGATGACGCCCGCAATGACGCTTTCAAAGTTTCCGAAGGTCAGTGTCACCGCGCGCATCAGCAAGACCGGCAATGCGATGCCGCAAGCCGGCGATCTGGAATCCGTACCGGTTGAAGTCGCCACCGATTCGCACGCGCCGGTGGCGCTGACGATCGACAAGGTGGATTGATTCGAGGTTCGAGAAGGCGTGACGCTTTTACCCTCCTCCAAAGGAAGGGGGTCGCGCCGCAGGCGCGGGGGGATGCTTTCGCACGAAGCAAAGCCATCCCCTCTCGCGCTTCGCGCGCGTTCGCTTACTCGCGCCATCCTTGGCGCTCGCCCTTCGGGCCGGCTGACGCCGTTCATGGCCGATCCGGTCGGCCATAGTCGCTCCGCCCTTCGCAAGCGAAGGGGGAAGACAAGCACCGCCACTTTGGCGAGGAGGGAGGTTGGCCGCGTCGCGCACACTCGTTACCCTTGCCGATTCCGCCTGCCGACGATCAGCCATGGCCGATGCCCGCCAATACTTTGACCTGCCCTCGCCTTTCAAGATGAAACGCGGCGGCGAGCTGCACGGCGCAAAACTCGCGTACGAAACCTGGGGCTCATTGAACGCGGCGCACGAGAATGCCGTGCTGATCATGACCGGGCTGTCGCCCAGCGCGCATGCGGCCAGCAACACCATCGATGATTCGCCGGGCTGGTGGGAAGACATCATCGGCCCCGGCAAGGCCATCGACACGAATCGCTGGTTCGTCATTTGCGTGAATACGCTCGGCAGTTGCAAGGGTTCCAGCGGGCCCGCTTCGATCGATCCCGCAACCGGCGATACCTACCGCCTCGAATTTCCCGGGTTGTCACTCGAAGACGCGGGCAATGCAGGCTACGCACTTGTACACGGGCTCGGCATCGAACGGCTTGCCGCGCTGATCGGTTGCTCGATGGGCGGCATGGCCGCGCTCGGCTGCCTCGCGCACCATCCGGGCTTCACGCGCGCGCACGTAAGCGTGTGCACCGCGCCGCGCGCGCAACCGTTCGCGATCGCGATACGCTCGTTGCAGCGCGAGGCGATCCGGCTCGACCCGAAGTGGAACGAGGGCCGCTACGACGACGACCATTACCCCGAAACGGGCATGAACATCGCACGCAAATTGGGCGTGATCACCTACCGTTCGGCACTGGAATGGCGCGGACGTTTCGGACGCATCCGCCTGGAAGCCGACCAGCGCGAGGAAGAACCGTTCGGCGCGGAGTTCCAGATCGAGTCCTACCTCAACGCGCACGCACGGCGCTTCACGCGTTCGTTCGACCCGAACTGCTACCTGTACCTGTCGCGTGCGTCCGACTGGTTCGACCTCGCCGAATACGGCGGCACGTCCGATCCCGCCACCTCGGTGCGCAACGCGCTGGCGAAAATGAAACTGGAGCGCGCACTGGTGATCGGCGTCGAAACCGACATCCTGTTCCCGCTGGAACAGCAGCAACAATTGGCGGAAGACCTGCGCGCGACCAGCACCGACACCACCTTCGTCGGCCTGGATTCTCCGCAGGGCCACGACGCGTTCCTTGTCGATACCGGCCGCTTCGGCGCCGCGATCGGCGCGTTCATGCAGTCACTGTGACTCCCGTGCGCGGCGCTACCACGCATCTGGAACGCCGCCGTTATATGCTTACGCCATGGGCATGAACTTCCAGGGTCGCGACAAACTGATCCGCGCTTTCGACGCAGCCGTCGGCGCCGGCGACACCGTCAGCACCATGCGCGCGCTGCGCACGGCGCTGTGCGACGCGATCCATGCGGGCGACGTGCGCCTGCCCGACTGCGTGTTCGAAGGTTGCCCCGAGCATTACGCGCGACGCGAGCTTTACCGCAGCCCCGAACATCGCTACTGCGTGGTCGCGATGACCTGGAGCCCCGGCCAGGGCACGCCGATCCACGACCATGCCGGCATGTGGTGCGTCGAAGCCGTATGGCAGGGCGCGCTGGAAGTGGTCCAATACGAACTGCGTGAACACGACGACACCCGCTACCACTTCGTGCCGGCCGGCGTCATCCAGGCCGGCGCGGGTTCGGCCGGCAGCCTGATCCCGCCGCACGAACACCACACCATCTGCAACGCCAGCGATACCGATCTCGCCGTCAGCGTGCACGTCTACCAGGACGAAATGACGCATTGCAGCGTGTTCGAACCCGAGCGCGGCGGCGACTGGTACCTGCGCCACGAACGCACCCTGCAACTGGACGGCGGCGCGGCGGCGGCCCACTAGCCGCACGACGCGGATTCCCGCATACTTGGCGGCTTGGCCGAAGTGGCGGAATCGGTAGACGCAGCGGACTCAAAATCCGCCGCCCTTAAAAGCGTGAGGGTTCGAGTCCCTCCTTCGGCACCAACGAGTTGCATCCTTTTGCTGACGCCGACGAAATGGTCGCGCGAACGCTCTTGCAGCAGCACTCTCCGGTCGATGCGGCCCCCCGCCTGCCCACCGCTGCACCCTCCACAAGCAACCGGCGCCTGAAGTCAATTGGGTTCACCGATGTCTGGGCCATGCAGGAGGATTTCGCCTAGGCGGTCACCACCGGGTTCGATCACATGCTGGCTGAAGTGCTGTCATGAACCGACAAGGTCTATACATGTCACGGGCGTCATGTATAGAAAAGTGGCGATATCTATACATGTTTATGGCCATAAGTAAAGAAACCTTGCAGCTCTGAGGGATGTTGCTGGGAGGCAAGTAGCCTGCACACGTGTCCGCGATAGGCTATGGAAGGTCACACCAACGGGTATCGCGCTGAGCCTCTGCATGCGCCGATCAACCTTGCCCAGCGGAGCCCGCGTCGTCATCAAGCAGTGGCGCGATGTTCCCGCCGATTTCTTTCGCGCCGAAGCGCGCGGACTCGCGGCCTTGCGCGATGCGCAGGCGCTGCGCGTGCCCGAGGTGTTCGAGGTAGAAGACGACCGGATCGTGCTGGAGGATCTCGGCGATGGCCAGCGCGCGCCCGACTATTGGCAGCGTGCGGGCTTGGGGCTCGCGCGGCAACATTCCGTCATCGATACGTGCTTCGGATTCGACCACGCGGGTTTCTGCGGCGACTCGCCGCAGGACAACACGCCCGCTGTTGATGCCTGGCGCTTCTTCTCGGAACGCCGGCTGCTGCCGCAGATGCGCCGTGCGCGCGACGGCGGACTGATCAACACGGGCGACGTGCTTGCCATCGAATCGATTTGCCTGCACCTGCGCGAGCGCATTCCGGACATGCCACCGGTGCTGCTGCACGGCGATCTGTGGTCGGGCAACTTGCACGCATGCGCGAACGGCGAGCCGGCGCTGATCGATGCCGCCGCGATGCATTGCGGCTGGGCGGAAGCCGAGCTCGCGATGCTGACACTGTTCGGGTCGCCACCGAACGCGTTCTTCGACGCCTATGCCGAACACGCACCGTTGCGCCACGACTGGCGCGAGCGCGCGCCGCTGTACAACCTCTACCACCTGTTGAACCACGTCAATCTGTTCGGCGCAGGTTATTTGCCGGCACTGCGCGCAGCGTTGGCGAGGTGTACGTAAACAGGCAGTCGAACCAAGGCTGTCCACCAAAACATGCGACAGCAGTCAGGCTGATCCACTGAAACCTTCAGTGGTGATGCCGCCCGCGCGAATCACCACCATGCCGACCGCCATGTTGGGAATGGCCGCTCCAACCGCGACCACGGTAACCGCGATATCCGTGGTGGTAGTAACCACCACCGTAGTAGCCGACTCCGATGTTTACCGAAGGGCCGTACCAACCGCAACACCCATAGCCACCGTAGTAATACGGGGCCGCATAAGCGTCGTCGTAGTAATACGCATTGCCGGTGTAATAACCGCCGGCGTAGCCGCCGCGTACATAGGTGTAGCCGGGATAGACACAACCCGCGAGCGCGAGGACCGCGACACCGATCAGTATCCTCAGGAAATTGCGCATGGCGAACTCCACTTGCTTGCTTGCAAGCAGGTTAGCGCGGCGCGGTTTAACGCCATGTGAGAGGCGGATGAACGCAGACGAAATCGTGCACAACCGACCCGACTTGCGTCACAATTCGCGCGCGACCCGAAACCCCACCCTTCCGCTGCGTGAATCGGCAGCGGCGCCCATGCGGAACGACGAGCGATCCTGGTCCGGCGCGCTGCCCCACGAGCCGCCGCGGATCACGCGCTCGTCGCAGCCCGGATTGACCCACGCGCTGCCGTCGGTCGGCGCGCGCACGTAATTTTCGTGCCAGCAATCTTCGACCCACTCCGAAACGTTGCCGTCGATGTCGTACAGTCCGAAGGGATTGGGCTGGAAACTCATGACCGGCGCCGGTCCCCAATAGTTGTCGCCGTAGCCATTGAAGGCGTTGGCCCAACTGCGATGCGCGGGCGAGCGATCGCCGCCGCCGGTGAGATTTTCGACCTTGCCCGTGGGCGCGCCATCGCCCCACCAATACTGCGTCGTGCTGCCGCCACGTTCGGCGTATTCGTATTCGGCTTCGGTCGCCAGGCGGTAGTGCTGGCCGGTGCGCTTGGACACCCAGCGCGCGTAGGCGTGGGCGTCGTTCCACGATACGTTGACGACCGGATCATTCGCCTGCGCGCGCTGGCCTGCGTAATCGTCCTGCCAATCCACGCCCGCGCGCACCTGCATGCGGCCGTTGGCTTCGTCATACACCGAAGCACTGCCCAGCCGGTCGGAATCCGGCACGTAACCGGACGAGCGCACGAACGCGCGGAACTCCCCGACCGTGACTTCGGCGCGCGCCAGCGCAAAGCCCTTGGCGAGGGTGACTTCGTGCTGCGGCTGTTCGGCACTCGCCTGCACACGGCCGCGCTGTGGCGAGCCCATCATGAAATTGCCGCGCGGGATGACCACCATGGCCGGCGCCTGCCCCACGATGTCCAGAAAGTGATCGCTGAACACCTGGCCCGGATGGTAGTTCGCATATTCGCGCGCGTTCTGCACCTTGGCGAGGAACGGGTCGGTGGATGCACCCAATGCTGCCGCCTGCTCCGCGATGCGCTGGGCGAGGTCGAGATTGCCGGCGTCGAATGCCGACTGCGCCTGCGACATCAAGTTGTCGGCGCGTCCACCGCGCATCGCCGCGACACGCGCTCGCGTGTCCGCGAGCGCCGGTGACGACGGCAGGATCGACGCGGCATCCGCGAGCGCCGCATCCGCCTTGGCATCGTCGTTCTGCGCGGCGGCGCTCAGCGCGCGATCCAGCGACGCCTGTTGTACGCGTAGCAGACCCTGGCGCGCGACCACGTTTTCTGGATCAAGGCCCAGCACCTTGCGATACACCGCAAGCGCGGTGTCTTCGCCCGGCCCTTCCAGCTTGCCCTTCTGCACCAGCTCGCTGGCTTGTTCCAGCAACGGCTGCACCTTGGCCGCGGCGTCGATGCGCGCGGCCAGCGCGGGCAGGTCATCCTGCGAGCCCGGCAACTGCTTCAGCGCATCCAGGTTGTTGCGCGCCGCGTCCGCGTCGCCGGTCGCGAGCGACTGCTGCACATTGGCGATCAGGCGCCCATGCAACAGCGAGACCGCGGCCCTGACGTGCAGATCGTCCGGCGCTTCGCTCGCGGCCTGCAATACCAGCACCAGCGCGCTGTCCTTGTCCGGGCCGATCAGGTTGCCCGCGCGCGCCGCCTTGCCCGCGGCGGTCAGCAATTGCGAGATCTTGCCGTTTCCGGACTGGCCGCCGAATGTGCCCGAATGCGCCCGCGCGGTGATCACCGCCGTGGGCGCCAGCGATATTGGGGGTCCCGCGTTGAGTTCGGATTCGGCCGACGTCAGTTGACGCTGTATCACGCGCGCCGGGGCGGGCGCGCTGGATACCGCCGTCGCGTGCGATTTCAACATGGCCGGTTCGACTTTCAACGCTTCCGGGAAAAACCGGTAGACCAGCGCGAACACCAGCAGCAGCACGCCGATCGCACCACCGATTGCGTGTTGACGGGTAAGGGATTGCGGCTTCGGCATGCTTGCGCAACGGTTGGCTGTTATCGTGTGCGGTTCACGATAGCAAACCGACGCCAAATGGAACACCAACCGATGCGCCGCAGCCACCGATGAGCGCCGCCTGGATCGATCACACGGACAGCCTGCCGGCGCTCCTCGGCGGCGGTGTGCTGGGACTCGACACCGAGTTCATGCGCCGCAACACCTACTTCCCAAAACTGGCGCTGGTGCAGGCCGCGTTTGCCGGTCAATGCTGGCTGCTCGACCCGCTGGCCTACGACGCGGGCCAGGACATGTGTACGCTCGTCAGTGGGCGCCTGTGCGTGATGCACAGCGCCAGCGAAGACATGGAAGCACTCGCGCCGCTACTCAACGGTACGCCACTGACACTGTTCGACACCCAGATCGCGGCGGCACTTTGCGGCATGGGGCCGGGCTTGAGCTACCAGAAGCTGGTGGCCAGCGTGCTGGGCATCGACATTCCCAAGGATGAAACGCGGTCCGACTGGCTGCAGCGGCCATTGACCGCGAATCAACTGGAATACGCCGCGCAGGACGTCGCCCATCTCGCGGCGCTGCACGAAAAGTTGTCGGCCGAATTGCAGCGGCGCGGACGCGAAGCGTGGCACGCGGAGGACTGCGCGCGACTGGCGCAACGCGTACACCGCGATCCCGCGCAGATCGACCCGCAACCACAGCGCGGGTTTCGCAGCGCATCCGACTGGCCGGCCGACGCACGCGCGCGCCTGAAACGCGCGCTGCTGTGGCGCGAGGAGACCGCGCGCAAGCTGGATCGCCCCCGTCCGTGGATCCTAGACGACGCGAACGCGCTGGGGCTATCCCAACAACCGCCCGCCAGTTCGCAGGAATTGTTCGAACGCGTGAAGGGCCAACGCGCCCTGCGCGGTCCCCAGCGTGCCGAACTGCTGGCGACCCTTGCCGCCGCCGCGACTCCCGAAGAATTGGCGGCACTCGCGCCCATCCCCCCCGCGCCCAAGGGCGAAGCCAAGCGCGCGGTGGACGCGATGCGCGAAGTGATCCAGTCCGAGGCCATCAAACTCGACCTTCCGCCCGGCCTGTTGTCCCCGCGCCGCCTGATCGAGGAATTCGCGGTCACGCGGGTTTGGCCGGAAGGCCTGAATGGCTGGCGCGCCGACGTGCTGGAAACGAAACTGGTCCCGTTGCTGGCGGGTGGGGACCGCGTCAGCGCTGTACCCGTTTGAATTACGGTCGTCCCCGGCCAGAAGCATGCCGGGGCAGGCTCTGAACTTAGACGCGAAGCGTCGACACAGGAGCGGCCAGGGACGGCCGCGCTTTGAGGAGTGAGTGAGGAAGTCGGGTGAACGCGGGACCGACGCTTCGACTCCGTGGCCTCTGGCCACTCCGCTCAACGCGAACGGCTCCAGGTGAAGCCCCCTCAGCCGAAATGCTTGGCGTGCGGTGACATACCGGCTACCATACGCGGCTCGCTGGCGTGCAACGCGCCGGTTCGGCGGCGCCGCCATCCGGCAGGCACGTCACAACAATTCGATGTGGGGCGGTAGCTCAGCTGGGAGAGCGCTGCGTTCGCAATGCAGAGGTCGAGGGTTCGATCCCCTTCCGCTCCACCAATCCCAATCGACAGCACACGCGTTGCCGGCGCCAACAGGGGCTCATGGAAACGCGACGCAAATGAAAAACCCATCCCCGTTGCCGGAGATGGGTTCAAGCTCGGATTCGAAGCCGCAAGTTATAAGGTGCTGCGTTGCGTCATGCCGGCCCATTACTCCTGGACGTCTGCATCTGACGACGCTTCTGCCAGCCGAAGCCCACGCCAAGCACAAGCAAGCCCAATCCAAACAGGCCCAGCTCACCCGGTTCGGGTACCGATAGCGTCACATTGGCTTGGCCCGGCGAATTCACGAAGTCGGTGAAGAGGTAAAAGTCCGTGCGGTTCGAAAGCGCTGGATTTGCGAAGAACGACACGGTGAACAACTCACCGGGATTGGGCAGAGCCGACGGACAGTCATTCGTAGCCAGGCTCGTGGGGATACTGGAGCACTGAAGGTCGCCGCCACTGACCGACCCTCCGTCGGGGACGATGAATTGAAAAGTAAACGTGGCCGCCGAGTGGCCAGTGACGTTGTTCATCCACAGGCACCAAGTATTGGTGCCCGTATTTACCCCAAGTACGTCCCCACAAGGCAGAAAATCGAGCTGATAAGTGTGGTTGAGCACGCCGATGCTACACGGATCGTTATGAGTGCAAAACGGCGACGACGGGGGAGGAAGGGAGGCATCAGGAACCGGCGGATCGAAGATCACCTTCGTCGCGAACGCGCTCGGCGCGGCGATGGCAAGAGCAACGGCTGCGAGTGCCAGAACCAGGTAACGTTTCATCGTGGATTGCCCCTTCGTGTTTTAACGGCTTCGCACGAAGCCATTGAGGTGATAGACGGCTTTGTGAAGCATCCTTCATGCCAGCAACTAACTGGTTGTTTTTAATGGGGCAATGTCAAGTCTTTCCATCGAATCTGTAAACTTTCTCGACAGTCGATTTCACCTCCGGCGTGGGGCCGGCTCCTCCAGGAACAGGTTTTGGCAAGCTTTTTCGCGATTCCGACGCCAAGGCAAACTGTCAGGAATCCCGACGGACTGCCGTGGCGCCACTGAACGCCGTTCCCAATGGGCGACTCCACCGGCTCGCTGCTGTACGGTCGCAAGCCCACCCGGCATCGGCCCGGCCAGCGTTTGCGCACCCGTGCCCTGAAAAGCGTAGTCTTCGCACCCGCTTCGCCCATCCCGCCGGCGATCAATGCCCGCTCGAGCCGGCCGTCGCAGTCAGCGGCGGGTTCGGCACGGGCAAGCCGGCCTGCTTGCACAAGGCGGCGAAACGCGGATCGTGCTGGTAGGCAAGCACCAATGGGTCGCTGAGCAGCAACAGGACAAAATTCGGATCGTGCTGGGTGAAGGCGCGCTGCAACCAGTCGAACATCTCGTCCGGCTGCTTGCGCAGTGCGTACAGGTCGGCAACTAAATAAGGCTGATCCTTGCCCTGCTTGACGATGAAGTCCCGCAGTACTACATCGGCCTTTTGGCGATCGGGGCCGATCTGTTGCGCGAGTGCGCGCGCCCACGGCCCGGAGGTCGGGTCGGTCTCTTTCCCAGCCGCGCTCAGCGCAGCTTTCGCATCGCCGCGCAGGACGTCGATCTCGGTCAGGGTCGCATACAGCCCGGCCCAATCCGGTTGCAGGGCCAGCGCCTTGCGGGTGACCTGCTCGGCGGCATCGAGCTGGCGCTGCCCCAACAACGCCAGAGCCAGATTGGCATAAATGTCGACGCGCAGCGGATCGGTGGCAAGGACTTTGCGGTACATATCCACGCCTGCCTGCAATTGGCCGGTGTTCGTGAGCCCGCCGGCCAGGAAATTCATCGTGGTGGTATCGTTCGGTGCCAACTCGTAGGCACGTTTGAACTCCGCCAGCGCCCCGACGGGATCGTTGTCGATGGTCGCGAGCAGCCAGGCGCGGTCAGTGTGGGTATGGGCCGCATCCGGTGCCAGCGTTTGTTCCTTGTCCGCCGCCACGCGGGCCTGTGCGTAGGCCTGCTGGCGTGCATCGCCGGTCAGGAACGCAATGCCAAGATTGACCGAAGAATTGGACAGCAACCCCCAGGCGTAGGCGTACTTCGGATCGAGCTTCAGTGCCTGCTGAAACAGCGCAATGCCCTGACGCACGCTGGCTTCGGTGCCGCGACGGGAAATGGCCCGACCCTGCAGCATCAATTCGTAGGCCTGCACATTGCCACCGGGCGGCTTGTCGCTTGCAACGATGGTCTTGCCCAACAGCTTGACCTTGAGCGCGTCGGCGACGGCCTCGCCGATCTTCGACTGGATCGCGAACACGTCCTTGAGCAGTTCGTCGTAGCTGTTCGACCACACGCTGCTGCCGTCTTTCGCACTGATCATGCTGAGGGTGACGCGAATCCTGTCGCCCTGCTGGCGCACCGAGCCTTGGATCAGGTGGGCCACGCCCAGTGCCACCCCGATCTGCGCCGGGCTCTCCGTGCTGTCACGGAACTTGAAGCTGGAGTACTTGCCGATCACCTTGAGGCCATTGACTTGGGTGAGGTCGGAAATCAGCTCCTCCGACAGGCCGTCGGAAAAATATTGCTGCTTGGGATCGCCGCTTTCGTTGGCCAGCGGCAGGACAGCAACCGATTTGAACGGGATCTTGGCCAGTTCCGCGGCGACGGTCTTGGCATCGGCCGCGCTCGCGACGCTGTTTGCGTCGCGGTGCAGCACGAACGTGTTGGTGACCAGCAGCACAATGGCCACGGCCATCACGCCGATGATCCAGAAATCCAGTTTGCGGCCGGTGGCGCGGTGGAACGCCGGGTCGTCAGCCGCGATATCGCTTTCGCGCTTCAAGCCTGCCGGCGTCAGCTTGTAGTACCAGGCGAAAGCGACCCAGAACGGAAATCCGATCGCACAGGCACCCACGAACCAGCGCGTCACCCAGTCGGGCAGCCCGAATGGTCCGCTCAACTGCGCGAGGCCTTGCGAGAGCGCCCACACCGCACCAACGTATACCGCAGCGGCTCGCCAGACATGGCGATAACTGAGTTCGGCGAGGATGCCACGCTTCCCTGGCGGCCCGTCGTGGCTGGTCAACATGCGCCCCGGGATTCCCACCGGCAACGGGCCGGTCTCCAGATGTGTGCAAGTGTCGGGCTTCGCACCGTGCGATGCAAGCGTGGCGCGTGCATACGCGATCCGCGCTCCAGCAACGCGACATCAACTCAAAGGCTCAACGATCACGGTGCACGATGTAGCGCGCCAGCCAGCGCAGCGGTTCGGCCGCGTCGCCGAAGCATTCCAGCGCGGCGAGTGCATCGGCGTACAACGCGCCGGCACGGCGCTTGGCGTTGTCCATGCCCATCAGCGACGGATACGTCGCCTTGCCGCGCGCAGCGTCGGCACCCTGGGTCTTGCCGGTGAGCGCCTGTTCGCCTTCGACATCCAGCACGTCGTCCTTGATCTGGAACGCCAGCCCGATGCATTCCGCAAAATGATCGAGTGCATCGCGCGAGGCGGCCGGCAGATCCGGCACCGCGCAACACGGCATCAGTACCGCCGCGCGGATCAGCTTGCCGGTCTTGTCGCGATCGAGCGCTTCGAGATCCGCCGCCGTGAGTTGCCTGCCTTCGGATTCCAGATCCACGGCCTGGCCGCCGGTCATGCCCTGCGAGCCGGTGGCGGCCGCAAGCACCGCGATCATGCCCAGCCGCTCGGCGATGGCCTGCACGCCATCGCCCGCGAGGATTTCAAACGCGCGCGTCTGCAACGCATCGCCCGCGAGGATCGCGGTGGCGACGCCGAACGCGGCGTGCGTGGACGGTTTTCCGCGCCGCAACGCATCGTCGTCCATCGCCGGCAGGTCGTCGTGCACCAGCGAGAACACGTGCACGCATTCGACCGCGCACGCCGCATCATCAAGGCGATCGGCCGGCACACCCAGCACTTCGCCGCTGGCGTAGCAAAGCAACGGCCGGATGCGCTTGCCGCCACCCAGCGCCGCGTAGCGTATGGCCGCGTGCAGCGACGCCGGCCGCGCCTCCGCGGGCGGCAGGCGTGCATCCAGCGCCTGTTCGACCCGCTCGCGGTATCCGGCGGCGCGATCTGCAAAAGAAGACATCAAACAGCTCCATGTCGGCGCTGCACGCCGCGGCGCCGCGAGCCTAGCGAGGCCGGCGCATGAATGTCAAAACGGCCTCGGCGCCACTTCCACCTCATCTTCACGCACAATGCGTAGGATCGAAACGTCGGCGGGCCTTGCGCCGAAGGAGACCAGCAGGATGATCGCCCCAGCTCCCGCCAACGCGTCGAGACGAGACGCCGAAGCCTACCAGGAGCGTATTCTCCCCGCGGTGTCACGCACCTTCGCGCTGACGATCCCGCAACTCGATCCGCGCCTGCGCACCGTGATCGCCAACGCGTACCTGTTGTGCCGCATCGCGGACACCATCGAAGACGAACAGTCACTGTCCGGCGACGTGAAGCAGCAGTTCCATGACCGTTTCACGCGCGTGGTCGGGTCGGCCGAAGATCCGGCGCCGTTCGCGCGCGACCTCGCGCCGCTCCTGCATGGCAACACGCTTGCGGCGGAACGCGACCTGGTGGCGCACACGCCCGACGTCATCGAAGTCACCGGCGGCTTCAATCTGGCGCAGCGCGAATCGCTGACGCGCTGCATCCGCATCATGTGCACCGGCATGCCGAGCTTCGAGCGCCGGGCCAGTACCGCGGGCCTTGCAGACATGCGCGAGATGGATCGCTACTGCTATTACGTCGCGGGCATCGTCGGGCAAACCCTCACTGATCTGTTCTGCGAATACTCGCCGCGGATCGCCGAAAAGCGCGAAGCCATGGCGTCGCTGGACGTGTCGTTCGGCCAGGGGCTGCAGATGACCAACATCCTGAAGGACTTCTGGGAAGACCGCGAACGCGGCGTGTGCTGGTTGCCGCATGACCTGTTCGCACGCGCCGGCGTGGAACTCCAGGACGTCCGCCGCGGCAACGTGCCGGACGCGTTCGGCAAGGCCTACGCGCAACTGATCGGTATCGCCCACAGCCACCTGCGCAATGCGCTCGATTACACCCTGCTGATCCCGGAAAAGGAAGCCGGGATCCGTCGCTTCTGCCTGATCGCCGTGGGACTGGCGATGCGCACGCTGGCATCGATCCTCGCCAAGCCGGATTTCACGGCCGGCGCGCAGGTAAAGGTGTCGCGGCAAGTGGTGAAGAAAATCGTGATCGTCACGCGCCTGTTCTCGGGCTACAGCCGGGTGCTGCAAAGCTGGTTCGCGCGCATGGCGGAAGGGCTGCCCCTGCAGGCGTTGGCGACCGACTGGGGCGGCCTGCTGCCGGATCCGCGTTCGGCGTGGCCGCGCAGCGACAGTTGCGGTCCCGCGCAAGCTTTCAAGTACAAGTAGGACAGGATCCGCCGACGCCATGCCACCCGACTCCGGTATCCCGCAAGCAGGTTCGACGGTTCGCAGCCAACCCGCTGCGCGCGATCGTCTTGCCGAGGCCATCGATGCCGCGCGCGTGCGTATCCTTGGCCGCCAGCACGCGGATGGTTACTGGCAATACGAGCTGGAAGCGGACTGCACGATTCCGGCCGAGTACATCCTGATGCTGCATTACCTCGGCGAATCCGATCGCCTGCTGGAATCGCGGCTTGCCGAATACCTGCGCGGACATCAGTCGCGCGATGGCGGCTGGCCGCTGTACCCCGGCGGCGCGCTGGACGTGAGTTGCAGCGTGAAGTGCTATTTCGCACTGAAGCTGGCCGGCGACCGCGCCGACGCGCCGCACATGGCGCGCGCACGCACGGCGATCCTCGCGCACGGCGGTGCCGCACGCAGCAACGTGTTCACGCGCATCGCACTGGCCCTGTTCGGCGAACTGCCGTGGCGCGGGGTGCCGTTCCTGCCGGTCGAAATCGTGCTGCTGCCGCGCTGGTTTTCCTTCAACCTCGGCAAGGTGTCGTACTGGTCGCGCACCGTGATGGTGCCGCTGTCGGTGTTGACCACGTTGAAACCGCGCGCGGCCAATCCGCTCGGCGTACAGGTCAGGGAACTATTCGTCAGGCCGCCGGAGCAGGAACAACACTACTTCCATCCGCGTTCGCTGCTGAACCGGTTGCTGATTGCGTGCGAGCACATCGTGCGGCGATTCGAACCACTGATACCCGACCGTCTGCGCACGCATGCGCTGAAACGCGCCGAGGACTGGATCCTCGAACGCCGCAACGGCAACGGCGGCCTGGGCGCGATCTTCCCAGCGATGGTCAACGCCTACGAGGCGCTGGCGCTGCTGGGCTACGCGGCCGAGCATCCCGCGCGCCGCGAAACGCGCAAAGCCATCGACGACCTGCTGGTGGTGCGTGACAACGTCGCCTGGTGTCAACCTTGCGTGTCGCCGGTGTGGGACACCGGGCTGGCCTGTTTGGCGTTGCAGGAAGACGCCGCCACGCCGACGGCGGCGATCGATCGCGCGCTCGATTGGCTGACCAGCCGCCAGTTGCTCGATGAAGCGGGCGACTGGCGAACCTATCGTCCGAGCCTGCCCGGCGGTGGTTGGGCGTTCCAGTTCAAGAACGATGCCTATCCCGATCTCGACGACACCGCGGTCGTGGCGCGCGCGCTGCACCAGTCGCCGCAGCGTACGAAGTTCACGAATGCAATCGAACGCGCCGCCGGCTGGCTGTGCGGCATGCAATCGAAGAATGGCGGCTTCGCCGCGTTCGATGCCGACAACGATCACCAATGGCTCAACCAGATTCCGTTCGCCGACCATGGCGCGCTGCTCGACCCGTCCACCAGCGATGTCAGTGGCCGCGTACTGACCCTGCTGTCGTTGCTGGATCGCGAACAAGACCGCGCTGCACGCGAACGCGTAACGCAATTCCTGCTGGACGAGCAGACTCCGGAAGGCGCGTGGTTTGGACGCTGGGGCACCAATTACATCTATGGCACATGGTCGGTGTTGGTGGCGCTGCGTGCCGCGGGCCTGGCAGCCGATGATGCGCCAATCCGGCGCGCCGTGACGTGGCTGAAATCCGTGCAGCAGGCCGATGGCGGCTGGGGCGAAGGCAACGACAGTTATCTCGATCCGGAACTGCGCGGCCGCGGCGCGCGCAGCGGGCCCGCGCAAACGGCGTGGGCGCTGCTGGGCCTGATGGCCGCGGGCGAAGCCGACAGCCCGGCGGTGGCGCGCGGCGTCGAATATCTCCTGAAAACGCAAACCGGTGGCACATGGCATGACGCCCGCTTCAACGCGCCCGGTTTTCCGCGTGTGTTCTATCTGAAGTATCACGGCTACAGCCGCTACTTCCCCTACTGGGCGCTGGTGCGCTTTCGCAATGTCCACGCCGGGCGACCCCACTGAAGGCACGGGTCTGGTCGTGGCGCTTCCTGCCGAAGCGCACAGCATCGGCATGCGCGGCATGCATCCGGGTGATTGCGCACGCTGGCGCGATGGATGGATCGCGGTATCGGGCATCGGTCCGCACAATGCCATGCGCGCGGCGGAACGCCTGCTTGCCTGCGGGGTCGCGCGGCTGGCGAATTGGGGCGTGGCCGGCGCGCTGGATGCCACGCTTGCAGCGGGTGATGTGTTGATCGCCGACCGCATCCGCTACACACGCGACGATCCGGGCTTCGTCACCGATGCCGATGCAAGCGAACGCCTGGCCGTCACGCTTTCCACGGCGCTGCATGTGCGCCGCGGCACGCTCTGGTCGACGGCGCAACCCGTGGCGACCGCATCCGAAAAGCAGGCGTTGGCCGAACACAGCGGCGCGATCGCGGTGGACATGGAAGCCGCACCGATCGCCGCGGTCGCGCTGCGTGCGAAGTTGCCGTTCGTCGCGGTGAAAGCCATCTGCGATCCGGCCGGGCGGGAACTGCCCGCGGGCATCGTGCGCGCATTGGACGGCGCCGACGAAGGATGGTCGCTGCGCATGGTCTCGGCGATCGCCTTCGGCGGTCCCGCCACTTGGCGTGCCGCACACGCGCTGTCGCGCGACTTCCGGCGCGCGCGCCGTTCGCTCGCAACCGCCGCAGCACTCGCTGCATGAGCGGGCGCGTCCTCGTCAGTGGTGCCAACGGATTCATCGGCTCGGCCGTGGTGCGCGCATTGTTGCGCCATGGCTATCCGGTGTGCGCGCTTGCGCGGCCATCCAGCGGCACCGCCAACCTCGACGGCCTGGATGTCGAGATTGTACGCGGCGACCTGCTGGATCCGGCGTCGCTCGAAGGCGCGCTGCGAAATTGCGAGGGCCTGTTCCACGTCGCCGCCGATTACCGCCTGTGGGTGCGCGATCCGCATGAAATCCGCAGGGCGAACGTGCGTGGCACGCACAACATCCTGCTGGCCGCGCAACGCTGCGGCGTCCGGCGGACCGTGCACACCTCCAGCGTCGCGACACTGGGCTTGCACCAGGACGGCACGCCGTCCGACGAGGACACGCCGGTGCATCTTGGCGACATGATCGGCGCGTACAAGCGTTCCAAGTTCCTTTCCGAAGCATTGGTGCGGCGCTTCGCGCGGAAGGGCAACGACATCGTGATCGTCAATCCCGCGGCTCCCGTCGGGCCGCGCGATCGCAAGCCAACGCCGACGGGGCGCATGATCCTCGATGCCGCGCGCGGACGCATGCCGGCGTTCGTCGATACCGGCTTGTGCGTTGTGCACGTCGACGACGTGGCCGAAGGCCATGTGCTCGCCTACGAACTCGGCCAGCGCGGACGGCGTTACGCGCTGGGTGGCGAGAACATGAGTCTGAAGGCGATTCTTGCTGCGGTCGCCGAACTGAGCGGGCGCCGCGCGCCGTGGCTGCAATTACCGCACGCTGCCGTATTGCCCGTGGCCTACGCCGCCGAAGCCTTGGCGCGCGTCACGGGCGTTGCACCGAATGTCACGGTGGACGGCGTCAAGCTTTCGCGGCACAGAATGTATTTTTCCAGCCGCCGTGCCGAGACCGAACTTGGCTATCGCGCGCGCCCGGCGCGGGAAGCGCTGGCCGACGCAATACAATGGTTCCGGGACAACGGATACCTTGGCTGACCTTGGCCCAGATTCGATGATTTTCCATTGTCATTCCGGGGCCATCGCCGTTCCACAGGCGATTGAACCCGGAATCCAGTTCTTTGCGTTGAAAAACTGGATTCCGGGTTCTGCCCGCAGGCGCGGGCAGCCCCGGAATGACGAAGAGAAAAACGTACTCCACGACTGAAGACAAAATCACGACGGATGACTGCGCCAATCTGGTACGCAACTGCAACAGCACAACCCAACATCGCGCTGGTCAAATACTGGGGCAAGCGCGATGCCGCGCTGAACCTGCCGGCCGCGGGTTCGCTGTCGATCACGCTGGACGCGCTGCACACGCGCACCCGCGTGCGCTTCGATGAAGCGCTCGACGCCGACGACATCACGTTGAATGGCGAGCACGACGAGGCGCAAAGTCGCAAGATCGGTGCGTTCCTCGACCTGTTCCGCGCGCGCGCGGGCATCACGACGCGGGCGCACGTCGAATCCGGCAACGACTTTCCGACCGGCGCGGGACTGGCGTCCTCGGCGTCCGGTTTCGCCGCGCTCGCGGTCGCGTCCGATCGCGCGCTGGGCCTGAATCTCGACGCGCGCGAATTGTCGGTGCTGGCACGACGCGGCTCCGGCTCGGCCGCGCGCTCGATCTTCGGCGGCTTCGTGGAAATGGCCGCGGGCACGCGCGAGGACGGCGAGGACGCGTTCGCGACGCCGCTGCTGGATGCATCCGCGTGGCCGCTGAAAGTGGTGGTCGCGATCACCACGCACGAGAAAAAAACCATCAGCTCGCGCGTGGGCATGGACCGCACGCGCGACACATCGCCTTTCTACCGTGGCTGGATCGCGACCGTGCCGGGCGATCTCGCGATCGCCCGCGACGCCGTGCAAACGCGCGACTTCGAAAAGCTGGCGCACGTCAGCGAGGCCAGTTGCATGGCCATGCACGCGGTGATGCTGGCGACGCGTCCCGCCCTGATCTACTGGAACGCGGCGACGCTGGGCTGCATCCAGTGCATCCGGGCGCTGCAGGCGGAAGGCACAGGCGTGTTCTTCACCATCGACGCAGGGCCGCAGGTGAAAGCGGTGTGCCTGTCGAATGACGCGGCGCGCGTCGCCGAGGCGTTGCGCGATGTCGCGGGCGTGGAAGACGTGTTGGTCAGCGGATTGGGCGACGGCGCCCGCGTCGAGGACGACGTTTGACACGCATCGTCGCCAGTGCGCCTGGAAAGCTGGTGTTGCTGGGCGAATACGCGGTGCTGGAAGGCGCGCCGGCATTGGTCTTGGCGGTGGATCGGCGCGCAAGCGTGACGCTTGAATCCAGGGAATCTCTGAATAACCCCATCGCTCGTCATCCCGGCGAAAGCCGGGACCCAGTGACTTTCGCGCAACCCACTGAGATGCAAAGGCACTGGGTCCCGGATATCGCTTCGCGATTCTGGGATGACGAGCAAAATCAGAGCTTCCCCGGCGACGATGAATCTTGGGAAATCGCCTCGCCCACCTTGCAACTGCAAGCCCGGCTGCGACTGCAGAATGGTCATGCGACCTGGATCGACGAGGCGCCTGCCGAACTCGAATGGATCACCACGCTGCTTGCGCGTTTTCCGCAGGCCGAGCGCCTGCCAGCGTGCCGCATCGAACTCGACAGCGACGCGTTTTATCTGGGCCACGGCAGCGCGCATGTCAAGCTTGGATTGGGCTCCAGCGCCGCGCTCGCCGTCGCCCTGCTCGGCGCGCTGCATGCCCACGCAAACCTCGCGCCGCCGACACTCCACCAAGCCATCGTTGCGCACCGCGCGATCCAGCACGGACACGGCAGCGGCATCGATATCGCGGCGTCGTTGTCGGGCGGCTTGTCGCGCTTCCAGCTGGACGGCGATGCCATGCGTCTTGCGCCCATGAAATTGCCCGATGACCTGCGTTGGTGTTGCGTCTACAGCGGGCGGCCGGCTTCGACCCGCGCGATGCTGACCACCGTCGCTGATTGGCGTGAACGCGAACCCGCC
>Ga0207707_10000706_pt1 | contig 33199 bp, 37 predicted proteins | sample KBSC83BmetaG_FD_184336 | JGI IMG/M metagenome (GOLD analysis project Ga0207707, IMG submission 184336) | Corn rhizosphere microbial communities from Kellogg Biological Station, Michigan, USA - KBS C8-3B metaG (SPAdes) (version 2) | ecosystem: Host-associated > Plants > Roots > Rhizosphere ... | reverse complement strand
GTCCGTCCGCGGCAGGCAAAGCGAGATACGCCCCGGGCTTGGCCGCAAAGCCATTGCCAAGCGCGAACTGCCGGGCCTGCGCCGGAAGCCCGGCACAGATCGCGTCCCAATTCGTCGTGGTCGCAAACGTAATGGGAATGGCTGATGTCGCAGGCGCGGTCTCGAACACTGAAGACATGCTTATCTCGGTCTTCTCTTGAAGCGGGGCAGGGTGGAGGCGGCGAAAGGTCAATTGCCCCGACGTTGCAGGCTTTTTGCGCATGAAATGGCTTACTGTGTCAAACCAGTCTGAACGGCATCATTCAATCATTTCGATGTTTTGCCTTGGCATTTGAGCGCTCTTCCGGCGTGGCGGCGACGTTGAGTTGAATTGACGCGAAAGCGTGACTTGTGCCTACGCTATTGATAATAAACCTTGCCTGTGCGTGAAGCAGGCGACGGAGTGGGAGAACCCCATTGGCCCACAACCGAACCAGCCTTCGCAATATCCTGACGCGCAGTTTGGCTGTGGTCGCTATGCTCTGCATTTATGGGTTCAGCTTGATCGGCGCATCGGCGCTGTTATTGGGTGCGTCCAGCACATCTGCCCTTGCCCGTGGCGGTGGTGGAGGCCGTGGTGGCGGCTTCCGCGGTGGCGGTGGTTTTCGCGGCGGTGGTTTTCGCGGCGCGGGAGTTGGGCTTGGTTTGGGCCTGGGCCTTTATCCGTATTACGGCGGATATTATCCCTACTACGGCGACGCAGGCGTTTGCTATGCGGTTCGGCAGCGCGTCATGACGCGCTACGGTTGGCGAATACGCCGCGTCTCGGTCTGCGAATGATTGCGACACCACCCGGCCTCGGCGCGCCCCTGAGGCCTTTTCTTTGCCGTCGGCGGAGCGATGCAGTGTCCGGTTTGGTCGCGCCTCGCTATCGGCCGCAGTTCCATACATTTCCGATCGGCGTCTGAGTCCAGCATGGGCCGAACCCACCGCCGTTCCAACGCCCTCGATAAAAGCCTGGGCCACCATACCAATAGACTGGCCCGCGACTCCGCGCCCGTTCCCATTCGATCCGCTCGGGTGAACGGTAGCCAGGCAAGAAGCCATACCCGTGCCAGTGACGCGCCACCTGCCGCTTTCCGTGCAGCGGCGCAGCAAATGTTGCGGTGGCGGACAAGAGCAAAGCCGCGATCGCGATCGGTGCGAAAGAGATTTCGTAGCATCGAGGGCGTCCCCACATTCAAGCTGTCCCAGCGCATGCACTACACGTAGTCTGGGGATAGTGATAGGCTGCGCACGTCTAGGAATCCGGGGAGGGTCTGACGGCCAGGAAGGGTTTGGACGGCCGGCACCGAGATACGACTGGCCGGGTTGATACCTCGCTCCGCGACTCCGGTCTCCCAGGGTCAGAAGTCATTTTCTGTGAACGGGGAATGCGATGGACGTTTTGTGGGACATTGTTGTTTCTGTCGGTCGCGCGATCGAGCAGGTATTCATCTACGTGGAAAGTCATCACTGGGTTTTCGGATTTCTCGCAGGCGGGTACATCTTTTACCTTCACGACAGAGGCCTTCACGCCAGATTTGATGCGCTGGACAAGCGAATAGATGAAATCAGGAAACGTCTCGCCGTTGAATATTGACGGGTTCGCCTGCGACCAATCGCGTTCGGCAACCCCATGTACGAGCTAGACGAATTCCAGCACGGGCCGGCGCTCGCGCGCCCGCGCCTTCATTGAAGCCGATGGCCTGCCGCGCAGGCGGGCATTAACCAGCCGTTAGGGTTAACAGTCTATTGCTGGCGCATTCGGCTCGATCAATTCGCCTGATATCGTGAGTTAAAGCGCCATGCGTCAGCAGTCCAGTCTTGCCCGGCTTCTTGCGTCCGCGGCCGTGACGGCGACTTTGGCCGCGGGCCTCGGCGGCTGCCAGACCATGTCCGATATTACGGGATCGATCACGTCAAAGCCCGAGATCAGCCCCGGCGCCGATCCGCGAAGCTCGGTGGAAGTCTACGGCGAGCGCTACCGTAATAATCCCAAGGATGTCGAGACCGCGCTGGCTTATGGTCAGGCGCTGCGTGCCGCCGGGCAGCGCGCCCAGGCCGTCGCCGTGCTCGAACAGGCCACCATCGCCCATCCAGGCAACAAGGCGCTGCTCGCCGATTATGGCCGGGCGCTTGCCGATAACGGCAATTTCCAGCAGGCGTTCGACGTTCTCTCCCGCGCCCATTCGCCCGATAATCCGGACTGGCGACTTCTTTCGGTGCAGGGAACCGCGCTCGATCAGCTTGGCCGGCATGACGAGGCGCGCCGCTATTACGCCAGCGCCTTGAAGATCGCGCCCGAGGAACCGTCGGTGCTCTCCAACCTCGGCCTCTCCTATGTTCTTTCCAAGGATCTGCCGAAGGCGGAAGAGACCCTTCGCCGGGCCTACGCCAGTACCCGAGCCGACGCGCGGGTGCGGCAGAATCTGGGTCTGGTGGTTGGCCTGCAGGGCCGCTTTGCCGAGGCCGAGGGCATCGTAAAGGCCGATCTGCCGCCGGACGAGGCGGCCGCAAATGTCGCCTATCTGAAACAGATACTGAGCCGCAAGGACAATGCGCGCGCCGCCGCCGGAACGATGCCGGTGGCGTCGCTCAACCGTCCCGACTGATCGCTTCAATCAAATCAAAGTCGTCAACCCCGCGAAAGCGGGAATCAGTAATCGCCGGTGGTTACTGGATCGCCCGGTCGAGCCAGGCGATGACCGCATCAAATGGCGGGGCCAGCGGCCGCGCAGGCAGGCTCATTGCATCGCCGCGACCTTGATGCCGGTCGGCCCCAGGATGACGACAAACAACACCGGCAGGAAGAACAGGATCATCGGCACCGTCAGTTTCGGCGGCAACGCCGCGGCCTTCTTTTCGGCCTCGGTCATGCGCATGTCGCGGTTTTCCTGCGCCATGACGCGCAAGCTCTGGCCGAGCGGCGTTCCGTAGCGCTCCGACTGCTGCAAGGCGAGACAAACCGATTTCACGCCCTCGAGCCCGGTGCGCCTCGCCAGATTTTCGTAAGCAACCTTGCGATCCTGCAAATAAGACAGCTCGGCCGTGGTCAGCGTGAACTCCTCCGACAGCGCCACCGACTGGGTGACGATTTCGGTGCTGACCTTGCGGAACGCGGTTTCGATCGACATGCCGGATTCGATGCAGATCAGCAGCAGATCAAGCGCATCGGGAAACGCGCGCTTGATCGAGAGCTGGCGCTTCGAGATCGCGTTTTTCAAAAACAGCATCGGCGCCTGCAATCCCAGGTAAGCGGCGCCGATGCACATGCCGATCTTCACCGGCATCGACTTCTCCATGTGCGAGATCACGAAAACGTACAGCACCGCCGCCACAAACATCACGATCGGCGTCAGCAGCCGGAAGAACAGGAATGTGACGTAGGGCGCCTGCCCGCGATAGCCGGCCATGACGAGCTTTTCGCGCGCGGCCTCCTGGGCCAGCCACTTACCGAGATTGAAGTCTTCCACCACCCTGGAGACGAGTTGTTTCGGCGTCTGACGCAACGACACCTTTTCGGTCTTGGAGAGCCGGTCGCGCTCGCGTTGCCGGATACGCTCGCGTTCGCTCGCAACCGCCTTCATGCGCTTCGCCAGGCCTTCGCCGGCAAACAACGGCATAATCAGCGTGTACGCGGTCGCGCTGGCGGCGATGGCGGCGAGCAGCATGGTCATGAACCGTGCGTCGTGGATCTTGTCGATCAGAAATTGGATCATACTGCACCGTCAGAAGTCGAAGTTGATCATTCTCTTCATCACGAAGATGCCGATAGACATCCAGATCACGCAGCCAACGAGCATCAGTTGACCGGTCGGATGAGTCCACAGCAGCGAGATATAGTCGGGGGTCGAGAGGTAAACGAGCAGCATCACGATGGGCGGCAGCGAGCCGATGATGCCCGCGGACGCCTTGGCTTCCATCGACATGGCCTGAATTTTCTCTGCCATTTTCTTGCGATCGCGCAGCACCTTGGACAGGTTGCCCAAAGCCTCCGACAGGTTGCCGCCGGATTTTTGCTGAATCGCGATGACGATCCCGAAGAAGTTCGCCTCCGGCACCGGCATCCGCTCGTACAGCCGCGTGCAGGCTTCGCCAAGCGGCATGCCGATCGCCTGGGTTTCGATGATGGCCAGGAACTCGCTCTTGAGCGGCTCCGGCGAATCGGCCGCGACAACCTTGATCGACTCAAACAGCGGCAGGCCCGCTTTGATGCCGCGAACAATCACGTCAACGGCGTCCGGCAGCGCGCGAAGAAAGGCTTTTTCCCGGCGTTTCTTGAGAAAGTTCAAGGTCCAGCGCGGCAGGCCGAAGCCGGCGGCGAATGCCAGGCCGACTGCGCCAATCAATCCGCCTCCGAACAGCATCGTCATCGCAAAGCACACGGCGGCGAGAATGCCGGAGATGATCATGAATTTCTGAGTGGACCAGTTCAGGCCGGCCTGGGTCAGACGGCTGCTCAGCGGGATCCTTTTCTCCTTCTTGCGGCGCGCCTCGAGATCCTTCAGCGTTCCTTCGACCTGTTCGCGGCGTGAGCGCTGGGTTTTATCGACCTGACGGGCGGCCGGCTCCGGCGTCGCAATGGCGGCGCGGCGATGCTCGGCCTTCTTCTCTCCCGACAATAGAGGATAGACAAAGACCCATGCCAGACCGCCGATGGTGGTAGCCGCGAGAAAGGCCAGGGAAAGCGCTTGTATATTCATGGCCGCTCCTCAAACCTCCACGATGACTTCGGCGGCGTCAAGCGCAGCAGCGAGCCGCTTCTCTTCGCCGTAATATCGCGCGCGATCCCAAAAGCGCGGCCGTCCGATGCCGGTCGAGCGATGCCGGCCGATGATTTGCCCGTTGGCGTCCTCGCCGACGATGTCGTAGAGGAACACGTCCTGGGTAATGATGGTATCGCCTTCCATCCCCATCACCTCGGTGATGTGGGTGATGCGGCGCGAGCCGTCGCGCAGACGGGCGGCCTGGATGACGACGTCGATCGAGGCGCAGATCATCTCGCGAATGGTTCGCGAGGGCAGCGAAAATCCGCCCATCGTGATCATCGATTCGCAGCGCGACAGCGCCTCGCGGGGATTGTTGGCGTGCAGCGTTCCCATTGATCCGTCGTGGCCGGTATTCATGGCTTGCAGCAGGTCGAATGCCTCCGGGCCGCGGACTTCGCCGACGATGATGCGCTCGGGGCGCATACGAAGGCAGTTTCGGACCAGTTCGCGCATCGTGACCTGACCCTCACCCTCGATGTTGGGCGGGCGGGTTTCCAGGCGCACCACATGAGGCTGCTGCAGTTGAAGTTCTGCGGCGTCTTCGCAGGTAATGATGCGTTCGTCGTCTTCGATATACTGCGTCAGGCAGTTCAGCAGGGTGGTCTTGCCGGAGCCGGTGCCGCCGGAGATCAGAACATTGGCGCGGCAGCGCCCGATGATCTGCAGAATCTCCGCGCCTTCGGGCGTGATCGCTCCGAATTTGACCAGCTGATCCAGGGTCAGCTTGTCCTTCTTGAACTTGCGGATCGTTAGCGCGGGGCCATCGATCGCCAGCGGCGGCACGATGGCGTTGACGCGTGAGCCGTCGGCAAGGCGCGCGTCGCAGATCGGCGAGGATTCGTCGACCCGCCGGCCGACCTGGCTGACGATGCGCTGGCAGATATTCAAGAGCTGCTGGTTGTCGCGGAAACGGATTCCGGTGCGCTGGATGCGGCCCGCGACTTCAATGAACACCGTTCCGGCGCCGTTGACCATGATGTCGGAGATGTCGTCGCGCGACAGCAGCGGCTCAAGCGGACCGTAGCCGAGAACGTCGTTGCAGATATCGTCGAGCAGCTCCTCCTGCTCGGCAATCGACATCACGATGTTCTTGATCGCGATGATCTCGTTGACGATATCGCGAATTTCCTCGCGCGCCGACTCGCCGTCGAGTTTGGCGAGCTGGGCAAGGTCGATCGCTTCGATCAGGGCGCCGAAGATCGTCGCCTTGACCTGATAATAGGTGTCCGACCGCCGCGCTTCGATGGCCGGCGCCGGCAGCGCCGGTTTGGCCGGCGAGAGCGGCGGCGAAGAAACCATGGGCGGAGAGGGGTTGCGCGAAACGGCTGGCGCCGCGCCGGAAGCTGGTTCCAGGGCGCTGGCGGCAGGATTCGTCGCCCGCGAATCGTTTTCTGTTCCGCTACGCTTACCAAACACGACGGCACTCCACGCGGGTGGCTTACTTTGCCCGCAGCTTATCGATCAGGGGTGACAGGAACGAACCCCGCGGCTTTTTGGTCTCGCCGCGGCCTGTCAGCCGTTGCGCGATCTGCAGAAACATCTCGGTGCTGCGATGACTGGCGGAGATTTCCGCAATCATCTGGCCATTGTTGGCCGCCGAGCCGAACATTTGCGGGTCGAACGGAATGGCCGCGATCGGCTGGCTCTCGATGGCCTTGGCGAATTCGCTGGCGTTGATTTCCGGCCGCTTCGGCACACCGACTTGATTGAGACAATACAGCGGCGTCCGGTCGTTTGGCCGCGATGCCTTCAGCAGGTCGAATATATTTTTGGTGTTGCGCAGGTTGGCGAGGTCGGGCGCCGCGACGATCAGAATGTCGTCCGCGCCCACCAAAGCCCGCTTGGTCCAGCCCGACCATTGGTGGGGAACGTCGAGCACGATGCATGGCATCGTCGTGCGAAGCGTATCGAAGATCGAATCGAAGGCTTCGACGCCAAAGTCGTAGACCCGCTCCAGCGTCGCCGGCGCCGCCAGCAGGCTGAGGTGGTCGGTGCATTTCGACAGCAGGCGGTCAATGAATGCCGTATCGACACGATCGGGTGAGAATACCGCGTCGGCGATGCCTTGCGGAGGGTCTTGATTGTAATCGAGACCGGCGGTGCCGAACGCGAGATCGAGATCGGCGACGACGGAATCCAGCGCGAGGTCGCGCGCGATCGCCCAGGCCACGTTGTGGGCGATAGTAGATGCGCCAACGCCGCCCTTTGCCCCGACAATTGCGATGATCCGGCCGACGGCCTTTGCCTCCGGCGCCGAGAACAGACCGCAAATCGAGCGCACCACGTCGAGGGCGTTGACCGGCGCAATCACGTAGTCGCTGACGCCGCGGCGTACCAGTTCGCGATAAAGCATGACATCGTTGACACGGCCGATCACAACAACGCGGGTTCCGGAATCGCACACGGTTGCGAGTTGATCGAGGCCGGTAAGGATATCGCTGCGGCCTTCGGTTTCCAGGATGATCACGTTCGGAGTTGGTGCCGTGCGATAGGCCTCGACGGCGGCGGCCATGCCGCCCATTTGAATCTTGAGATGGGCCTTGCCGAGGCGGCGATCTTCGCCCGCCGATTGCACGGCGGCTGCGGTTTCCACCGTCTCGCAAAAGGCTTGCACAGAAACGCGCGGCGCCGGCGCAATGTGATCGTCCACGGGCGGCGGTGTGACGTCCGGCTGCTCTTCGGGATTTTGACGGGCGTAGTTGATCATTTGCCAGTATCGCTGAGCTTGGCCTTGTCGGCGTCGGGATAAGTGGTCGTGGTCGGGGCACCCTTGCGATACTTCTCGAAGGCTGCCGTGCGCCGTGGCGTGTATGGGGGCGTTTCGGACCGCGGTTGCACGAGGTCCTCCGGATTGTCGATCATCGCCGCCATGTTGCGCTGGTAGGCGCAACCGAAATTGTAATACGACTTGTTCTCGGAATAACTCTTGTTCTTGATCGAGGGTCCGAGGTCCTCGGGCCACAGCCCGCAAGGACCGGCCACGGCGGAGATTTTCGGATAGTTCAGCCGGATCGTTGCCATCAGGCGCGGGTCTTGCGGATGATAATGGCGAACGATAATCCCGCGCGGGGGCACGCCGGCGGCCGCGAGCAGCGCCTGAATTTCCCGGAACGAATCCGCGGCCGCACGCGCGTTCGGTGTGCCGACCGGCAGATCGGCGCTGATCGCGCCGGTTCCCTCACGCAGCCAGGTTTGCGCCAGCCCGACCACATCGGCGCGCTGTGCAGCGGAAAGACCGCCCCGCGCATGACCGACGAAAATCACGACAGACCGGTCTGCTTCCTGAATTGCGATCGGGTGACGCTGGCGATAATCGTCGGGAATGCTCGCCGTCAACACTTCGTCGGTATGCGTGCAAGCTCCCAGCGCGAAGGCGAGACCGACAAGCGCTCCCGCCATGCGGACGGCGCGCTTGCGATCGAGGGGTATCTGGGCTGTCATCGTTTGTGTCCTCGTCCCGCCTCAGTCGGTAATAAAGCCATAGGTGCCGCGATAATTCCGGGCCGGCCCGACGCGGCCCGGAACCCCGTAGATGCGATTGATGCTGCCCAGCAGATCGGCTTGCGGATCCGACGCATTTGCAAATCCGTCATCCGGGCGCGACAGATCCTTCTGCGCAACCGCCCGAACGATGTAAGGCGTCACCAGCACCATCAGCTCGGTCTGGTTGTTGAGGAAATCGCGGCTGCGGAACAGCGTTCCGAGAACCGGCAATTGCGCCAGGCCGGGGAAGCCGTTGATCGCCTGCTTGGTCTGCTCCTGGATCAGGCCCGCCATCGCCATCGCGCCGCCCGAGGGAATTTCCAGCGTCGTTTCGGCGCGGCGGGTCTTGATCGAGGGGACCGTAGTTCCGCTAATGGTGATCGAATTGTCGAGCGAGATCTCGGATACCTCTGTCATCACGCGCAGGCTGATCCGGCCTTCGGTGAGCACGACCGGCGTGAAATTGAGCGAGATGCCGAACTTCTTGAAGCTGATTGAAGGCGAGCAGGGGCCGCTTCCGCCCCCCTGCGCAGATTGGCAAGTCACGCCGGTTGGAAACGGAAACTCGCCGCCCGCAATGAACGTCGCTGACTCGCCCGAAATGGCCGTCAGATTCGGTTCAGCCAGCGTTCGTACGACGCCCGCGCTTTCCATCGCACGCAATGTGGCCTTGACCGATGGAGTAGCGCCGAATGCTGCCGTCAAGTTGTTGGCAGGCGTCTGACCATTGGCGGTGAAGGGGTTGGTGTTACTGAAATTCACGACCGTGGTGCCGTAGGCCAAATTGGCGTTGAGGTCGATACCCAGCTGCTTGATGATGTTGCGTTGAACCTCGGCAACCGTCACCTTCAACATCACCTGATCGCGGCCACGCACCACGATTGAGTTGACGACTTTTTCGGCCCCGCCCGCCAGCCGCGCGGCCAGATCGCCCGCCTGCTGCGCCTCGATCGGGCTAGCTGCCGAACCCGACAGCATCACGCCGTCGCCGAGGCCTTCGATCTGGATGTCGGCATTCGGCAGCAACTGCCTCAGCGCGGCGCGCACGCCGTTGAGGTCACGTTTGACGGCGATGTCATAGGCGGCGATTTGCTGACCCGCGGAATCGAAGAACACGATGTTGGTCTGACCGACCGCCGCGCCGATGATATAGGCGCGCTGCGCGGAACGAACGACGGCGGTCGCAATCTTCGGATCGGCGACCAGTACATCCTTGATGTCGCGCGGCAAATCGATCACGACGGACTTGCCGATGCCAAGCGCCAGGAAGCGCGCATTCATCTGTCCATCGGCGGCAACCGGCGCCACAGCGCGATAATCGCTCGCCACCACGGGCGTCAAAGCCGGATTGAGTATCAACGCCGCGACGGCCGAAAACGACAGGGTGCGGACTATCAAATTCCGCATCGCCAGCTGATTTCCCCTGCATTCCATATCCGGCGTCCTTTCGGTCACTTCTGTGTCGTCGTCGGGGCTGAGCCGCCGCCGTAGCGAACCACATTGGTGCTGTCGCCACGCCCGGGATCGTGATCGTTGGACCTCAGAGCCTGCAGTTGTGCAACCGGCTCAGTCGGCAGAGGCTTGTTGTCAGACCTACCGGCACAACATGCGGCAATGCCGCCTGCACTGACAGCGATGGCCGGGACGACAATGCGTGCGGTATTCATACACTTCGCTTTCCACGTAACGCCGCGACGCTCCCGCCGCCGTGATGGGAGTTGACCAGCTATTCGTCAAAGCATGGTTAATAAGGCGTATCTAAATCGCCTTAACGCCGGGTTTACTTGGGCGCGATCAGCGAACGGCGAAGTGGCTCAGGTCGACCGCCTTGATCCAATCCGTCTCGGGGTAAATCATGAGTGCGCCGATCGCGAGTGCGATGCCGTAGGGAATCCCGCTGTCCTTGGCGTGCAGCTTGAGCAGCCAGGCCTGGCCGGCGAACGGGTAGGGAAGCGGCCATTGCCGGAACTGGAGCAGCAACAGCGTCAAGGCACCGCCGAACAGTGAGGCATAGAGCAGATAGTTCAGCAAATGGCCAAAGCCGAACCAGAGCGCCGCCGCGGCCGCAACCTTGGCATCTCCGCCGCCAACCCAACCCATGGCAAAGCAGGCAAAAGCCACCGCGAGGATGGCGGCGCCCGCTCCCACATGCGACAGGATATCGTAAAGTCCCATGCCGCTCAGGAGGGCAAGGGCCAGGAAGCCCGCCGCCAGCGCCAACGACACCCGATTCGAGATCGTCATGGTGAAGAGGTCGCTTGCGGCCGCGAACGCCATCAGGGCCGGAAACAGCAGAAGGCGGGCGATGTCGAGGATCATGAGGTTATTCAGCCCGTGCTGCTGACGCGAGGTCGGAGCATCGCCCGAGTCTAGCGGCCAGAAATGAACAATCGGGAAACGGTCAGGCCTATCACCAGATGCTGGCAACCCGGCAGGCGAGAGCGAGAAGCGCCAGCACCAGCGCGAGACAGACCAGTTCCACGGCCGCAATGTCCAGGCTGCCGGCCGGCAAGGACGCCTTGCTTGCCGCAACAGGGGCGGCCGCGGGTTTACGCATATTCACGCCATCCAGATCGGAAACGACAAAGGCCCCGGATTTCCGGGGCCTTTGATGCCAGCCCGTAACAGTCGCTTATTTCAGCGAGTTGTTGATCGAGGTGAACTTGGCGTTCAGGTTGGTACCGAGGCCGTTGACCACAGCGATGATCGCGAGCGAAATGCCGGCGGCAATCAGGCCGTATTCGATGGCGGTGGCGCCGGACTCATCCTGCACGAAACGCGCAATCAGGTTCTTCATAGGTGACTCCATGTGTACACGTTGCTGTTCGAACTACGTTTGGTCTCGCCGGCGTTCTCAGCACCGTGACCATGGCGTCACCCTAAGGTCGGACAAATTGCGGCGCGGTTAATTCGGTTGCTCAAACACCGCTGGAACCGGCTGTTCTTAAGCAGAGTAAATTTGGAATTAAGGCCTTCGCTACAATGCGATATTGGTTTCGATTGCTTTTATTATAGAGACGGCGCGAGGACGTCGGCGGCGTCGGATTCACGGCTCCTTAAGCACGAAGGGATACCCCTGAGCACCTGACCAACGAGGCCGCCATGTCGAATTTACCCCTCGAAGTCGTCGAGATGCTCGGCCAGACGATCGCCAAGGTGGTGCCGATCACGATTGCGGTGGCTCTGGTGTTCTCGGTGCTGACCCATTTCTGGGCCTGCAATCCCGGCAAACCGTGGTGGCGCAAGCGCGAACTCATCACCGACATCTGCTACTGGTTCTTCGTTCCCCTGTTCGGCCGCGTATTGCGGATCGGACTGTTGGTGCTCGGCGCCGGCGTGATCTTTAAAATTCATGACGCCGATGAGCTCATTGCCTTTTACGACAACGGCCATGGGCCTTTGTCCGAACTGCCGCTGTGGCTCCAGGCGGTGTTGTTTCTGGTCCTGTCGGACTTCATGCTGTATTGGCTGCACCGGTTGTTTCACGGCGGCGGGTTCTGGAAATATCACGCCATCCATCATTCGTCCGAAGATGTGGACTGGATTTCGGCGGCGCGCTTCCACCCCGTGAATCTTGTTCTGGGAACCATAGGGGTCGACGTCATATTGCTGTTGGCAGGCATCTCGCCGAACGTCATGCTCTGGGTCGGGCCCTTCAACACCTTCCATTCGGCGTTCGTTCACGCCAATCTGAGCTGGGCGCTTGGCCCATTCAAATACGTGCTCGCAACGCCGGTCTTCCACCGCTGGCATCACACCTCGCTTGAAGAGGGCGGCAATACCAATTTTGCCGGGACGTTTCCGGTCTGGGATATCCTTTTTGGAACTTTCCGGATGCCGGAAGACAGGCTGCCCGACAATTACGGCGTGGACGATCAGGCAATACCTTCCGAGATTGGCGGGCAATTGGCCTACCCGTTTCGGCAATAGCCCCGCAGGGTCTCCGTTTGCAGTTCGTTCATCTATTAACGTCAGATTAGCCGGGCGAATTGTACGCTGGATTGCTATGCCCGGCGCCCGATCTGCCGCGTGCCCCGCCGGTTTAAAAGGGCTGGGCGTTGTGTAATGCGTAGAGAGTAAAAGCGTATGAAGACCGCGCGTATTGTCGTTCTGGCCATCGCTATATCCGCCGGCGGGGTCGCTGCCTATCTTGCCAGCGGTTCCGACCCCAGGCCTCTTGCGCCCGATGCAACGGCACAACTGAAAACCGTAGACGTTCTTATTGCGAAATCCGACATTGGCCTTGGCCAGTCGGTCACCGGAGACGATGTCCAGTGGCAGACATGGCCGGCGGCAACGGCGAGCGCAAGTTTCATTCGCCGCAATGAGCGCCCGGACGCCACCAAGGAGATTGTTGGCTCGATCGCACGCTCGCCGTTTATTGCGGGCGAGCCGATCCGCGAGCCGAAGCTGGTGAAGGCGACCGGGTCGGGCTTCATGGCCGCTATCCTGCCGACCGGCATGCGGGCGGTTTCCACGGAGGTTTCCCCCGAAACCGGCGCAGGCGGATTTATTCTCCCGAACGACCGGGTCGACGTCATTCTTTCCAAGCGCGAGAAAAATCCCGAACGCAACTCACCCGACATTGTCAATTCGCAAGTCATCCTGGGCAATATTCGCGTTCTCGCTATCGATCAGACAATCGAGGAAAAGAACGGTCAGAAGGTGGTGGTTGGCAAGACCGCGACGCTGGAATTGAAGCCCAGGCAGTCGGAGGCCCTCGCTCGCGCACGCCAGAGCGGCACGCTGTCGCTGGCGTTGCGGAGCCTCACCGATGCCAATGAGCCGCTCACTGCTCCGCGCGAAGAAGGGTCGAGCGAAAACATCGTCAATATGTTTCGGGGTGACGAGCGAGAGACGTACAGTTGCAAGCCGCTCTGCAGGAGGGTCACCATTGGCGCCGATGGGACCTAAACCGGCATTTTTGTCGCGACATATTAGTTTTAGTTGATAACGCGACGTGGCCTATACGCGGCCGCGTCAGTCAGCCTGTGTTATTATCCGACACCCACTACAGATTCGCTCCCCAGCTTTCCACGGCTCTGACGGCAGGTGTGTCCAATCATCATCGCAGTCGCCATTCCGATAAAATAAAAAGGCCGCGCAAATAGCGCGGCCCTTTATTTTATTCAGGCGGAATTCCTCGGCGCTAGCCGCAGAAATCGCTCAGCCGGCGGCGCGCAGATTGTCGGCCGAAGACTTGCCAGAGCGACGATCTGCGACGATCTCGTAGCTGATCTTCTGGCCTTCGCGCAGCGTTCCAAGCCCGGCACGCTCGACGGCGCTGATGTGCACGAACACGTCGTTGCCGCCATCATCCGGCTGAATGAAGCCGAAGCCCTTGGTCGCGTTAAACCACTTCACGGTTCCCATGCTCACGGGGGTAGTCCCTTCTCAAGATAGATATAGTCGAAGCCCACTTTCGATGGGCTGGTGAGATCGAATTTTTGGAAGGGTCGTCAGCGTCTAAACCGGCTGTACCGGTGGATAGCTAATGTCGTCCGGCCGAAAATCGATTGGTCTATATTATGCGAAGCCAGCCCCCAAAACAATCCTGAGGTGCGATTTTTTGGTTCCATCGGGGTTTCGCAAGCTCAAGGGCCGTCACCGCGCACCGACGCGATCTTGTCCATGCGCGACTTCGTGGCAGGCTGCCGAGCGGTGCTTACCTGCGGCGGAATTGGCCGCGCGGCGGTGCCCCACGCGGGGCTCCGCCACCCGGGCGCTCGTCCTTGTGACGGAAGATGAGCCGGCCTTTTTCCAGATCATAGGGCGACATTTCGATCGTCACCCGATCGCCCGCCAGCGTCTTGATCCGGTTCTTTTTCATCTTGCCGGCGGTGTAGGCCACGATCTCGTGCCCGGCATCGAGCTGCACGCGATAACGTGCATCGGGGAGGATTTCGGTGACCAGTCCTTCGAACTGGATCAGCTCTTCTTTAGCCATGGTTATCTCCAGATCGATCGACGGCTAGCGTGGTCGTTGGGTGCGGTTGGGTCGGGTATTCGGACGGCTTTCGCGATGCAAGAAAGCGACGCCTTGCATCCCTTCAGCCTTGCCTCCGCCATGCGCCGGACGCGGCTCCTGCCGGTTGGCCTCGTGCCGGTTGGTTTGCGGAACACCACTATTACCACCGGGACGGCGGTGACGGCGAGGGCCTTTCGAACCAGGCGCGGCTTCATGGCCCCTGGCAGGGTGCACGCGCGGTCCGGATCGCGCACCCCGGTGCTGCGAGGGCGCCGGCGCGGCGTCGCGATGACCCGGCGTGCGGCGGTCTTCTCTGGGTAACGTGATGCGGATCAGCTTTTCGATATCGCGCAGAAACGCCATTTCTTCCCCCGCGCAAAGCGAAATCGCGACACCGTCCGCGCCGGCACGCGCGGTGCGGCCGATGCGATGGACATAGGTCTCGGGCACGTTGGGAAGATCGAAGTTCACCACATGACTGATGCCGTCGACGTCGATGCCGCGGGCGGCAATGTCGGTGGCGACCAGGGTGCGGATCTCGCCGGAGCGGAATGCCGCCAGCACCCGCTCGCGGTGATTCTGCGACTTGTTGCCGTGAATGGCGTCCGCGGTGATGCCGGCCCTGGCGAGGCCCTTCACCACCTTGTCCGCGCCGTGCTTGGTCCGGGTAAAGATCAGCGCGCGATCGACCGGCTCCTGCTTCAAAAGCTGCGCCAGCAAGGCTGGCTTGGCCGAATGGTCGACCTGAATGATGCGCTGGGTGACGCGCTCGACCGTCGAGGCGATCGGCGTCACGGCGACGCGCGCCGGATCGCGCAGCATCTGATCGGCGAGTTCGGCGATATCCTTTGGCATCGTCGCCGAGAAGAACAGCGTCTGCCGCTTGACCGGCATTTTGGCGACGATTTTCCGGATGTCGTTGATGAAGCCCATGTCCAGCATGCGGTCGGCCTCGTCGAGCACGAGGAACTCGACCTGTCCGAGCTTCAAGCCGTTGCTTTGCACGAGATCGAGCAGGCGGCCGGGCGTGGCTACCATGACTTCGACGCCTTGCATGATCGAGCGGACCTGTCGTCCCATCGGGACGCCGCCGATCGCCAGCGCTGACGTCAGGCGCATGTGCCGGCCATAGGCGTTGAAGCTTTCGAGAATCTGTCCCGACAATTCACGCGTCGGGCTGAGCACGAGCACGCGGCAGGTTTTGGGCTGCGGCTTGATGCGATGCTCCAGAATGCGATGCAGGATGGGAAGGGCGAAGGCTGCGGTCTTGCCGGTGCCGGTCTGGGCGATGCCGACGACGTCACGGCCGGTGAGGGCGATGGGGATGGTTTGAGCCTGGATCGGGGTGGGCGTGAGATAATTCTCTTCTTTGAGCGCACGCGAGATGGGATCGGCGAGGCCGAAATCCTGAAAGGAGGTCAAAAGGCGGGTTCTTTCCATTATAAAGGGCAGGCGCCCGGCGGTTTCAGCCAGGAGCGCGCGAGGGGGTGTCAGAGACACCCGCGTGTTTGGGGCGTCGGTTTTGGTTAGCTGAAGGGGGCAAGCCAGAAACCGTTGGACGGGCTCAGAACACGCGGCTCGCAATGACCCGGTGATTCCCTGGGTCGTGGCGCTGATATGGAACACGAACGCGGCGCTTTCAAGGTGAATCGTGAAATCAAGCGTGAACGCGGTTAAGGGCCGGCGCAAACGGCTCTTTTTCACTCGATCCTGGCGTTTAAATCTCGCCGCAATGCAAAAGAAACTCATGCCGCAAATTTAGCCAGCCAGATATATCTGCCTACTAATTAAACAGTTTGCCGCTCAAGCATACATTTTTTCGGTCCAAAAATTGGGCAACAGCGGCGTGGTTCCGGCGCTCCACGCCAGATTCTTCAATGAAGTCATCCCGTTACCTCCATTGCAAACCGTGGCATGGTTCTTGCGATTCCGTTAACGCAGGCGGCCGTGGGGCCGTTCGCAGGGTTTAACGCCTGCGTCAGGGAGATATTACCTCATGCTTACTCAATTAACTCACGATAGAGCGACGCCTCTCAGCCGCCGTCGTTGGCTGGCGGCGACCGCCGGGCTGGTTCTGGGCCTAGCCGCGTTTACATCCGCCAAAGCGGCGGACGACACCATCAAGGTCGGCGTTCTTCACTCGCTCTCCGGCACCATGGCCATCAGCGAAACCACGCTGAAGGATACCATCCTCTTTCTGATCGACGAGCAGAACAAGAAGGGCGGCGTTCTCGGCAAGAAGCTCGAGGCTGTGGTCGTCGACCCCGCGTCGAACTGGCCGCTGTTTGCGGAAAAAGCCCGTGAGCTGATCACCAAGGACAAGGTCGCCGTGGTATTCGGCTGCTGGACCTCGGTGTCGCGCAAATCCGTGCTGCCGGTGTTCAAGGAATTGAACTCGATCCTGTTCTATCCCGTGCAGTACGAGGGCGAGGAGAGCGAGCGCAACGTATTCTACACCGGGGCGGCGCCGAACCAGCAGGCGATCCCCGCCGTCGACTACCTCATGAAGGACGAAAAGGTGAAGCGCTGGGTGCTGGCGGGCACCGACTACGTTTATCCGCGCACCACCAACAAGATCCTCGAAGCCTACTTGAAGTCGAAAGGCGTCAAGCAGGAAGACATCATGATCAACTACACGCCGTTCGGTCATAGCGATTGGCAGACGATCGTGGCCGACATCAAGAAGTTCGGCTCGACCGGCAAGAAGACGGCGGTGGTCTCGACCATCAATGGCGACGCCAACGTTCCGTTCTACAAGGAACTCGGCAACCAGGGCGTCAAGGCGACCGACATTCCGGTTGTCGCGTTCTCGGTCGGTGAAGAAGAGCTCGCCGGTATCGATACCAAGCCGCTGCTCGGTCACCTCGCGGCCTGGAACTACTTCCAGTCGATCAAGACGCCCGAGAACGAGAAGTTCATCAAGGCGTGGCAGGCCTACACCAAGAACCCGAAGCGCGTGACCAACGATCCGATGGAGGCACACGTCATCGGCTTCGACATGTGGGTCAAGGCGGTCGAGAAGGCGAAGTCGGTCGACGCCGACAAGGTGATCGACGCGCTGCCCGGCATCGAAGCCAAGAACCTGACCGGCGGCACCTCGAAGATGCTTCCGAACCATCACATCACCAAGCCGGTGTTCATTGGCGAAATCAAAGGCAATGGCCAGTTCGACGTGGTGTGGAAGACCCCGGGCCTGGTTGCCGGCGATGCATGGTCGAAGGAGCTTGAGGGCTCCAGGGACCTGATCGGCGACTGGGTTGGCAAGAAGTGTGGCAACTACAACACCAAGACCAACAAGTGCGGCGGTCAGGGCTCCTGAGTAATTCCTGAGTCCAAACAAACCAGGGAAGGCGGCGATAGCCGCCGCCTTCCTTCCTCTGCCGGGGTCGTCCAGTGCTCACCAACGTTCTTAGGAGCTTCCATGGGCTCCTATTCGCAATATTGCTGATTTTCGCAACCGCGCTGCCGGCGCTGGCGGGCCCGTTCGAAGACGCGGTCGCCAAATTCGCAAACGACGAGTTTTCCGATACTGAAGAAGCCATAGGCGCGCTCGCGACCGGTGGCAATCCGCTCGCCTACAGCATCATCAGCGCGCTCCAGGACGGCCGGTTGATGGCCGATCCCGACACCAAAAAAGTTTATGTCACCCAGCCCGACGGCAAGATGATCGACGCCGCGACGGGCGCGCCGGTTGCCAGCATTCCCGATAGCGCCAGCGCCGTGCGGCTCAATAACCGCCTGCGCCGCACCGTCGAGGCTGCGCTCGGTGGCCTGACCTTGCTGTCGCCCGACCCCGCCAAGCGCATCCAGGCCGCGCAATCGGTTTTCAAGACCCATGACGAGACCATGCTGCCGGTGATCGACGGCGCGCTCCAGAAGGAGACCAACAAGGGCGCGAAGCTGGCCTTTACCGAAGCGCGGGCGGCGATCCTGCTGTTCAAGCAAGACGCCACCGATGCCGAAAAGCTGGAAGCCATCGCCACCATCAAGGCGCGCGGCGATCAGGAAGCCCTGGCGCTGCTGACCGGGTTGACCGGAGACCAGCCGCCGGCGATCGCGCGCGCCGCGGCCAACGCCACCTCGGCGATCCAGGGCAACCTCGCGCTGTGGTCCATGGTGCAGAATGCCTGGTACGGTCTGTCGCTCGGCTCGGTTCTGCTGCTGGCAGCAATCGGCCTCGCCATCACCTTCGGGGTGATGGGCGTCATCAACATGGCCCACGGCGAGATGGTCATGATCGGGGCCTATGTCACATTCGTGGTCCAGGAGATCATCCGCACCAGTTATCCCGGGCTGTTCGACTATTCGCTGCTGATGGCCGTGCCGTTGGCCTTTATCGTTGCCGGCGCGACCGGTGTCCTGATCGAGCGCAGCATCATCCGCTTTCTCTACGGCCGGCCGCTGGAGACCTTGCTGGCGACGTGGGGCCTGTCGCTGGTGTTGCAGCAGGCCGTGCGCACCATATTCGGGCCCACCAACCGCGAGGTCGGCAGTCCCTCCTGGATGAGCGGCGCGTTCGAGATCGGACAGATCACCATCACCTACAACCGGCTATGGATTCTTTGCTTCACGCTGGCGGTGTTCGCCATCCTGTTGGCCATGCTGCGCTATACCAGCCTCGGGCTCGAGATGCGCGCGGTCACGCAAAACCGTAGAATGGCGGCATCGATGGGGATCGCAACCTCGCGCGTGGATGCGCTGACGTTCGGCCTCGGCTCGGGCATCGCCGGCATTGCCGGCGTGGCGCTATCGCAGATCGACAATGTCAGCCCCAATCTCGGCCAGAGCTATATCATCGACTCCTTCATGGTGGTGGTGTTCGGTGGCGTCGGTAATCTCTGGGGCACGCTGGTTGGCGCGTTCACGCTCGGCATCGCCAACAAATTCCTGGAACCGGTCGCAGGCGCCGTGCTCGGCAAGATCGCCATTCTGGTCCTCATCATTCTGTTCATTCAGAAACGCCCGCGCGGCCTGTTTGCGCTCAAGGGGCGAGCGGTGGAAGCATGATACCGCACGTGCTCACGCGCTCGCTGGATCGCAGCGCGACCGTGTTTCTGATCGTGGTTGCGGCCGTGGGCGTCCTGATCCCGCTGTCGAACCTGCTGCTGCCGGCAGGCTCGGTGCTTCAGGTGCCGACCTATCTGGTGGCGCTGTTCGGAAAATACGTCTGCTACGCCCTACTGGCGCTCGCCATCGATCTGATCTGGGGCTATTGCGGCATTCTCTCGCTCGGCCATGGCGCCTTCTTTGCGCTCGGTGGCTATGCGATGGGCATGTATCTGATGCGCCAGATCGGCAGCCGCGGCGTCTACGGCAATCCCGTGCTGCCCGACTTCATGGTGTTTTTGAACTATCCAAGGCTGCCATGGTACTGGAACGGCTTCGACATGTTCTGGTTCGCGGCCCTGATGGTCGTTCTGGTTCCGGGTTTTCTGGCTTTCTGCTTCGGCTGGCTGGCGTTTCGCTCTCGCGTCACCGGCGTCTATCTCTCGATCATCACGCAAGCCATGACCTATGCGCTGTTGCTGGGATTCTTCCGCAACGATTTCGGTTTCGGCGGCAATAACGGCCTCACCGATTTCAAGGACATTCTCGGCTTCAACGTGCAGGCCGATGGCACCCGCGCCGCGCTGTTTGCGCTGAGTTGTCTGGCGCTGATCGTTGGGTTCCTGATCTGCCGCGCGGTGGTAACGTCGAAGCTCGGCAAGGTGCTGATCGCGGTCCGCGACGCCGAATCCCGCACGCGGTTTCTCGGCTACCGCGTCGAATCCTACAAGCTGTTCGTATTCACGCTGTCGGCTTGCATGGCCGGCGTCGCCGGCGCGCTCTATGTGCCGCAGGTCGGCATCATCAATCCCGGCGAATTCGCGCCGGGAAATTCCATCGAAGCCGTGATCTGGGTCGCCGTCGGCGGTCGCGGCACGCTGATCGGCGCGGCGCTGGGCGCGGTCGTCGTCAATTACGCAAAAACCGTATTCACCTCGGGTCCGCTGGCGCCGTACTGGCTGTTCATGCTGGGCGCGCTGTTCATCCTGGTGACGCTGCTGTTGCCGAGAGGGATTATCGGCACCTTCAATGCCTGGTGGGAGCCGTGGAAGTCGCAACGCGTCACGGTAAATGCGGCAAGCGCTGCGTGCGAAGACGGCGTCAGCGAACCTGACATGGCGGAGTGAGCGGATGAATATCATGGACACCCGGGCCACTTCGGCGCTGCTCTATCTCGACGGCGTGCACGTGTCGTTCGACGGCTTTCATGCCATCAACAATCTGTCGCTGACGCTCGCCCCCGGCGAGATGCGCGCGGTCATCGGCCCCAACGGCGCCGGCAAGACCACGATGATGGACATCATCACCGGCAAGACCAAGCCGGACGAAGGCGAGGTGTTGTTCGACGGCGTCACCGACCTGACCCGGCTCGACGAAACCAGGATCGCCGAACTCGGCATCGGCCGGAAATTCCAGAAGCCGACGGTATTCGAGAGCCAGACCATCGAAGACAATCTGCTACTGGCGCTCAATGTCGATCATCGCGTCAGAGGCACGCTTTTCTGGCGGGAGACCAAAGCCGAATCCGAACGCATCGAGCGGGTGCTGGAAACCATTCGCTTGACCGACGCGCGTGACCGCCTGGCGGGGAGCCTGTCGCACGGCCAGAAGCAATGGCTCGAGATCGGCATGCTGCTGGCGCAGGATCCGAAATTGCTGCTGGTCGACGAGCCGGTTGCCGGCATGACCGACGTCGAGACCCATCAGACCGCCGAACTCCTGAAGGAAATCAATCGCGAGAAAACGATCATGGTCGTCGAACATGACATGACCTTCGTCCGCGAACTCGGTGTCAAGGTGACCTGCCTGCACGAAGGTTCCGTGCTGGCGGAGGGAACCATCGATCAGGTTTCGTCGAACGAGCGGGTGGTCGAAGTGTATTTGGGAAGGTAAGGGGCGAATAGCGAATGGCGAGTAGCGAATAGAACCAAGGCACAGAACGATGAGTGCAAGAATCCCAACCATTCGCCATTCGCCATTCGCCATTCGCGCGACCGGAGGTCGCCCATGCTGAAGGTAGAAAACATCAATCTCTATTACGGTGCGGCCCAGGCGCTGCGCGGCGTCTCGATCTCGGCCGAACCGGGCAAGGTGATGTGCGTGCTCGGCCGCAACGGCGTCGGCAAGACCAGCCTGCTGCGCGCCATGGTCGGCCAATATCCGATCGCCAGCGGCTCGATCACATTCGACGGCGTCGATATCTCCGGTCTCAAACCCTATGAGCGGGCGCGCCGCGGCATCGGCCTCGTGCCGCAGGGCCGCGAGATTTTTCCGCTGCTGACGGTAGAGGAAAATCTCAAGACCGGCTTTGGACCGCTCAAGCGCGACGACCGCTACATTCCCGACGACGTGTTCTCGCTGTTTCCGGTGCTGCAAACCATGCTCGGCCGCCGCGGCGGCGATCTGTCAGGTGGCCAGCAGCAGCAACTCGCGATCGGACGGGCGCTGGTGATGCGGCCAAAACTGCTGTTGCTCGACGAGCCGACCGAGGGCATTCAGCCCTCGATCATCAAGGACATCGCCCGCGCGATCTCATATCTTCGCAGCCTCGGCAACATCGCGATCGTGCTGGTCGAACAATATCTCGACTTTGCCTGCGAGCTCGGCGACAATTTCGCCGTCATGGACCGGGGCGCCGTGAAATATGCCTGCGACCGCACTCGCCTCGATCCCGGCGAAATCAGTCGCCAGATGGCGCTATAACAAGGCTACGTGACGCGACCGGCGAAGGTCGCGCCCCTGTTTGGGAAGATTTGGGGGCGGATGCGGACCGATACCACCAGCGCGACTTCGGCGATTTTCGCGGCCAACCGTGCCCGCGGCTCGGTTGCGTTCGATGTGCATTTGCTCGAGGGCGTCACCCGCCGTCGCCATCTGCATGAATCCGGCTCGCTGCGCGTCCGCTTCCCGTCCCCCGAAACGGAGGGCCTGTCGGCGGTTTTCGTGAACACCGCTGGGGGCGTCGCCGGTGGCGATCGTTTCGACATCGAGATCGCGACCGGGGAGGGATCACGCCTTGCGGTGACGACGGCGGCCGCGGAAAAAATCTACCGGGCGCAGGGGCCGGCCGCGCAGTTCAATATTGCCTTGAAGGCCGCTGACGGTTCGCACCTCGCCTGGCTGCCGCAGGAGACCATCTTGTTCGACCGGGCGCGGATGTTGCGGCGGATCGATATCGATCTTGCCGAGAGCGCATCGCTGCTGTTCTGCGAAATCGTGGTGTTCGGCCGCTCCGCGATGGGGGAGCGGATGCTGCATGGCGAATTTGTCGATCGCTGGCGAATGCGGCGCGGCGGCAGGCTGGTGTTCGCGGAAACCGTTCGCCTCGACGGTGACATTGGCGAAAAGCTCGGCAAACCCGCGATCGCAAAAGGCGGCGTGGCCATCGGCACGGCGTTGATCGTGCCGGGCGATCAGGCTCTGGTGGAGCGGATTCGCGAGGTGTCGAAATCGTTCGGCGGCGAGGTCGGCATCTCCTCGTGGAATGGGTTTGCAATGGCTCGCTTCTGTGCCCAAGATGCGGCCAGGCTGCGCGGCGATATGATGGCGGTGCTCGGCCGCGCCAGCGCTGGGGCGCTGCCACGGCTGTGGCTCAACTAGAACCTGTCAGAATAATCAGAGTGCTCGCATGAATCTGTCTCCCCGCGAAAAGGACAAGCTTCTGATCTCAATGGCGGCGATGGTGGCGCGCCGGCGGCTGGAGCGCGGCGTCAAGCTCAACCATCCCGAAGCCATCGCCATCATTTCCGATTTCATCGTCGAGGGCGCGCGCGATGGCCGTACCGTGGCCGATCTGATGCAGGCCGGCGCCCAGGTCCTGACCCGCGCCCAGGTGATGCCGGGTATTGCGGAAATGATCCACGACATTCAGGTGGAAGCCACGTTTCCCGACGGCACCAAGCTCGTCACCGTGCATGAGCCGATAAGGTAGGAGTGCTGCCATGATCCCCGGCGAACTATTCATCAAGGACGGCGAGATCGAGCTCAATGCCGGCCGCAAGACGGTGACGCTATCAGTCGCCAATTCAGGCGATCGTCCGATCCAGGTCGGCTCGCACTATCATTTCTTCGAAACCAACCCGGCGCTGAAATTCGACCGCAGACGCGCCCGAGGCATGCGGCTCGATATCGCGTCGGGCACCGCGGTGCGGTTCGAGCCGGGGCAAACCCGCGACGTGCAGCTCGTGGCGCTCGCCGGCAAGCGCGTCGTCTACGGCTTCCGCGGCGAGGTGATGGGGAAGCTGTGAAGCAATGCTCGAAGGCTTGCGTCTTGTCTCCGAAGCTGCCGATCTCGCGGCGCGCCGTCATAGCGGCATGCAGCGGAAGGGACGCGGCAATGAGCCGTATATCAATCACCTCGCCGAAGTCGCGAACCTGCTTTCGATCGCGACCGATGGGGCGGATGCCGAACTCGTGGCGGCCGGCTGGCTGCATGACACTATCGAAGACACCGAAACCACGCATCGCGAGCTGGCCGAGAAATTCGGCGAGCGTGTCGCAGCGTTCGTTGTCGAGGTGACCGACGATATGGCCTTGCCGAAGGACGAGCGCCGGCGACGGCAGGTCGTCGAGGCGCCGAAGAAATCGCCCGGAGCAAAGCTGATCAAGATTGCCGACAAGATCAGCAATATTCGCGCACGTATCCTGCCCCGGCCGAACCAGGACGAGCGCGATGATTTGATCGATTACCTCGCCTGGGCCGAGAAAGTCGCTCATGGATGCCGCGGTATCAACGCGGTGCTTGATCGGACATTTGACGAAACCGTTGACGTAGCAAGGAGCTCGCTGTGAGCACAAAGATCAAACGTTCCGTCTATGCCGACATGTTCGGGCCCACGACCGGCGACCGGGTGCGGCTGGCCGACACCGATCTCATCATCGAGGTGGAGAAGGATTTCACCACCTATGGCGAGGAAGTCAAATTCGGCGGCGGCAAGGTGATCCGTGACGGCATGGGCCAATCCCAGGTCACCAACAAGCAGGGCGCGGCCGATACCGTCATCACCAATGCGCTGATCGTCGATCACTGGGGGATCGTGAAGGCCGACGTCGCAATCAAGGAAGGCTATATCAGCGCCATCGGCAAGGCCGGCAATCCCGACATCCAGCCCGGCGTGACCATCGTCATCGGTCCCGGCACAGACGTCGTCGCGGGCGAGGGCAAAATCCTCACCGCCGGAGGATTCGACAGCCACATCCATTTCATCTGCCCGCAGCAGATCGAGCACGCCTTGATGTCCGGCGTCACCTCGATGCTGGGCGGCGGCACCGGTCCGTCGCACGGCACTTTTGCTACGACCTGCACGCCCGGCCCCTGGCACCTGGCGCGGATGATCCAGTCGTTCGATGCGTTTCCGGTCAACTTGGGCATTTCGGGCAAGGGCAACGCGTCGCGCCCGGCCTCCCTGGTGGAGATGATCAATGCCGGCGCCTGCGCGCTGAAACTGCACGAGGACTGGGGCACCACGCCTGCGGCGATCGACAACTGTCTTTCGGTTGCCGATGATCACGATATCCAGGTGATGATCCATTCCGACACGCTGAACGAGTCCGGCTTCGTCGAGGACACGATCAAAGCCTTCAAGGGCCGTACCATCCATGCCTTCCACACCGAAGGCGCCGGCGGCGGTCATGCGCCTGACATCATCAAAATCGCCGGCCTGAAGAACGTGCTGCCTTCGTCGACCAATCCGACGCGGCCGTTCACGCGCAACACCATCGACGAGCATCTGGACATGCTGATGGTGTGCCATCATCTCGATCCCTCGATCGCCGAAGATCTCGCTTTCGCCGAAAGCCGCATTCGTAAGGAAACGATTGCGGCCGAAGACATCTTGCACGATCTCGGCGCGCTTTCGATGATGTCATCGGATTCGCAAGCCATGGGCCGGCTTGGCGAAGTCATCATCCGGACCTGGCAGACCGCCGACAAGATGAAGAAGCAGCGCGGGCAGCTCGCCGAGGACAAGGGCAACAACGATAATTTCCGCGTCAAGCGCTACATCGCCAAATACACCATCAACCCCGCGATCGCCCATGGCGTCTCAAAACTGATCGGCTCGGTGGAAAAGGGCAAGCTGGCGGATCTGGTGCTGTGGTCGCCGGCCTTCTTCGGCGTCAAGCCAGATTGCATCATCAAGGGTGGCTCCATCGTCGCAGCGCCAATGGGCGATCCCAACGCATCGATCCCGACGCCGCAGCCCGTGCACTACCAGCCGATGTTTGCGGCTTTCGGCAAATCGCTGACCGCATCGTCGGTGGTGTTTTCCTCGAAGGCGGCGGTGTCTTCGGGGCTGGCGAAGAAGCTTGGCATCGACAAGAAGCTCTATGCGGTGGAAAATACCCGTGGCGGCATCTCCAAGAAGAGCATGATCCACAACGGCGCCACGCCCAGGATCGAGGTCGATCCCGAAACCTATGAGGTGCGCGCCGACGGCGAACTCCTGACCTGCGCGCCCGCCGAAGTGCTGCCCATGGCGCAGCGCTATTTCATGTTCTAAGCTCTCTCCCGGCACCTCAAGCCAGAACAAATCCCGGGAGGATTTCGTGATTTACGTCGTCGCCACACTGACCGTGAAGCCTGAAACGCGCGCCGAATTCATCGCGGCCGCGACGGCCTGCATCACGGAAACTCGTAAAGAACCCGACAATATCGCCTATGACCTGCATGAAAGCGTCACCGATCCCGCCAAAATGGTGTTCGTCGAGCAATGGGAAAACGCCGAGGCGCTGGTGCCGCATCGCAGCGCCGAACACATGAAGGCCTTCGGCCGCATCGCCGTGAAATGCTTCTCGGCGCCGCCAAAGATCGAGATCATCACGCCCGAAAAGGTCGATGTCCGCTAATCAAGAAAACAACCGGGAGACCAATCCATGATCTATGTCGTCGCCACCTCTCAGGTGAAGCCGGAATCGCGGGACGCTTTCGTCAAGGGCGCCAGGGAATGCATCACGGCCACCCGGAAGGAGAAAGGCTGCATCGCCTATGAAAGCCATACCAGCATCAACGACCCCAATCTTTTCGTGGTGGTCGAGCGCTGGGAAACCCGCGAGGACCTCAATGCGCATGGCCGGGCGCCGCATATGAAGACCTGGCGCGAATATTCGGCGCCGCTGAAGGTGTCGCCGACCGTGATCGAGATCATCAGCGACGGCAAGGTCGAGAAGCTGTGAGCATTTTTATATGATCCGCGCGACGCAGGTCAGGGCGCAGCATCGCTGGACGCAGGCGCCAGCCGATACCGTCGTGCTCGATTTCGACGGTCGTCACCGGCGACGGATGGCGATGACGGGCACGCGCGGGCTGGAGTTTCTGCTCGACCTGGAAAACGCAACCGTGCTGCGCGGGGGCGATGCCCTGGTGCTCGACGATAACAGGTTGATCGAGGTGGTCGCGGCGCCGGAGCCACTCGCCGAGATTCGCGGCAGCGACCCGCAGCATCTGGTCCGGGTCGCCTGGCATCTCGGCAACCGCCACCTGCCCACACAGATCATGCCTAAGGGCCTGCGTATCCGGCGCGATCATGTCATCGAAGCGATGGTGAAAGGGCTCGGCGCCCGCGTGATCGAGATCGAAGCGCCGTTCGATCCCGAAGGCGGCGCCTATGCCGGTGGCGGCCACGTCCCGGAAAGCGATCCGCACCAGCACATGGTGCATGATCATTCATCGCACGATCATGGCGACCACCGTCATCACCATGACGAACACCGCCATGACGAGCACTGCGATCATGACCATCCTGACGGCCATTCCCATGCTCATGACCACAAGTAAGGCGCCGGCCCGGCCGCGGCGGCGCGCGGTGGTGCGGACCGGCGCGATCAAGCAAGTCCCGGCGCAGCCGATCGCCGGTCAGGACGGGATGACAGAAAGCGAGGCGGCGGCGCTGTACCGGCTGATGACCTGGCTGTCGCCGTCTTTTCCGGTCGGGGCGTTCTCCTATTCCGGCGGCATCGAATGGGCGGTCGAAGCCGGCGATATCGGGGATGCCGCATCCTTGCGGGATTGGCTTGCCTCGATGCTCGCCGATGGACCGGGATTTTGCGACAGCGTGTTCCTGGCCCACGCGCACCGCGCCGCGTCGTCACGGGACGATACGGGACTGCGAGATATCGCCGAGCTTGCGGCTGCCTTCGTGCCCTCGCGCGAACGCCAACTCGAGACCTCGGCGCAGGGCCGCGCGTTTATCGATATCGCGCGCGCGGCATGGAATTGCGACGGCCTCGACCAAATCATTTCGCATTGCGACGGAACAATCGTTTATCCCATCGCGGTCGGCCTGGTCAGCGCCGCGCATGCGATCACTCTCGCGCCGACGATGCACGCCTTCCTTCACGCGCTGACGTCGAACTGGATATCCGCGGGCGCGCGGGTCATTCCTCTGGGACAAACCGATAGCCAGCATGTGCTGGCTTTACTTGAGCCGACGGTAGTTTCGACCGCGAAACGGGCCTTGACGGCATCGCCCGACGATCTCGGCAGCGCCACCTTTCGCGTCGACCTCGCCGGCATGCGGCACGAAACGCAGTACACGAGGCTGTTCCGATCATGAGGGCGCATGATGCTCTCCACACATCACGCGTCGCCCCTGCGAACGCAGGGGCCCATACGCCGCGTCCTACCGTTAGGGCACGATGGCAGAGGCCTTTTGTCATCACGAGCGCCGGTGGTTATGGGTCCCTGCGTTCGCAGGGACGACGATAGCTAGGGGAATATTTGATATGTCGAGTTCTCACGGCCCGCTTCGCATCGGCATCGGTGGTCCCGTCGGATCGGGAAAAACCGCGTTGATGGATCTGCTGTGCAAGGCGATGCGGCAGCGTTACGAGATCGCCGCGATCACCAACGACATCTACACCAAATGGGATGCGGAATTTCTGGTGCGCTCTGGCTCGTTGACGCCGGATCGCATCGCCGGCGTCGAGACCGGCGGCTGCCCGCACACCGCGATACGCGAGGACGCCTCGATGAATCTCGCCGCGGTCGCCGACATGCGCGCGAAATTTCCTGATCTCGATATGGTCTTGATCGAATCCGGCGGCGACAATCTCGCCGCCACTTTCTCGCCTGAACTCGCCGACCTCACGATCTACGTGATCGACGTCGCCGCAGGCGACAAGATTCCCTCGAAGGGGGGCCCTGGCATCACCCGATCGGACCTTCTCGTCATCAACAAGATCGACCTCGCGCCGCATGTCGGCGCATCGCTGGAGAAAATGGACATCGACGCCAGGCGGATGCGCGGCGAACGGCCATTTGTGATGACCAATCTCAGGAAAAGCGAAGGCCTCGACCGCATTATCAGCTTTATCGAGGCCAAGGGTGGTCTCAGCCCGCCGGCGCAAGCCAAGGTGAGCTGAACGCATTCGTTAACCCTTTTGGCCCACAAGCTCCGGCGTTAACACTTTTGGCCCGCGAGCCCGAATCGCGTGCGGCGTCAAAAACCTTCGCATTGGCCGGAACAAATTCCGTTTGCTGTCATTAATGTTCTCCGGTCCTTGCCAAGACAACCCTCATGGCAGCCCTCGTCGCCAACCATAGTTGCGTACCGATGATCGCTCCTCCATTATGTCAGACGGTTGGCTTTCATTCTGTTTCGGTTTGTTGCCGCCCCGGCGGACATCAGATGCTTCTTGTAATTCTTCGCCAACTCCTCATTTCCGAGTAAGCGAGTGGTTCGGCTGGGTTTCATCATCGGGTTTATCGCGCTTATCGGGGTTTTTCTCTCCGGTCTTGCGGCCTATCGCGTTCACGATCAGGAGCTGACGGTCGACGGAATCGCGCTGGCGCGCGCGATGGATGTTCATGCCAGCCTGGTTCAGGACCGGCTGACCGAGCGAGAGCTGCTCGCCCGCGTCGCATCCGGCCTGTTCCGTGCACCCTCCGTGGTCAAGGCCAGTATGCTGCAGCCGCTGCGGTCCTCGATCTATGCCTTCAAGACCGATTTCGTTGTCGCGAGCTGGGTCGCGCGGCTGCGGCCAAATGAGCTGGAAGCGGCACGCAACGAACTGGCGAGCGCAGGATTTTCCAATCCGACGATCCGAAGTTTCGATGATAAGCCGCTGGATACGCGGTCTCTCGAACGGCCGGTCGATGTGTTGATGGACGTCGAACCGCGCAATGCAGAGACGATGGCTTTTCCGGGTCGTTCCCTCGATCAGCATCCGATTCTGGGACCGATGCTGGCGCAGGCGATGGCCGAGGGAAAGCCGGTGGCGTCCGACCCGACGTCGCTGTTGCGCCCGGACGGTCCGATCGGCCTCGTTCTTGCCGCGCCAGTCCCGCAGGAGGGCGCGCCATCGCCGGCGGGCTTCGTGACATTTTCCTATGAATTGGCGTCGCTGATGCTGGCGAATGACGATCTCTCGCTGTTCGCGGTGGTGCTGAAAGACCCGCGTAACCCCGGTCGCGAGTACATTGCCGATCATCAGGGCAAGGTCACATCGAGGACGGTATCACCGGAGGGGCCGGCACCCTCGATGACGAGAACGGTGACGTTCGGAAACCGCGATTGGTCGCTCGGTTATTACGCCAAGACCAACGCGGCGGCACGCGCCCAGCAGACGGCCTTTGTCGTGGCTGCCATGGGGCTTGCGCTGACCGGTATCGTCTGTGGGCTGTTCGGATATGTCGCCTACAATAATTTACGGCTCAGCCGTGAAATCCAGGTGCGGATCGGCTTCGAACGCCGGCTGACCGCGGTCATCGACGAACTCAACCACCGGGTCAAGAACATCCTCGCGGTGATCCAGTCGATCGTGACGCGCACGCTGCGCCACGGTTCCGACGTCGACGTCGCCCGCGAACTGCTGATCGGCCGGATCCACGCCATGTCGAACGTGGTTTCGCTGTTGAGCGAAAGTCAGTGGCAGGGCGTGAAACTGAAAGGGCTGTTCGAGGCGCGCGCCATACCCCACGCCGAGCGCATCGCGGTGAGCGGTCCCGATATCGCCGTGAGCGCGCGCGCCGCGCAGAGCCTTTCGCTGCTGTTCTTCGAGCTGGCGTCGCATTCCGACGAAGGGCTCTCGCTGGTCGGCAAGCACCCCCATATCGTCGCGCATTGGGAGGTGAGCGGAGAAGGCTCCGACACCACGTTTCATTTTCGCTGGGAAGAATTCAACACCAGCGCGGCGACACGGAGGGAAGACAGCGATTTCGGCGTAATCCTGCTCGACCGCGTCGCACCGGAGGCGCTTGGCGGCATATCGAAGCGATATTTTACCGAAGTGAGTTATGTGTACGAACTCACCGCTCCGATGGAGACCGTCGTCGACATGACGGAGAGGGACCGGACCGAGCAATTTTCAGCGCCCTTGAAGCCGCTCCGTTAGCCGCCTTCCGGTCCGGAACAAAACTTCCCTGCGCGATTTGAATCAAAGTTCAACTCGGTCGATGCGGGAGCGCGTTAATGGGACGTTACTTGCTGTTGTGGCTGCTCGGTGTGCCGCTTCCAATTCTCGTGCTGATCTACGCATTCGGCGGTCTGCACTAGCGCCATTTGTGTTTCGATCGAATCGAAACGGGGCTCTGAATTCTTGATTGACACGTTTTCTTGACGCGAACCGGGCTCCACTTCGCTTGAAAACGCTCTGGATCGCCATGCCCGCAAAAAAAGCGGCCACAATCTGTGGCCGCTTTTTTATCGAGGGCGCTGACGCGGAACTAGCCGCCACTGCCGCCGATTACCGCACGCACCGTTTCATCCGGGCCGAAATCCTCGGCGCCATCGACGTAGAGCAGGGCGCTGAGTTTCGATCGCGCCCGGTTGACGCGGCTCTTGATGGTGCCGACCGCGCAGCCGCAGATCGCCGCCGCGTCCTCATAGGAGAAGCCGGACGCGCCGACCAGGATCAGCGCTTCGCGCTGGTCCTGGGGAAGTTTGTCGAGCGCGGCGCGGAATTCCTCGAACTCGAGATGCGCGTTTTGCGCGGGTTGGGTTTTCAGCGTCTTGGCATAACTGCCGTCGGCGTCCTCCACCTCCCGCCGCCGCTTGCGGTAGTCCGAGCGGAACAGGTTACGCAGGATGGTGAACAGCCAGGCCGGCAGGTTCGAGCCGGGCTGGAATGAATCGATATTGGCGAGCGCGCGCAGCAAGGTCTCCTGGACCAGATCGTCGGCGCGATCGCCGTTGCCGCTGAGCGAGATCGCGAACGCGCGCAGGCTAGGAACCGACGCCAAGATGTCGTCGCGAAGCGAGTCTGTGAGAGGCATTAGTCCCTCCCCTCGTTTTTGATTGCCGGATCGCCCGTACCTTCCACTTGGGCATCAGGGCGGGGTACATCAAGCTTTCGGATCAGCTCTGCGAACCGGTCCGGTACCCCCTGCCGCACGACATCGTCGTACATGGCGCGGAGCTGGTGGCCGATTCTGGACTGAATCTCGGCGTTCAGGCCGCCCTGCTTGCCCGGTGCCACATTCTTGCTGGCTTGAGACTTTACATCTTTCATGACCTGTTCCACGCTTCCCCGAGAATTAAGCCCCTGTAACTCCAAGAATTATTGCTAATTATGAAGCTCTGCGACCGCGGTCTGTGAGGAGGCTAATTCAAAGTCAGCCGGAAAGTTCCCGAAACCCAGGGAACTTTTATGGGGCTGGGACGTAGTCAGGCACATTAGGGGGAACCAGGGTCACCCCGTTGGTATTTTGACCCCTAAAGAATGGTGGAATGGGGATGACCCGATCACAGCTCGTTGCTGAACATCTACCGTTGTTGCGGCGCTATGCCCGTGCGCTGACGGGAAACCAGGCGTCGGGTGACGCATATGTCGGAGCCATGCTTGAAGCCTTGCTTCAGGACCAGTCCCTGCTCGATGAGCAGCACGGACCCCGCGCCGGGCTGTTTCGGCTGTTTACCCAGATCTGGAATTCGGTCGCGCTCAACGACAATGCCGAGGTCGCAATCCTGCCAATGCCGCCGGAGCGACGGCTTTCAAATATTACCCCATTGCCGCGCCAGGCCTTCCTGCTGCTGTCGCTGGAAGGCTTCTCCGAGGAGGAGGTGGCGTTCATTCTCGGCACCGACGTTGCCGAGACCCGCAAGCTCGCCGATGCGGCGGGGCGGGAAATGGCGGCGGAAATCGCCACCGACGTGCTGATCATCGAGGACGAGACTTTCATCGCGATGGATCTCGAAAGCCTGGTGAGGAATCTGGGTCACAACGTGATCGGCGTTGCCCGCACCCATTCCGACGCCGTTGCGCTGGCGAAGAACAAAAAGCCTGGTCTGATCCTCGCGGACATCCAGCTTGCCGACGGCAGTTCCGGTCTCGACGCCGTCAACGAACTGTTGCGGGTGTTCGAGGTCCCGGTGGTGTTTATCACCGCCTATCCCGAACGCTTCCTGACCGGCGAGCGCCCCGAACCGGCGTTCCTGATCTCGAAGCCATTCCAGCCGGCGATGGTTTCGGCGGTGGCCAGCCAGGCGCTGTTCTTCCAGCGCAATTCGCGCAACCGCGCACCGCGGGCGGCGGCGTCCTGATCCGGGGCGCCATTCAATCCGGATTTCACCGAAATAACCCCGGCGCGCTTGGCGGCGCGCCGACGCTTTGGCACGCGGCATTTGCACGCGATTCGCTCGGCGCGTGCGCTTTGCTCGCGGTAGCGATCTACTCCCTGCAGGTGATCAAAGGGTTTGAATGGATGTGGAATAACGGCAGCTACGAATACTCGGTATTCCCGGATGAGCGTTTCGCTGTCGGTCGCCATCGAGGCGTGGAAGGCCCATCTCGCCCGCGTTCCGTCGGGCAACATCAGCCACCTCAAAGTCGCGGCTTGATCGATCGGCTGGAGGACATGGAGGTCGTTAGGCGGCCTGCCTGGCCGCCTAGATTTTGGGCTTTCACGGGGCGCGCGCAGGACTTATTCGCTAACTAACTGAAGTTTTTAAGCTAACTGAAGTTTTTGCATAAAAAG
>Ga0207707_10000702_pt1 | contig 33259 bp, 33 predicted proteins | sample KBSC83BmetaG_FD_184336 | JGI IMG/M metagenome (GOLD analysis project Ga0207707, IMG submission 184336) | Corn rhizosphere microbial communities from Kellogg Biological Station, Michigan, USA - KBS C8-3B metaG (SPAdes) (version 2) | ecosystem: Host-associated > Plants > Roots > Rhizosphere ... | reverse complement strand
CCGGTCACATAGGGCGTCCCGCCCAGCATTTTCGTCGTGTCGGCCAGGAGGCCCAGGTTCATCTTGTAGGCCGCCACATAGCTGACTTTGGCCCCGTTGCTCCGGATGGTGCGGCTGGTAAGCTGGCCCTTGGCGTCCATCACCGCCAGGATGGTGTCCGCCATCGGGGTGATCAGCGTGTCGGCCAGGCCCCGGACCGTCTCGTACCGGACGCTCCAGGCCCCCAGGGCATTGACCGTGCTGCTCGGCCGCTCGTACGTGTCGTACGCATAGGTGGTCACCCTGGGCGTCGTCCCGGTGTACGCCGTGTCCGCCCGGAGCCGGCCCCGGCTGTCGTAGCCGTAGCGCACTTCGCCATTCACCCCGCCGATCGAGTCCACCGCGCTGGCCAGCCAGACTCGCGTGACCTGGTCCTGCGGCCCGCCGTAGGCGTGGTGCATGTCCCCTACCCCGGGGATCACCGTCAGCGTGTCCCGGTTCCGGCTGTCGTAATAATGCGTGATAGTGACACCGCGCCGGGTGAGGGTCTTCTTGAGGTTGCCCCCGATGTCATAGACCAGCGAGTCCTTGACCGCGACTGAATCCGCCCAGGGCCGCCGCGCCACCACCCGGCCCAGCCGGTCATAGCTGTAACTGGTCTGTTTGCCCCGGTTGTTGATGCGGCCGGTCATCCGGCCCGCCCCATCGAAGACGACACTCGTCCGCAGGGCGTTCGTGGTGTCCGGCACATCGAAGACCGGGCTCCACTGGGGGTTGCTGCTGGTCTCGCTCGTGATGCTCATCGAGGATTCCACGGCATTGTCCGCGCCGTAGGTGGTGGTGTCCTTGGTCCATTGCCACGTCGAGCCAAACTTGTCGACGCCCACCTGCGCCCGAGCGAGGCTGCGCACCAGCCGGCCCCAGGTGTCGTAGGCGCGGATGGCGAGGGTGTCCCTGGTGTTGCTGAGCACCATGGTGACGTCGCCGGTCGCGGTATAGATGTAGCGCGTGGCCACGCCTGGCACCGCCGAGGACTTGGTCGAATCCACCAGCCCCCTGCTGGTGTACCAGGTCATCACGCTGTCGAAACCGGTGCCGTTCGGCGTCCGGACTTTGGTCGGTCGGCCCGCGCCGTCATACGTGTAGCTGGTGACCTGCCCACGGGAATCAATCTGCTGGACCACCCGGTGGCTCGCATCGTACACCAGACTGTCCAGCCGGAGCACGCTGCTGCCACTCGTGGCACCGCGGAGGATATAGGTCTTCACCGGGCGATGCAGCCCGTCATACGCCGTGTACACCCGGCTGGAGTCGCCGTTCTTGCCTTCGGACCAGAGCACAAAGCCGTCCGCGTCGTACCCGCTCCGGCCCAGCAGGCCAAGGGCATCCCAGGTCTTGACCGGCTGGGCTCGGCCGTTGAGCAGCGAGCGGGTCCAGTGATTGAGCGGATCCTTCATCTCGACATAGACGCTGTCGAGCGACCGGAGCGCGCCCCATCCCTGCCGCTCGGAGGCGGTGTAGGAAAGGGTGGGTGTCACCCACGCGCCGGTCTCGTCCTGCACCCTCGGCAGCACCACCTGCACGGGCCGGCGCCGGAAGGTGGAGTCATAGACCACCCGCGTCGTGTCGCCGATGGTGCCCATGCGGCGGGTGAGGACGTTGGTATAGGTGCCGGGATAGGCCTGATAGGCGTACGTGACAATATCCGGCCGCGCCGACGGTGATGCGATCCGGCGCCGGGTCAGCTGGTGCGTTGTGGCATTGATGGAGATCGTGTCCACTCGGCCGCCGGGATCGGTGATGGCGCTGAGCAGACTGCTGCTGTAGGTGAAGACGGTGTGCAGGTTCACCGGGTCAATGTGCCGGAGCAGGACATCGGAGGTGCCGGAATAATTCAGCGAGTCCTTGTTGCCACTGGCGTCCACCGTCCGCACCAGCCGGCCATAGCCATCATAGACGGCAACGCCCTGGCTGCCGAGGACGCGCAGTTCGCGCGAGGCACCATTCGGGGTGATGCTGCTGAAACTCCCCGGCGGCGGCAGAAAGAGGGTGTCGCCGTTCCCGCGGTAGATGGCGGCGCTGCCCGAGGCGCCCACCAGGATCCGGTCGTTGCCGGCCTGCACCAGCTGGCTGTACATGGCCGGCCACCAGCCGCTGCCATAGGGGCTGGTTCGCCGGTCCACGATCACCACTTCCACGGAATCGCTGCTGGTCCGGGCCTGATCGGTCACCACGGTGGCCTCGACCGTGAGCCACTTGCGCACCACCGTCTGGCTGGACGCGCTGTAGTCCGCCTGCAGCGTTACCCGGCAGCGGCGGATGCTTCCGGTGAGGCAGCTGGTGCTGGGCGAGGTCAGCACCAGGGAGTCCTTCGCGATCCCGCCGTCCTTGAGCCGCACGGTGACCGATGACGGCGTGCTGGCGGGCCAGGGGATATCGAGGTCCACCGGCACCAGCACCCGGGGATAGCTCTGCGCCGTCGAATAGACCAGCCCGACGCTCCGGGCCACACCCAGCGACGTCCGGCTCCGGGTGGCAAAGCCGGTGGTCAGGTCGGCACCGGAGAGCGAGAGGCCGGGCCCGAACGGGGCGCTGAAGCCGCCGTTGGCGGTACCGAGCGGCATCCCGCTGAAGCCCAGAATCGGGGTGGCGTCGGACAGGATGACGGCGCGGCTCACCGTGGTGCAGGCCGCCATGGTCCCGCACACCCTGAGCACCAGCGCCGCCGTGTCGGCGTGCGCGTACCCGGGCAGGCCGGCGGTGAGCCAATGGGTGGAGTCCACGTCCCATTCCAGCAGGCCGCGATTGTGCCGCGCCAGCGCCGTCACCGTATCGCCGCGCCAGGTGAGCACCGTCCGGGTGGTGTCCACCTGATCGGCGGTGCCGGGCGCAAAGTAGGCCCGGATGATGGGCTGGCGGTTGTGCACGGTGACGCTACTGCCGCTGCCGGGACTGGCAAGCACGATGCTGGGCGGCCCTGGGATGACGTCCACCTCGTAGTTGCCGAAGTCCCCGCCCGCGTCGCCCCCGCCGGCCGGCCGGGCCTCCAGCGTCAGTCCGCCATCCGTGGTGGCCACATGATAGGTGGCGTGCACCGTGATGGACTCGTTCTGACTCAGGATCACGGTGGACTGGTCCAGGCCGGTGCATGTCACGCCGCCCCAGGCGCTACAATACAACAACCACTTGCCGCCCGCCTCGGTGCTGGTCACCGTGAACGTGGCGGTGTAGCCCCCCGTATTCTCTATCCGCTGGCCGGCCGACGCGCCGTCGGGTGTCACGACGGCGACCGCGATCGGATCGCCATCACCACCGCCACAACCCGTCACGCACAGCGGCTGCATCACCTGCGCAACGGCGACACGAGGCAGGACCACGAGAGCGACGACCGACGACAGAAGACCGACAAGCCACAGGCCGCAGACGGCGGAAGGACGCATGGACACGACCGGCTCCCGGATGAGGATGCCGGTCAGACAAGGCACGCCGCGTGCCGCGCCAGTGCCAGAACGCAACTGATTTTCTGGCAAGGGTTTGGCGATGCTACCCGGCCGTCGGGCACCCCGGTTTTCTCACCGGTATGCAGAGCCGGTGGGAAAGCCTGAGAATAACCCCCGACGGCTCATCGAAGCATGAGAAAACGTGAGAATCCGTGAGACCCTGCATAGAAGCTGCATAAAATGGTCGTAGTCGGGCAATCGGTCGTGCGTCGCGAGTCCCGCGTCCCGCGTCACTCCCCTTACGCCCTCCCCTGCGGCATCCCCACCTTCCCCAGCCCCTCATACAGCACAATGCTCACCGCATTGGCCAAGTTGAGACTCCGTACCGACTCGTCCATGGGAATCCGGAAACACTGATCGGCGTGCTTTTCCAGAATCCGCTCAGGCATGCCGTCCACCTCGTTCCCGAACACCAGCACGCTGTTCTTCCTGAATGGTGCCTCGCGATAGTCCCGCTCGGCGTTGGCCGAGAAGTAGAGGCAGCGCTTCCGGCTGATGGCGTCACGAAAGGCGTACCAGTCGGGATGCAGCCAGAGGTCCACCTTGTCCCAGTGATCCAGCCCCGCGCGCTTGACTTCGCGGTCGTCAATGGAAAACCCCAGTGGCTCGATCAGGTGCAGCGGAGTGTCGGTGGCGGCGCAGAGCCGCGCGATGTTGCCGGTGTTGGGTGGGATTCTCGGCTGGATGAGGGCGACGTGCAGGGCCATGGTGGTCAGCCACCTCGTGTGTGCATTTCGCGGTGGGGGTCGGCTTGTAACATCTTCAACTGATACAACGGAGCACGATGGGGGCCCGCGAGCCGCTCCTCGGCGCCGCGATCGGTGCGGGCCGACCAGTGCCGCGCAATCAGCTCGCTCAGTTCATCATCGCTCGCGCCCGCACGAAGCGGGCTGCGGAGATCCAGTCCGTTCACGGCATAGAGGCAGAGAAACCAGGTGCCGTCCGCCGTGATCCGACTGCGGTCGCAGGTGCGGCAGAACGGCGTCGTGGTGCTGGCGATGATACCGAAGGTCTGTCCGTCCGGCAGCCGGAACCGCTCAGCCGGTGCGCGTGAATCCGATTCGGTGATCTCCTCCGCCACACCGAGCTCGCTCGCGATCCGCTCCAGCATCTCGCGGCGCGACACCACATCCCGCTCGGCCCAGCCGGTGGCGCCGCCCACATCCATGTATTCGATGAAGCGGATTTCGGCGTCGTGCTGTTTCGCAAAGCGAAGCAGCGGCACCAGCTCGTCGTCGTTCATGCCCCGCATGACCACCGTGTTGAGCTTGAGCGGCAGACCCAGCCGCCGCGCCGACTCGATCCCATCCAGCACATCGGCATGGCGCGGGCTGCGCGCCAGCGACTGAAAGCGCTCAGGGCTCAGCGTGTCGAGACTGACGGTGACACGCTTGAGCCCCGCCTCAGCAAGCGCCTCGATCTGCCGGGAGAGGAGCAGCGCGTTGGTCGTCAGCGCAAGGTCATGCACCGCGGGCTCGCCGGCAAGCATCCGGACCAGCTCATGCAGATCCCGCCGCAACAATGGTTCCCCACCGGTGAGCCGCACCTTGTGCGCGCCCAGTGACGCAAAGATGCGCGCCAACCGGGCAAGCTCCTCGAAGGTGAGCAACGACTCGCGCGGAAGCCAGGTGTACTCGTCTTCGGGCATGCAGTAGCTGCAGCGGAGGTTGCAGCGATCGGTGACGCTCAGCCGCAGACTTCCAAGCGGCCGGCCGAGCCGGTCCAGCAGCGGGTCAGCCATGGCGTGCAGCCGTATCGGTGGGGCGCGCCAGCACAATGCCATCCGGCGAGGTGGGATCGACCCACGCCACCGTGCCATCCGCGTAGGTCTCGCGCTTCCAGATGGGCACCCGTGCCTTCACCTGGTCAATGGCCCAGCGGCAGGCGGCGAACGCTTCGTCACGGTGGGCGCCGGCGGCAGCGACCGCCACGGCGATGTCACCCACCGTGAGATCGCCCACGCGATGCGACAGCGCGACACGCACCGGCCAGCGCGCTTCCGCCTCCTGCACGATGGCGTCGCACGCGTGCTCCGCCATCTCCTCGTAGGCACTGTAGGAGAGCGCGGTTACTTCGCGACCGGCATGCGAACGGCGTACGGCGCCGAGAAAGGTCGCGACGCCGCCCCGTTCGGGATCAGTGACCGCGCTGATGAGCGTTTCCATCTGGATAGGGTCGCGAGTGAGGTGCATCTCAGCCGCCGGCCAGTGGGGGGAGGATCGCCACTTCGTCACCATCGGAAAGAACCTGCGCCGCGCCGGCTTGGCGACCGTTCACTGCCAGCAATACCGTGACTGGCAACAGCCCACCGTGTCGCCCCTGGCGGACCGCCGCCACGGCATCAGCCGCCTGAGCACCGTCAGGCAGGGCAAGCGTCATCCGGTCCGCCCCGAGGAGTTCGGCGTAACGGGCAAAGAGCAGGGCATGGACGGTGATGGACATGCCTGAAGTGTACATGAAGCGAGACGCGGGGCAGTAGGGGTGCGCCGCAGCGCGCCCCTACTGCCCCGCGTCCCGAATGGAGGCTCAGCTGAAGCTGGGGCCGGAATCGGCCGACTCGGGCGACTCGTCGTCCGCGACAAGCGTCCGCAACTCCTTGCTGGGCTTGAAGACCGGCACTGGGCGAGCGGCGACCTCGACCGGCTCACCCGTACGGGGATTCCGGGCCATCCGGGTCTTGCGGCGCCGGATCTTGAAGGTGCCAAAACCGCGAATCTCGATGTTCTGCTGGTCCTTCAGTGCGTCCTTGATCGCGTCCAGGAACGCGTCAACGACCCGGGCGCAGTCCTTCTTGGAGATCATGGGACCGGCAGTGCGCGCGATGGCGGCGGTCACCGTTTCGACGAGATCGGCCTTGGTCATGCATCCCCCGCAGAGGGTCACACGCTAAGGGCGCCCCAATGGAGGCGCCTACGCGCCGATAGTACGGGCTTAAGTGTTGTCTGTCAAGGGGTTGGAGCACCGGAGCGGTGCTTGGCAGCCAGGGACCGCAGGAACTCGCCAAAATGGGGATAGGCGTCGTGGGGGCCCGGTGCCGCTTCAGGATGGTACTGCACCGCAAAAATCGGCAGGCGCCGGTGCCGGATTCCTTCAACGCTGCCATCATTGAGGTTACGGTGCGTGACTTCGAGATCAGGCGCCCCCGGCACACCAGAATCGTCGCCGGTGACCGCAAAACCGTGGTTCTGCGTGGTGATCAGTACGCGCCCGCTTGCCATCTCGCGCACCGGGTGGTTTCCGCCCCGATGACCGTAGGGCATCTTCTCGGTGGCGCCACCATAGGCCAGCCCGATGAGCTGATGGCCAAGGCAGATGCCGAAGATCGGCAGGCCCGAATCACCCAGGTCTCGTATCACCGGCAAGGCGTACTGTACCGCGGCCGGGTCTCCCGGCCCATTGGACAGGAAGATACCATCCGGCTTGAGGTTACGAACATCAACTGCAGTAGTCTCTGAGGGTACGACGGTAACCCGGCACCCGGCCCTGACCAGCATGTTCACGATGTTCCGCTTCATGCCGAAGTCGAACGCGATGACGTGCGGGCCGCTGCCTTCGGTGTAGGGTTGCGCCACCGTGGCACGCGAGGCCAGGTCCTGTCCCGCCATCTCCGGCGTGGCCGCGAGCTCACGCCGCAGCGCATCGCTCGGTTCGCTGCCCAAGGACACCACGCCACGCATGGAGCCCCGTTCCCGCAGGTGCCGGGTGAGCCGGCGGGTGTCCACGTTTTCCAGGATCGGAACCCGCGCCTCGGCCAGCCACTGATCCAGCCCCATGCTTGACCGCCAGCTGGATGGATGGCGGCTGAGTTCCCGCACGATGACCCCGCTCACCTGCGGATGGCCGGACTCCATATCTTCGGGCGTCACGCCGTAGTTCCCGATCATGGGCGCGGTCATGACCACGATCTGGCCCAGGTAGCTCGGATCGGTGAACGTTTCCTGGTAGCCGGTCAGGTTGGTGGTGAAAACCACTTCGGCATAGGTGGGGGCAAAGTCGCCGGGCGCGGTACCGGCGAACCATTCGCCGTCCTCCAGCAGAACAAAAGCGGGGCGATCGGTCCTGCCGACGCCCCGCTCGTTGCTTCCGCTCACTGCGCCGGTGTCGGCGATGGCTCGCCGCCGGATGGTGCAGGGGCGGAGTTTTCGATAGGCAGCTGGGCCGGCGCGCTGGCTGGTGGCGCCGCCTGCCTGATCTGCTCCTGAAGGCCGCTGCGTGAGGGGCCACCCGCTCCGGCGGCCGACATCACCGAAAGTATCAGGGACAGGCCCAGGAAGATCCCGCCACACCACCAGCTCATCCGGGTGAGCAGGGTGACCGCCTGGCGGCCTCCGATGACATTGTCGGACATCCCGCCGCCCAGCGCCGCCAGACCCCCGCCCTGCCCAGCCTGCAGCAGAACGACTGTCGCCAGGATGAGGGCGTCGAGGATGAGCAGGACCATAATCACGTAGAACATGGATTTCCCGGGTTCAGGCAACCAAGCAATTTAGTCCGGTGGCGCGCCCGGTTCAACCGGGGCTCCCGGCGGCCACCAGCTCGGCCCACTTGAGCGGATCCAGGCTGGCACCGCCCACCAGCACGCCGTCCAGCTCCGGCTCTGCCAGCAGGGCCGCCACATTGCCAAGGTTGACGCTGCCGCCATACAGAATGGCCGGCTCCGAAGCGCCCAATTTGTCGAGTTCGGAGCGGAGCGCCTCATGCACGGTGGCCGCATCGGCGGGAGTGGCGTTCCTGCCGGTGCCAATGGCCCAGACCGGTTCATACGCAATCAGCGCCTGGCGCAGCTCTTCCGAACCGACCGCCGTGAGCCCGGCGCGCAGCTGGCGAATGCAGACAGCCTCGGTGCGCCCGGCCTCCCGTTCGGCCAGCGTTTCACCCACGCATAGCATGGGCACCATTCCGGCATCGAGCAGTGCCCGGACCTTGCGACCGGTCTCTTCGTCAGTCTCGCCAAAGACATGGCGCCGCTCGGAGTGACCCACCAGCGCTCCCTCTGCACCGGCATCCCTGGCAATCCCTGCCGAGATCTCGCCCGTAAATGCACCCTGCGCCTCCCAATACACATTCTGCGCGCCGGCGTGGACATCGCTCCGGTCGCGCAGCGCTTCGGCGGTCGCTGCGAGCGACGGTCCGGGCGCAAACAACCAGATCTCCCGGCCTTCCCTCGGCGGCGTGATCGGAAGAAAGTGCTCGACATAGTCGCGCGCCGCGGACGGCCCGTGGTGCATTTTCCAATTGGCGGCGAAAATGAGCCGCCGCGTCATGCGTCGTCCAGCGCGGCCACGCCCGGGAGCGGCTTGCCTTCGAGAAACTCCAATGACGCACCGCCGCCCGTGGACACGTGGGTCATGCTGGACTCCAGGCCGGCCGCTGCCACCGCAGCCGCCGAGTCGCCGCCGCCGACGATGGTAATGGCGCCCCTGGTCGTTGCGTGCGCCATGGCCCGCGCGATCGCCATCGTCCCGTGATCGAACGGTGGTGTCTCGAAGACGCCCATCGGCCCGTTCCACATGACGGTGCCAGCCTGGTCTATCGTGGCGGCAAAATCCTGCTCGGTCATCGGGTCAATGTCGTACATGGCCCACCCTTCGGGGATGGCGTCACGCTTCACCACCCGCGTGGCTGCTGCGCCGTCGAGTTGCTGCGCCACCACCGCACCGGCGGGCAGCACGAGCTTGCGCCCACCCTGCTTCAGCAGCTCCGCAGCCATGTCCACCCGGTCCGCCTCCACCAGTGACGTGCCGGTGCCAAGCCCCATGGCCCGGAAAAAAGTACACGCCATAGCACCACCAATGAGGATCTGGTCCACCTTGGGAAGCATTGCGCTGATGAGGTCAATCTTGCCCGAGATCTTGGCGCCGCCGAGCACGGCGACAAATGGCCGCTTGGGATCATGGAGCGCGTCGCCCAGGTAGCGCAGTTCTTTCTCCATGAGGAATCCGGAGACGGCCGGCTTGAGCAGGTGGGCCACCGCCTCGGTACTGGCATGGGCGCGGTGCGCCGAGCCGAACGCATCGTCCACGTAGAAATCTCCCAGCGCCGCAAAGCGCCGGGCCAGATCGGGATCGTTCTTCTCCTCGCCGGGATAGAACCGGGTATTCTCGCCCAGTGCAACACCACCCCGCGGCAGCCGGCGGGTGGCAGTCGCGGCCGCCTCGCTCGCGGGATCGTCCAGAAAGATTACTGGCGCGCCCAGCAGTTGCTCCAGCGCGCGGGCAACCGGCGTCAGGCTGAATTGCGGATCCGGCTTCCCCTTGGGGCGGCCCAGGTGGGAGAGCAGTACCACGCGCGCGCCCTTGCTGCGCAAATAGCGGATGGTGGGAAGCGCCGCGCGGATGCGGGTATCGTCCGAGACGTTCCCGTCCTCGATCGGGGTGTTGAAGTCCACACGCACGAGGGCGCGCTGGCCATCCAGCGCGCCCGGATCCAGCGATTCGAGCGTCCGCTTCACAGACGCGATCCCACGTAGCGGACCAGGTCCACGCAGCGCGCCGAATACCCCATTTCGTTGTCGTACCACGAGGTCACATTGACCAGGGTGCCGTCCACCACACTGGTTGACAGCGCATCCACCGTGCTGGAGGCGAGGTTCCCGATGTAGTCGCAGGATACCAGCGGCTCGTCGGACACCTCGAGCGTTCCACGCAGCCGGCCCTTGGCCGCTTCCCGGAAGGCGTTGTTCACTTCGTCATTGCTGGTGGCGCGGGACACCACCGCCGCCAGCGCCACGACGGAGACGTCGGGGGTCGGCACCCGGAGCGAGATGCCGTCTATCTTGCCCTTCACTTCCGGAATCACCAGGGATGTGGCGCGCGCCGCGCCCGTGGTGGTGGGAATGATGGACACCGCCGCCGCGCGCGCGCGGCGCAGGTCCTTGTGAGGAAAATCGAGAATGCGCTGGTCGTTGGTGTAGGAATGCACCGTGGTCATGAACCCGCGCTCGAAGCCGAACTTGTCGAGCAGAACCTTCACGACCGGTACCAGACAGTTGGTGGTACAGCTCGCGTTGGAAATGACGTTGTGCCTGGCTGGGTCGTACTTGTCCTCGTTGACGCCCAGCACGATGGTGACGTCTTCGCCCTTGCCCGGCGCCGAAATGACCACCTTGCGCGCGCCGGCCTCCAGATGCCTGGCGGCGCCGTCGCGGTCGGTAAAGTGGCCGGTGGACTCGAGCACCACATCCACGCCCAGGTCCTTCCACGGCAGCCGGGCCGGATCCTTCTCGCTCAACACCTTGATTTCGTCGCCATCCACGACGATGGCACCGTCTCGCGCTTCCACGGCGCCCTCGAACTTGCCGTGCACCGAGTCGTATCGCAGCAGGTGGGCAAGTGTCTTGACGTCCGTGAGATCATTGACCGCGACAAAGTCGAGGCCGGTGATGTTCATCTTGCGGGCGGCCCGCACCACGTTCCGCCCGATACGTCCAAATCCATTGATCGCGACCCGAATGGCCATGCCAGCTCCCACGTGAATTATGGTCCGGCGGCGGAACCGTCCGCCGCATCACTCCAACAGTTCCCCGGCACGCGCAAAAGTAACCGCGCCCACCCACGCCGCACCCGAGGCGCGGAGCGCCCTGGCGGCGTCCAGCAGGGTGGCGCCGGTGGTGAAGACGTCATCTACAAGAACAAGCCGCTGTTCCCCCGCTCGAACGTCCGCCTCGAATGCGCCGGCGATGTTGGCGGCCCGCTCCTCCGGTGTGAGGGAGGTCTGTGACCGGGTTTCCCGTGGCCGCCGCAGCAGGCCGTCGTCCACCGCAAGGCCGAGCAATCCGGCAACGGCCGAGGCCAGCCGCTCGCTCTGATTGTAACCCCGTCGCCGACGGCGACGCGAGCCAAGCGGAATGGGCACCAGCGTCACGCCGCCGCGCAGCGGCGCCAGGCCCCGCATGGCCACAGCCATCGGCTCGGCAACCCGCCACCAGCCTTGATACTTGAGCGCGTGTACCGCGCGGCGCGCCCGCGCATCCAGCCACACCGCGCTGCGCACCTGGTCGAGCCCGGGCGGCCAGCTGGCACAGAAGGTACAGCTGTCAGCGCCCTCCATCAGGGCGCCGCAGCGGTCGCAGGCCGGCTCGGGCACCGGTTGCCAGCGGCGGCGACAGAGGCCACACACCAGCGTCTCGCCGTCAGCTGCGGGCACCGCGCAGTTGCAGAGAATGCAGGCGGACGGCAGGAGGATTCGTTCGGCGCGCCGCCAGTGGCGGGCCAGTTCAGCGAAGGGCATCACGCAAAGCGGCGCGCATGATTTCGACCGGCGCTGACACATCAGGGTACCAGCGCTGAAATGCCGCGACCCCCTGCATCAGCAGCATGGTGCGCCCGTCGCGCGCCTCCAGGCCGGCGGTGCGGCACTGATGCACCCATGGGGTCTCGCCGCGCGCGTACACCAGGTCGAGTGCAACGCGTGCGCCGGGAGCAGTATCGAGCGGTATGGGTGGCGCATCGTCGCGTCGAAGGCCCAGCGGGGTCGCGTTGACCAGCACGTCGCACTCCTCGGGCGCCGCCGGCGGCACGCCCCGCTCGCCGGCCCACCCGGCAAACTCCGCAGCGCGCGCGTGGTCGCGCGAACGAACCGCGATGCGGGCGCCCCGCTCGCGCGCGGCCAGCACCACCGCCCGCGCGGCACCACCGGTTCCGGCTACCAGCCAGGCACCGCCGTGCACGCACAGCTCGTCCAGCGCCGCAAGCACGCCCGCCACGTCGGTGTTGTCGCCCCGGACCCGCTCGGCGTGGCGCCAGAAGGTGTTGCATGCCCCTGCCAGCCGCGCCACTTCGGTCGCATCCTGCACCAGGCGGCCAGCGAGTTCCTTGTGCGGTACGGTCACGTTGCCTCCGCCTCCGGAGCGGGCAATGCCACCCATCAGGCCAGGCAAATCCCGCGAGCTGCAGCGAAGCGGAACGTACGTGGCCGCCATGCCGAGGGCGCGAAACGCCGAGTTGTACATGACGGGCGACAGCGAATGGACCACCGGATCGCCCAGCAGGGCAAAGATGCGCAGTCGTCCGCTCGCCATGTCAGCGCACCGCCAGGCGATCCGCCGTGACGGCGATCAGTGCATCGAGGCGGTCGAAGGCAGCGCGGTAGTCGTCCAGGTTGCTGCCGTAGGGATCGGGCACTTCCTCGCTGTCGTCTTCGCCGGCATAGCCCATCAGTGTGTGGGCCCGCTCATCCGCACCCAGCGCCTCGGCGCGGGCGCGATGATGCGGGCTCATGGTCAGGATGAGGTCGGCCTCGCGCACCAGGTCACGGGTGAGCAGGCGGGCGCGATGCGCGCTCAGGTCGAGTCCGTGCTCCAGCGCCACGAGGTAGGCCCCTTCCGAAGCGGGCGACCCGTCCCACGCGCCGGTTCCCGCCGACGACACGGTCACATTGTCGAGATTGCGCGCAGCCAGCGCCTGGCGCAGCATCGCTTCAGCGAGGGGGCTGCGGCAGGTATTGCCGGTACAGACGAAGAGAACGTTCATCAGATTCCGTCAGGGAGCGTGGCGGCCGACGGCGCGGCGCAGTTCGGGTCTTGGCAGGGCACCCTCGCGGATGAGTACCGGAACCGGTCCAGTGCAGTCAACGATAGTGGAGGGCGGCACATTGCCAAGGACGCCTCCGTCGAGCACCAGCAGCAATCCGTCGGTCACCGCATCCTTGAAAAGCACCTCCAACCGGTCCACGCCCGGTGCCGGCGGTCCGCCCGGCCGATTGGCCGAGGTAGACGTGATGGGAAATCCGACCAGCCGCACCAGGAGCGCCATGCCTGCGTGGGAGGTGTGGCGTACGGCAATTCCACCTTCGGGGCCACGCAGCCGGTCTGGCAGGCGCCCCTCGCCACCACGCAACACCAGCGTCAGTGGACCGGGCCAGAAATAATCCGCCATGGCGCGCGCGGCGGGTGGAAAGACCAGGCCCCACTCCTCGGCCATGAGCCGGCCCGACACCAGCAGAAGAAACGGCTTCCGCGCCGGCCTCCCTTTCAACTGCGCCAGCGGCGTCAGGGCGGAATCGCGCGGCGCCGAGCCGAGGCCATATACCGTCTCGGTGGGATAGGCGATCAGCCGATCCGCATCGAGTTGGGCGCGCACCGGTGCCGCCGCAGCTCGTACCTGCGTCTCGGTCTCGAACGGCAGGATCATGCGAGCCGGCTCGCCATGGCGTCGGCCAGCACGAAATCCTGGGTGCTGGTGATCTTGACGTTCAGCGTCGAATCGGGAACGATCCGCAGCCGATGGCCGCGCTGCTCGGCCAGCATGGCGTCATCGGTGGCGTCGGCATCCGGGCTTGAGCCGGCATGCGCATCTTCCAGCATGGCACGCGGAAACCCTTGCGGCGTCTGGGCGCGCCAGAGTCCAGCGCGCGGCTGGGTGGCGGTGATGACCAGCTGCGGGTCCGCGGCCTTGAGCGTGTCGCTCACCGGCACCGCCGCGACCGCGCCTTCGCCCTGACGCGCGATTTCGATCACGGCGTCAATCGTCTCGCGGCTGACAAAGGGACGCGCCGCGTCATGCACCAGCACCACGGCGGCGGCCGGTGGCAGTGCCTTGAGACACCGGGCGACGGAACCCCGCCGTGTCGGGCCGCCCGCGACCAGCTGCACCCTCTCGCCGCGCACAGCGCGCAGCCAGTCCGGCGGCTGGGCGGCAATCGCCTCCGGCAACGCAATGATGATGTAGCCAACGTCAGGGTGTGAAGCGAAGGGGCGCAGCGCCCGCAGGAGCATCGGCACGCCGGCAATGGGGCGGAACTGCTTGGGCTCTCCGGCACCTGCCCGCTCGCCCCTGCCGGCCGCCAGCAGCAGCACGGCGACATCACGCGGCAAGGCGCTGTACCAGGTCTCCGACATTCTCGAGCGGCACGACCTCAATGCCGGAAACGGGCGCGGCCAGGCGCGCCGAGCAGAAAAGTCGGCGGAAACCAAGGCGCGCCGCTTCCGCGGCGCGCCGGTCGAGCCCGGCTGCGGGGCGCACTTCCCCGCCCAGCCCGATCTCGCCCAGGAAAATTACGTCAGCTGGCGCAGGCCGGTTGTAGAGACTTGAAATGAGGGCCGCCGCCACGGCCAGATCGGCTCCGGGTTCGGAGAGACGGACGCCGGCGGTGGCCTGAACAAAGACATCCAGATCGGCAAACGAGGTGGCGGCCCGTCGCTCCAGCACCGCGAGCAGCACGGCGAGCCGCTTGGGATCGAGTCCGGTGGCGACCCGCTGAGGCGTGCCGTAACCCGACCGCGCCGCCAGGGCCTGAACTTCCACCAGGACCGGGCGAGTGCCTTCCATCAGGGCAGTGACGGCACTGCCGGCGATGCCCGATGCGCGGGCCGCGAGGAAAATGGCGCTGGGATTGGGCACCGGCACGAGGCCCGCATCAGTCATGGTAAAGACGCCGAGCTCGTCCACCGAACCAAAACGATTCTTGGTGGCCCGGAGCAGGCGGTAGTCCAGGGTGGCTTCGCCTTCGAAGTAGAGCACCGTATCCACGATGTGCTCCAGGGTCTTGGGACCGGCAATGCCCCCGCCCTTGGTAACGTGGCCCACCACGACCACCGAGGTGCCGGTCTCCTTGGCGAAGCGCATCAGCTGGCCGGCGCACTCCCGCACCTGCCCCACATTGCCGGGAGCGCTTTCGAGAGTATCGGTGTACACCGTCTGGATCGAATCCAGCACCACCAGATCGGCCGGCAGGGCGGTTGCCGCTTCCAGGACCCGCTCCAGCGATGTTTCGCCCAGCACATGTACGTCGCCAGCGTCTTCGCGAAGCCGGTCGGCGCGAAGTCGCAGCTGTTCCGGGCTCTCTTCACCGCTGGCGTACAGCACTCGGCGGCCGCCGGCCACCAACCGGGCCGCAGCCTGCATCAGCAGGGTGGACTTGCCGATGCCCGGCTCCCCGCCGATGAGTGTCATGGAGCCAGGCACCAGCCCTCCGCCCAGCACAAAATCGAATTCGTCGAGCCCGGTCATCCAGCGCGCCAGCGGCCGGTCGGCCACCTCGCGCAGGCGATGGGGTGTGTCGGTGGGCGCGCCACCGCGAGCGGCCCGCACTCGCCGGGACGCGGCACTCCGCTGGCTCTGCGCCACCACCACCGGCTCTTCGGCGACGGTGTTCCATGCGCCGCACCCCTCGCAGCGGCCCACCCACTTGGGGTGTTCCTGGCCGCATTCGGTGCAGCGATAGACCGACCGTGCCCGTGCCATGTTACTCCGGATCCTCGCGGGTGCTGAGGTTGTCGAAGCGGGTGTATTCCCGGCTGAAGCGCAGCGTGATATCTCCGGTCGGGCCGTTGCGATTCTTGGAGAGCATGATTTCAGCGACGCCGCGCTTGCTCTCGTCTTCCCGATCGTAGTATTCCGGCCGGTGAATGAAGACGACCAGGTCCGCGTCCTGCTCGATGGCGCCCGAATCGCGAAGGTCCGAAAGGATGGGCTTGCGCTCGCCACCTCGTTGCTCAGAGGCGCGCGAGAGCTGCGAGAGCGCCACCACGGGCACTTCCAGCTCGCGCGCCAGTGCCTTCAGCGAGCGCGAGATGTCCGAAATCTCCTGGACCCGGTTTTCCGAGTAATCGGGACTGCGCATCAGCTGGAGATAGTCCACCACCACCATCCCGATGTCGTATTCCGCCTTGAGCCGGCGCGCCTTCGACCGCATCTGCAGCAGCGTGAGGGCCGGCTGGTCGTCAATCCAGATGGGGCAGCTCTGCAGCAGCCCGGCGGCCCGCGCCAGCTGGGTAAAGTCGAAGTCCCGGAGCGTTCCGTGCCGCACCCGCTGGCTGTCTACCCGTGCCATGGAGGTGAGCAGGCGGTGGACCAGTGCCTCCTTGGACATTTCCAGCGAGAACAGCGCCACGCCATGGCCTTCGAGCGCCGCATTGGCGGCGGCGTTCAGCACAAACGCGGTCTTGCCCATGGAGGGGCGGGCCGCGACGATCACCAGCTCCGAGGGCTGGAAACCACTGGTCAGGGAGTCCAAGTCTACGAATCCGCTGGGCACACCGGTAATCGCTTTGCCGCTCTTCTGGAGCGTTTCTATGCGCTCCATGGTGGGCCACAGCATTTCCTTGATGCGGGTGAAGCCCTCGGCGCCCCGCTGCTGCGAGATCTGGAAAATCCGGGCCTCGGCGGAGTCGAGCAGGTCGGCCGCGACCGCCTTGGCGTCGTACGCCTCCGTCACGATGGCGGTTGCGCCCTCGATCAGGCGGCGAAGGATCGCCTTGTCCTTGACGATGCGGGCGTGGAATTCGAGGTTGGCAGCCGTCGGCACCGCATCCACCAGCTCGGCCAGGTATTCGAGCCCGCCGGCGGCGTCCAGTTCGCCCCGGCGCATGAGCTCGTCGCGCAAGGTGACGTGATCAATGACGACGCGGCGCTCGGTGAGCACCACCATGGCCCGGAACAACCGGCGATGCGGCTCCCGGTAGAACATGGTGTCCGTCAGCGACTCGGTGGCGCGGAGGGCCGCATCCTGGTCCAGCAGCATGGCGCCAAGCACCGCCTGCTCGGCTTCGTTGCTCCAGGGCGCACTGCGTCCTACGTACGACTCACCGGTCGAGTAATTGTCGGGCGATACGGACGTCATCCCAGGCCGGCTTCTTCCAGTTCGGGTTGCGGAGCAGTGCTGCGGGATGGTACGTGGCCACCACCGGTATGTCGCCGTAATGGTGAACCAGGCCGCGGAACTGGCCCAATGACTGCTTTTTCTGCAGCAACGCCTCCACGGCGGTGCCGCCCAGCGCCAGGATCACCTTCGGCGTGATGATCGCGAGCTGGCGATGCAGGTACGGCATGCAGGAGGCGATTTCATCCGGCAGCGGCTTGCGATTCTGGGGCGGACGGCATTTCACCACGTTGGTGATGAAAACGTCCGTCCGCAGCAGCTCGACCGCCCCCAGGATGGAGTCCAGCAGGCGTCCGGCGGCTCCCACAAATGGCCGCCCGGTTTCATCCTCGGTGGCTCCGGGCCCCTCGCCCACCAGCACCAGCCGTGCATTCGGATCCCCCTCGCCCGGCACCGCGTGGGTACGGGCCGGACACAGCCCACAACAGAATGTACCCCGAATCCGCCCGGCCACATCGTCCAGGGTCAAGAGCTGGGTCAGCCCGGCGGTATCGAGCAGCGCCGAAGGCGGCTCTACGACAAGTCCATCAGCCGGGATCGGAGGCGCGCCTTTTTTCCAGTCGGAGCGGGCGGCAGCCTTGACTGGGCCGGGCTCCCTGTCCGGTAGTGGAAATGTCAGCCGCGAGGTCACCACTTCGGCACCCCCCAGCTCGATCTGCTGCCGAAGGTAGCGGTCACGAGCGTCAGCCAAGCCGCACCTCGACCGCGTCCAGAATCATCTCGGCAACCGCGCGCTTGGTCGCCAGAGGCATGGCGGTCTCCGAACCATCGCGCCCCAGCAACGTCACCCGGTTGGTTTCCACTTCGAAGCCCGCACCGGACTCGAGCGCGTCATTGACCACGATCATGTCCAGATCCTTGCGCACCAGTTTCTCCCGTGCGCGCGTCAGCGCCTCACCGGTCTCGAGTGCAAATCCGACGATAATTGCTCCAGGCTTCCTGGCCCCGGCCGTCGCGGCGAGCACGTCCTCGGTCGGTTCCAGCCGGATTTCGAGCGGGCCCGTGCCGCGAGCGGTCTTGGATACCGCGGCCGTGGCGGGCCGGAAGTCGGCAGGCGCCGCCGCCATGACCAGCAGGTCCGCACCATTCAGCTGTGCGGCCACCGCGTTCTTGAGATCGGCGGTGGACTCCACCCGCACGAACTCGACGCCTTCCGGCACCGGCAGCGCCGAGGGGCCACTCACGAGCAACACCTCCGCGCCGCGAGCCCAGGCGGCCTGGGCCACGGCATATCCCATCCGGCCACTGGAGCGATTGGTGACCACCCGCACCGGGTCGAGCGATTCGCGGGTGGGACCCGCCGTCACGATGACGCGCTTGCCCCGGAGCCGGCTGTCCTGGCCTCGAAGCAGTCGTTCGGCGTGCGCCAGGATCACCTCCGGCTCACTCATCCGGCCGGGACGGTCACTGGGTCCCTCGGCCAGCGCCCCGACCGCCGGACCAACGAATCGGACTCCCCGCTCGCCGAGCAGGGCCAGGTTGCGCTGGGTGACCGCAGCGGCGTACATCTCGTCGTTCATGGCTGGAGCCAGCAGAATCGGCGAGGTGGCGGCGAGGAGCAGCGACGTGAGAAAATCGTCGGCAATGCCCTGAGCGTAGCGGGCGATCAACTGCGCGGTGGCAGGCGCCACCAGCACCAGGTCCGCCTGCTGACCCAGGCGGACATGCGAGAGCGCCCCGCCCTGCTCCCAGAGGGAGGTCAGGACGGGGCGCCCGGTCAGCGCCTCGAATGTCACCGGCCGCACAAATTCCGTGGCGGCGCGAGTCATGATCACATCGACCCCTGCGCCCGCCTCGGTCAGCCGCCGGGCGAGGATGCAGCTCTTATAGCAGGCAATCCCGCCCGTCACGCCCAGAACGACGCGCCGGCCGGTCAACACCGGGGTCAGGCCTCCGAGCGACGGCGCCGGACCAGCTTGTAGTTGAGATCGCCGTCGGCCAGGGACTCGAGCGCGAGGGTGGTGAGCTTCTCTTCACCGCTGATCGCCTCATGTCCCTGAGGAAACTCGTTGAGATAGCGGGCAAACTTGGCGGCGACCAGCACGCCGAGGTACTTGTTGCCTGCCTGGGTTGCGATTTCCTTGGGCGTTACGATGCGCATGCGTGCTCCCGTGTGCGTTGATCCTGCTCAGCTGACGCGGCGTGCTTCGTCGAGCACATCCTGCCGGAACGTTTCCACCCGCCTGGGCAATTCATCATGCCGGCTGGCGCGGTGGAGTTCCGCTTCGATAATGGCTGCCACATGTGACACGGCCGCCACCAGGTTGTCGTTTTCCACCACATAGTCATACGAGGGCGCAGCGCCCACCTCCAGCGCGGCCACGTTGAGCCGCTGCCGGATTCGTTCCGCCGGTTCGGTATTCCTGGCCCGCAACCGCTCCGCCAGGACGGCGGCGGTCGGCGGCAGCACGAACACCAGGACCGATTCGGGCATGGCGGCCCGGATCTGCCGTGCGCCCTGGACGTCAATGTCGAGCACCGCGATCCGCCCCTGGCTGAACTGCGCCTCGACTTCACTCCAGAGCGTGCCGTACAGGTTGCTGCCGTACTCGGCCCACTCGACGAAGGCGCCTGCCGCTACCCGCCGCTGGAATTCGTCGCGGGTGAGAAAGTGGTAGGCCTTGCCGTCTTCTTCACCCGGCCGCACCGGCCGGGTAGTGGCCGACACCGAGTATCCCAGGTCGTCCCGTCCGTCGAGCAGTGAGCGCGCAATCGTGGTCTTGCCACCCCCCGACGGCGACGACAACACCAGGAGAAACGGCTTCACTCGAGATTCTCGAGCTGCTCGCGGATCTTCTCCAGTTCGCCCTTCATGGCGATCACCTGCTGGGCGATGCCCGCGTCGTTGGCCTTGGACCCGATGGTGTTCACCTCGCGCCCCATCTCCTGCGCCAGGAAGCCGAGCCGCTTGCCCATGGCGTCACTCCCGGCCAGCGCCTCACGGGAGGCCGAGATGTGGGCCCGCAGCCGCACCAGCTCCTCGGTGATGTCCAGCCGGTCCGCCGAGACCGCCACCTCCTGCGCCACGCGAACCTCGTCAAGCGGCTGGCCGTCGAGCAGCTGCCGTATGGAGGCGCGCAGCCTGTCACGCTCCCGCAGCAGCCGCGCCGGCGCGAGCGCTGCGACGTCCTCGGCCGAGCGCGCAAGGTGATCCAGGCGGCCGCGGATGTCACCGGCAAGCACGCCACCCTCGCGCCGGCGCATGTCCTGACAGGCTGCCGCCGCCGACGCTACGACCGGTTCGATCTCTTTCCAGTCAGGCGGAGTCGGGCTGCTGGCGGTCCGCACCAGCACATCCTGCTGCCGCGCCACCAGAGCCAGGTCCAACTCCCCACCCAGTCCGAGCGCGCTCTGCAGCTCGTGAAGGCAGGCGGCTACCTGCTGCGCGTGCACCAGGTCCACACTCAGCCGGCTGCCGTTGTCATCGCTGCCCAGCCAGCGCGCGTGCACCGCAATGTGCCCGCGGTCAAACTCCCGGCGGAGCCGCTCGCGCAACTCCGGTTCCAGCGCCAGCAATTCAGCCGGGAGCTTGGGCGCCAGATTGAAAAAGCGGTGATTGACGGTACGAATCTCGATGCGGAGCGTGCCTCGGGAGGTCTCGCCCTCGGCCGCGCCAAACCCGGTCATGCTGTACGCCAAGCCCGCTCCCCTGCTTCGAGAATAGCTGGGAAATATAGCCTGAAACGGGCAGGATGGGCAGGATGGGCCTAGTTCATGAACCCCCACCGCACTCCGAACATCCCGGAGAACTTGGGCACCTGGTACCCGGGCACGTAGCCGACCGCCTGGCCGGTGAGATTGCGGCTTTCCCAGAAGATGGAGAATGACTCGATGGCCACCTGCACCAGCGATCGTACATAGTGCGCCTCGCCCAGGGGAATCTGGCCTCCGGCACTGTTCTGTCCCAGCGAGCCGGCGCGCCAGCCCTCGTAGCCCAGTTCCAGCTTGAGATCAAAGGCCCCGCTCCGAAAGGTGTGCAGCAGGTTACTCCGGATGGTGCCAGTCATGGACCAATGGCGGGGTGGCAGCCCGTCTGGCGCGGGGCTGGACGCCTGCGCATACCAGCCGCGCACCGTGATCCAGTCGAACGGCCGGACAAACCCGCCCGCCGAGAACCACGTGCTTGCCGCGGTTGCCGGAATCAGCGCGATCTCGGGGAGTTCCTGATACGTCTCGGGCTGAAAAGCCGCCGTTCGTGAGATCCGACCTTCAGCCCCGAGCCGGCGGGTGGTCCATGAGGCGGCTCCTTCCACTTCGCGGATGTCCTGCTCCACACTGGCCGGGAGGGCTGGTGCGGCCACCCCCTGACCGACCCGGGCTGAGGCGGACAGCTCCAGGCCGGCCGGCAGTTCGAGGCCGGCCCGGCCACCCAGCCACCGTGTGGTCCTGGATCCCTCGTGGGTTCGATATGCCCCTTCGGACGCGAGCACCAGCAGCGGCACCGGAGTCCAGGAGACTCGGCCCGACAGATCGAGCCTGGTCCAGCGATTTGCGGCCAGGGCCATGCCGGACGCGGCAAGCAATGGCGCACGGTATGTCAGCGCGGCACCACCGCGCCAGATCTTCTGGGCCACTCCCATGCTGTCGAACGCAGACCGGGAGCCGAGCAGGTCCAGGCGCAGCCCGGTGCCATCGGCGCGTCCGCCAAGGAATGCGCGCCCCTGCAGTTCACCCCGCCTGCCTTCCAGGGGCGAGCCGGTGGGTCCGGCATCAGCGAACGCATCGCGGTCGAGCGTGTTGCCGACGTACGCGAGGACGATGCCGCGGTCCTGCCGAGGCACATAACTCAGCTGGGCCCAATACCCCGTCTGCTGAAACGTGCCGGTGGCGCCGCCCGGGGGCGGGACCTTGAGGTATCCGCCACCGAGACCCAGGCCGAACCCGCCCCGGAAGCGCCGCTCCAGCACAGCCTCGTAGTGGGCCAGCTTGTCGGGGCCAGCGGCCAGCACGATGCTGGAGCGCGCGGCCAGGCGGTCATGATTGCGGGTGTAGAGATAGACCCGGAGCAGTGATGGCCAGCGCTCGATTTCGACCCGATCGAGCACGGCCAGAGGAATGTCCGCCGGGTCCACCGCGACACTGTCAGGTCCCAGCGCACCGTATGGCATGCCATCCAGCAGGATTTCGAGCGACGCCGCACCACGAGCCGCGTAGTTGACCGGCTCCGGGCGGCCCAGGCCTCCGGCGCGCAGGACATAGGTGCCGGGCACCCGCGCCAGGAGATCGCTCAGCGTGATGGCACCGGACCAGTCCATGGAGTCGCGGGTGAACACCGTGCGCGCGCCCGCCGGCAGCGGGCCCTCCGCGCCCAGGCGGGGTGCCACGGGCACACGCTCGCGGGTGGCGGCCTGCAACCGTTCGTACTGGGCCAGCGAATCACCGGCGGACTGGGTACTGTCGCCCCTGGTGCCGCGCGGCTTCTTGACCTGCGCGGCCAGCATCGACGGCATCAGCAGCGCCGCGACCAGCAGGACGACGCTAGCGCGCACGTCCCAGCACGAACTCGCTGAAGAGCCTGACCGCCATGCCTGTCGGCCCCTTGCCCCGGGTGGCATCATCCCGGTCGCTGTACGCCGTCCCGGCGATGTCGAGATGCGCCCAGGCATAGCCCTCGACAAACTCCTTGAGGAACCAGGCCGCGGTGATGGTGCCGGCCGGACGGCCGCCACTGTTCTTGACGTCGGCAATGTCGCTCTTGATCAGGTCCCGGTATTCATCCCACAGCGGCAGCGGCCACGCCCGCTCGTCGGCGCGCTCGCCGGCCTGGCGCAGTTCCTCCATGAGTGGCTCATCATTCCCCATCAGGCCGATCGCGGAATGCCCCAGCGCCGACACCACCGCGCCGGTGAGCGTCGCGGTGTCCACCACCGCCGCCGGCTTGTAGCGCCGCGCATACGAGAGGGCGTCCGCCAGCAGCAGCCGGCCCTCCGCATCGGTGTTGATGACCTCGATGGACTTGCCGAAATGGCTTTGCACCACGTCACCAGGCCGGTACGAGGTACCCGAGGGCATGTTTTCCGCAGACGGAATAAGACCCACCACGTGAACAGCGGGCTTGAGCCGCCCCAGCATCTCGAAGGTGCCGAGCACCGCCGCCGCACCGGACATGTCGAACTTCATGTCCTCCATGCTCTGGGCCGGCTTGATCGAGATGCCCCCGGTATCGAACGTCACACCCTTGCCGACGAGCACCACCGGCGCATCGGTGCTGCCCTTGTACTCGATGGCGATGAACCGCGGCTCCTCGGCACTCCCCTGCGCCACCGCGAGCAAGGCGTGCATGCCCTCCTTCACGACGGCGGCCTTGTCCATCACCGTGATACCCATGCCGTGACGCGTGGCGAGTGCGCGTGCCTGTTCACCCAGAAAGGTGGGAGTGCAGGTATTCCCGGGCAGCACCTGCAGCGAGCGGGCGAGCGCCTGGCCAGCGGCAATCGCGGAGCCGACAGTGTGGCCGCGCGCCGCGGCCGCGGCATCACCACTCTCGAGAATGGCCACGTGCGCCAGATCAACCCGCGGCTCGTCCGACGGGCGCTTGAGGTCGAGATAGCGCCACGCACCGAACGATGCGCCCTCGGCTGCCATCCGTGTCGTGTCTTCTACGCTCAACCCGCCGCGCGCCTCCGCCACGACAAGAAGCGCGGCATCGGCAACGCGGGCCTGGGTGGCACGCCGGGCCGCAATGGCAGAGGCACGCCGCACGGCGCCCGCCGCGCTCCCGCCTGGACTCCCGATGCCGATGAGCAGCAGCCGCGCAGGACCGGTTGCGGGATAGAGCAGGAGGGTTTCGTCCCGCTTGCCCCGGAAATCGCCCGACTGGTACCCGCGCGCAATGGCGCCTCCCACGGCACCATCAAGCGCGTCCAGGCTGGACGGCCGGCGACCCTCCGGCACCACGACGGCCAGCAAAGGGGTCTGGAATGACTCAGGACGATCGGAACGGACGCTGGTGGCGAACGGCATAGGGGCCCGAAGGGTTAAGGGTGCATTGAAGGAATGCTCGCAAGATATCTCAGGTCGCGGCGACCACGGCATCCCCCGCACGCAGCATCCCGGCATTCTGATGCGAGAGATTCACTCCGAAGGTGACGGCATCGCCCTTCCGGCGATACTGTGCCAGCGTCTTCAGCGGTTCCTTGGCTGCCTCGCCGGTCTCCTGGTCTATCGTGGGAATCCTGCACCGGGCGCAAGGTTTGGTGACGACCAGCTCGATCGGGCCCACCCGGCAGCTCTTCCAGAGGTCTTCCGCATAGGCGGCGCTGCCACTCACTACCAGGTTGGGCCGGAAGCGGTTCATGGGGAGCGGAGCGTCAAGTCTGGAATTGAGGTCATCGAGGGAGGCGGCACCGATCAGGAGAAAGGGATACGCGTCCTGGAATCCGATCCGGCCCAGGCTTTCCTTTCGCCTCCGCCGCGTGACGCGACGGGTGGCGTCCGGCATGAAGACGATGCGCGCGTGTTCCCCCAGCAGCTCGCTGACCCACTCGTCGGCAAAGGGCTCGCACAACTCCGCGACGCAGAGGTCGTCCCATACGCCGACAGCCGTGGTCTCGCCCCCGCCCGGCGCCACGGCAATGCTCTCCATCCCGGGCGCCGCGAGGGCGAGGGTCTTCCCCGTCAGCGCAGTCCGGACCAGAGCCAGCCGGGGCCGGGTCCGCTGGGTATGGAAATGGCCCCGCTCATTGACGATCATCCAGCGCCGGTCCATCCAGAAGCCGAAGTCGTCCACTTCCCAGGCATCTGCCGCAAACCCGCCGCAGGATTTCACAGGGTAGATATTCAGGCCGGAGAGCGCAGCGTGCATGGCAGGAATATAGACGGGGGAGTGCCGGAGCCACCCCGATCCGATATACTCTCCGGTGTCCGTGACCCCACTCGCCACCGGAGCCTGGCCGTTGACCACCGCGCCGCTTGCTGAACGCGTCCGCAGTTTCGATCCCCGCGCGCATGGGCTGGCGCCTGCACGGCTCTTCCGCAACGAGCCGCTGGCACCGCACACCACCTTCCGGATCGGTGGGCCCGCCGATCTCCTCTACCGCGCCGAGTCGGCCGATGACCTGGCGCAGGCGGTGCTCACCGCCCGTGGCCTGGCGCTGCCATGCTTTGTGCTGGGACTGGGTGCCAACATCCTGGTGGGCGATCGGGGGTTCCGCGGGCTGGTGATCCAGAATCGCGCCAACACCGCTGAATGGACCGATGGCGGCCATGTGACGGTAGGAAGCGGCCTCATCATGGCGGACCTGATTCGCGATGCCGTCCGCCGCGGCTGGTCCGGCTTCGAGCACTATGCCGGCATTCCCAGCACGGTGGGCGGCGCCATCTGGCAGAACCTCCACTTCCTGTCACCCGCGCCGGAACGCGAGCGCACCATGTTCATCGCCGAGGTCTTTCGCGACTGTGACATCCTGTCGGCTGAGAACGAGCGCCGTACCGTGGGCCCGGACTACGTGGCGTTCGGCTACGACGATTCGGTCTTTCACCATCGCGCTGACGTGGTGCTCCGGGTCCGGTTCCAGCTCGAGCAAAGGGACCCGGACATCATGCACCGCATCATGCAGGAGAACCTGAGCTGGCGCGGGGCACGCCATCCCTGGCTCGACATTCATCCCAGTGCGGGGTCCATCTTCAAGAAACTCGAAGGGGTGGGCGCCGGCCGGCTGGTGGACCAGTGCGGCCTCAAGGGATTCCGGGTGGGCGACGCACAGATCTCTCACATCCACGCCAACATCATGGTAAACCTGGGCCACGCCACCGCGGCCGACGTGCGCCAGCTCATCAGCCACGCGCAGTCGGCCGTCAGCGAGCGGCTCGGATACAACCTCGAACCGGAGATCGGGTTCATCGGGGAGTTCTGATCGGGGAGACAGGGACGAGGGACGAGAGACGGGAGCCGGAGCGTTGGTCCCTCGTCCCTCGTCCCTTGTCTCTCGTCCCCTCAGTGCATCGCCATCGCATCACCCGCCGCAGTACCGACCTTGATCACACCCACCGCGCCCTTTTCCGCATCGGCAAAGGCGTGGGTCACAAAGGCGTACATCCCTTCCCCGCTCTTCCCCTTGTCGAACGTGGTCTCGAAGACCGCGCCGCCACCCGCCGGGATTCCCCAGGTCTGTACACCCTCCAGCACGTTACGCGGGTTGCCATCCGGATAGACCCGGTCAAAGATCGCACCGACGATGTGGAAGTCGCTGGCGAAATTGGGACCGGCGTTGACCACGAAGAACCGGACGCGGTCGCCTTCGGCGACGTCGAGCGGGTGCTGCTTGTACTGGAACGCGCTGCCGTTGAAGACCACGTAGCTCGGGTCCCGGTCAGCGGCCGCCTTGCGGTCCATCGCCAGCTCACCGGTGGCCGTATCCAGTTGCGAGTAGAACTCGCTCTGCACCACCACGAACTCCTTGTCGGCCCTGGTGCCCCAGCCGTCTGCCGGGTCCACGATCATCGCGAAGTACATGCCGTTCATGATGTGGGTCAGCACCGGCGCGGTGCCGCAGTGCACCATGAAGGCGCCGGGGTCCTCGGCGGTGAACTCGAAGGCCTTCGACTGGCCCGGCAGGATCGGGCCGAACGCATCATTCATGGGAATGCGCGCCGCATGAAAATCGATCGAGTGCGGCATGGGGCTGTCATTGGTCACCACGATGCGCACGCGGTCGCCCTGGCGCACCCGCACCACTGGCCCCGGCACCGTGCCACCGAAGAGCCAGCCCTCGTAGAACTTTCCGGGAGCAATCTGGATCCGGCCATGGGTGATGGGTATGTGGAATTCCTTGATGGGCGCGCGCGAAGCCGGCCGGACAACGGCATCGTACACCGGAGCCGTCGCCCGCGGGGTTACGCCGAAGTCCACTAGCTCCACGCTGGGCGGGCGGCGAGCACCGGTCAGGGCCAGGATTGCCACGGCCACCAGGGCCATGACGGCGGACATTCCCGTGAGTGCTTTGCGGCGCGACGACATCGCTGATCTCCTCGAGTTTCGTTGCCGTTTCGGCTGTTCCGAAGCTGCGAGTGAACAGTACGCGCCGCGCCCTTAATCACGCCCCAAGAGACTGTGAAAACATCTTCATCCCGTTCCGTACTACTTCGCAGTGAGCAGCGCCGTCGCCCGGTCGAGGTGCTGGACCGCGGTCCGGACCCGGGCCGCGAGGTCCGCGATCTCCTCTGCTTCTCGCGCACGGTCGCCGTCTTCGGCGGCCTCGGCGATGCCGGGAAGAGCAATGTTGGCGTAGCCGTTGTTCCGGTCGGACGCAAAGAGCAGGTTCCGGTACCAGGGCCGGCCGGTCAGCCCGTCCGGCCGCGCAAACGACAATTCCACCCGGCGCAACTCCGCATTGGCCGCGCGCACCGCCGAGGTGCCGCGCCGCTGCAGGGCGGCGTCGCGAGCCGCGGCAAACTGCTCTCCGGCGCTGGCGAGTGCACCGGCCGCTGCGCCGAGTCCGGCGAAACGATCGGCGCGCTCGCCCGATGCTGAATCACGAGCACCCGCCTCCCGTGCCAGCCGGCCCAGGTACTTGCCGAGGTTGGCATAGTCGAAGGCGGGGATATCGGCATTACCGAGCCGGGCCAGGGTCAGCGCAGTCAGGCGGCCAGCGGCGACGATGCTCAGCCCGCCGGGGTCGCCGAAGCGGTCCTGGAAGGTGTAGGTGTCGTAGGCCGAGTGATAGACGCCGCCCGGCCCCCCAAATCCGAAATCCAGCGACGGCAGCCCGAGGTGGTTGTAGAACGCGCCGAAGTCACTGCCGCCGCCGAGGTCGCCCACCCGCGGCTCGGAGGAATCGCCCGAATTCCGGTCCCGGCTCCATGCCTCATAGACCGTCACCGACTCCGCCGGCTGGGGCACCGACCGCGCAAGGTCACGGATGAAACCGTGCAGCGACGACGTTCCTGACGCGCCGAAGCGACGACCATCGGCGGCGTCATCGAGGTTGAGATACGCCACCACACGCTTCCGCAGCGAGTCTTCCTTCGACTCGACCCATTCGGTGGCGCCCACCAGTCCCCACTCCTCGGCATCCCAGGTCGCAAGGATCAGGGTTCGCCGCGGGCGATAGCCGGCCTTGAGCGCCGCGCCCCACGCCCGTGCGGCCTGCAGAATGCTGGAGGTGCCGCCGACATTGTCCCGGGCGCCTGGACCCCAGGCATCGCGATGCCCACCCACAATCACGATCTCATCCGGCCATTCGGAGCCGCGAATGATGCCGAAGGTATTGGTGATGGTCTTGTACGCCGACTCTCCGCGCTGGTGCCAGAGGGCCACCCGCGCGGTGACATCGCCGGTGCCGCCGATGTGATAGCGGAACGGAAGGCCGCCCTGCCAGCGCTGGGGAACGTCCGCCCCCCGCATGGGCTGGAGCAGTTTCGCGGCATTGCCATACCCCATCGGCACCACCGGTATGCGAATGCCAGCCATGGAGTCTTCGGGAAGCCGGCGGGCGCCGGGGACCGACGCCCACCCGGGGGTGGATGGGTCGCCATCCTCGTTGAGCACGCTGCCCCGCTGCACGCCGTTCGGGTTCCGCATGGGGCCGTCCGGATACACATCGCCCCGGAAGTAGCCGTCATCCTGCGGGTCCGAGTAGAGGATCAGCGCCACCGCACCATGGCCTTCGGCCTCGCGTGCCTTGATGCCACGGAAGCTTCTCCCGTAGCGGGCGACGGCGATCTTTCCCTTGACGCTGATGCCCAGCGAATCGAGGGTCTTGTAGTCATCAATGAGGCCGTAGTTGACGTAGACGAGTGGTGCCGTCACGTCCCCGTCCCCGGCCGAGCCGTTCATGGCCTGGAAGGCCTTCAGGTAGGTCGTGGTGTCGCCGGGCACCGGCGGCTCATCGAGATCGAACCGGTGCCGTGTCGGTGTTACCAGTTCCACGATTGTCGAGTCGGCATACGGCAGATAGACCCGGAAATCCGCCCGGCTGGTGTCGAGACCCGCCGCTGCCATGGCGGTCAGCACGTATGCCGCCGTCTGCTGCTGGGCTGGCGAGCCGGCCACGTGCGGCACCGCCGACAGGGTGCGCCGGTCGCGCAGCGCTGCCGCCGAATCACCGGCCTTGAGCAGGATCGGCTCGAGCAGGCGTTCACGCTGCGCTGCAGCCGGTGAGAACCCGGTGAGCGGAGACTGGGCCTGCATTGGAACCACGAAGACCAGCGCGAAGATGACGACCAGGAAAGCAACCGGATGGATGCGCAATGCAGGCACTACGGCCTCCAGCCTTCGGGGATGGCGCGGGGGATCATGCCCGAGGCGAGAGTCGAACTCGCACGGGGTTGCCCCCGGCGGATTTTGAGTCCGCTGCGTCTGCCATTCCGCCACTCGGGCCGCGCGGAAACATGACCGCCCAGCGGGTCGCCCGCAAGCACCGTTCATCCCAGCGATTACTTTTCCCGCTCCATTCACTGCGAGCAGCGCGCCACATGTCCCCCTTGAACCATCACCTGCACCCCTGGCACGACATTCCCACCGGCGACGATCCCCCGCGTTCCGTCACCGCCGTGATCGAAATTCCGGCCAACGAGCGCAACAAGTACGAACTGGACAAGAAGCTCGGGGTCTTCCGGCTGGACCGCATTCTCCACAGTGCCGTGCACTATCCCGGCGACTACGGCTTCCTGCCCCAGACGCTGGGCGACGACGGCGACCCGCTCGACGTGCTGGTGCTCATGACCGAGCCGGTCTTTACCGGCTGCCTGGTCGAGTGCCGTCCGGTCGGGCTCTTTCACCTGGTGGACCATGGCCAGGCGGACGAGAAGGTGCTGGCCGTGCCCCTGGCTGATCCCTATTCGGCCGACCGGCACGACCTGGCCGATGTGCCGCCGCACTTTCTGAAGGAGATCGAGCACTTTTTCCGGGTGTACAAGGACCTAGAAGGCAAACATACGGAAACGCACGGATTCGAAGGTGCCGACGCCGCGCGCCAGGCGATCACACGGGCGATGGAGAACTATCGGAAGGCGGGAAAACAGGATGACGGGAAGACGGGGTGATGCGCTGCCCGCGCTCCCGTCATCCCGACTTTCCCTCTTTCAATGCCACTGGCTTTCCCAGAATCTCCTGCCATACGATCAGCTTTCGCAGCTGGGCGACCGCGTCCCGCGTCCCGCGTCCCGCGTCCACGGCAGCGGCATCCTCCCGTCGCATCCGGTCGTCGAAGGCCGCATGGTCATCACCCGCCAGCGCGGTGTTCCGCGATTCCACTTCCCTCCGGCGCTCCAGGATGACGGCTTCGGCCTCGTCATCGTGATCCTGGGTGACTTCGGAGGGCAGCGCACGGACCGGGCGCGCCCCTGAATGCTTGGGAGCCCGGACCGCTGTCCGGTCGGGCCGCACCCGCAGCTTCTCCAGCTGTGGCGAGGGGCGTCCCTGCGCACCACCAAGGGCATCCAGCACCCGCCGCAGTGCTTCCTCCTGACTCTCTGACCGGGGACGTCCGGCAGTCCCACCTTGGGCGGCGCCCGCCGCACTCTTCCTGACCGCGGTGATGACAGCCCACGCGATGTACCCGGCAATCAGCCACCCGACGAATGACACCTATTTCTCCGGGGCGTTCGATGTGGCGCCGCCACCCGCGATCGCGTTCCGCATGGAAGTGTCGGATTCGATGTTGCGATACCGTTGGTAGTCCATGACGCCAAGGTGGCCCGACCTGAACGCTTCCGCCATAGCCAGCGGGATCTGCGCTTCGGCGGCGATGACCGCAGCTCGCTGCTTCTGGGCCTCGGCCTTGAACTCCTGCTCCATCGCCACGGCGAGCGCGCGGCGCTCCTCGGCCTTGGCCTGGGCGATCCGCTTGTCGGCTTCAGCCTGATCGGTCTGCAGCTCGGCGCCGATGTTCTTGCCCACATCCACATCGGCGATGTCAATGGAGAGGATCTCGAACGCGGTCCCTGCGTCGAGCCCCTTGGCCAGCACGCTCTTGGAGATCATGTCGGGATTCTCCAGCACCTTCTTGTGCGACTCGGCCGATCCGATGGTGCTGACGATTCCCTCGCCTACCCGCGCGAGGATGGTCTCCTCGCCGGCGCCGCCCACCAGGCGGTTGATGTTGGCGCGCACTGTCACCCGCGCCAGCGCCAGCAGCTGGATGCCGTCCTTGGCCATCGCCGCCACCTTGGGCGTCGTGATGACCTTGGGGTTGACGCTCACCTGCACCGCCTCGAACACGTCGCGGCCGGCCAGGTCAATGGCCGCCGCCTGCTTGAAGGTGAGCGGAATGCCCGCCTTGTCGGCCGAGATGAGTGCGTTGACCACCCGCTGCACGTTCCCGCCCGAGAGATAGTGGGACTCCAGCGCGTTGATGCCGAGATCGAGCCCCGCCTTGCTGGCGGTGATCAGGGGCGTCACGATGTTGGTCGGGTTCACCTTCCGGAACCGCATCCCCACAAGCGTCGCGAAGGAGACTCGTACCCCCGATGCCAGCGCCGTCACCCACAGGCCGATCGGGACGAAGCGGAAGAAAATGGAGAGCACGATCATGCCCATGACGAACAGGGCCACGATCATGCCGACTTGCAGCTGAGACTCGTTCACGCATCACCTGCTGGCTGGGGTTGATTCGCTGCGCGTACCACATGGCGGTACCCGTCGGACCTGGTGACCGTCACTGGCGTGCCGGCAGCAATGAATTCACCTTCGGAGACCACATCCAGGCGCTCGCCCGCCACTTCGGCGACGCCGGCCGGCCGCAGGGCCGTGACCGCCACGCCCACGTGCCCGACAAGTTCAGTTCTGGAAACGGAGGAGATGTATCCCGCGGCGCTGTGCATCCGGTCCTGCAGCAGCAGGCCGTGAAACCGTTTGCTGGTGGGGAGTTTCCGGATCCAGGCGTAGGCCACCGACAGGGTCACCACGACGGCAGCGCCGAGCGCACCCAGCGCCTGGGCTACGTCGCCGGATGTGGGCGCCGGGCCCAGCATGCTGAGCAGGATGGCGGCGCCCAGCATACCGATGCCTACGATGCCCGCGATCCCGAAGCCGGGGAGCACGAAGACCTCGGCGGCAATGGCGACCAGGCCCAGCAGCGCCAGCAGGACGTCCACCCAGCTCGCCAGACCCATGGTGATGCCGGCCAGGAAGAACAATCCCAGCGAAACGAAGCTCACCAGGATGCCCAGCCCCGACGCACCAGCCTTGATCTCGGCGAGGATTGCAATCAGTCCCACGGCCACGAGGACTGCCGCAATCCACGGGTTGGCCAGCACCGCGAGCAGGCCCAGCACCGTCTCGGGAAGCACGAGGAGGTGTGTCATGCCTGCCGCGGCGATGGCCGTGACTGCGAGCATGCCCGCTGGAATCAGGATCATAGGGGAAATCTACCCCGATCCCGGGCCCGAATGGAGCAGTCAGGGTCAGCCGCCCGGTATATTGCACCGACCATGACACATGCCCCCCGCACCCTCGCTCATCGCGGCGCGTCTGGCTACGCGCTGGAGAACACACTCGCAGCGTTCCGGCGCGCAGTGGAAATGGGTGCGGATGGTGTCGAACTGGATGTGCACGCGTCGAGTGACGGTGAGCTGGTGGTGCATCACGATGCCGTGATCGAAGGACTGGGCGCCATTCGCGACCTCTCGCTCGATGCCATCAGAAGCCGGCCGCTCTCGAACGGTGAAACAGTCCCGACGCTGGAGGAAGCGCTGGCTGTCATAGGGGTGCATGAAGTGTGGATCGAGGTGAAGGCACTACCGTCACAGCTCGATGGCCAGCTGCGGCAGGTGCTCCGCTCCGCTCCTGCACCCGAGCGCTACGGCATCCACAGCTTTGACCACCGGCTGGTGCAGCGCATCAGCCGGGCATCCCGCGACTTCCGCACCGGGATCCTGCTGAGTGCCCGGCTACTGGATCCGGTGGCGGCAATGCGAGAAGCGGGGGCAGGCGTTGTGTGGCAGGAGTGGTCCATGATTGATGCGGCACTGATCGCCGACATCCATGCCGCTGGTGGCGAGGTCATCGCCTGGACCGTAAACGAACGCACCGAGGCCGCGACACTGGCGGCGCTCGGTGTGGATGCGCTGTGCGGGAATTATCCGGACCGGTTGCGGATCTAGAGGCAGGTCGTCAGTCGTCAGTCGACGGTCGAGGGTCAACGGTCTACAGTCGTCGGTCAACGGTCGTCGGTCGACGGTCGTCAGGAGTTGCTGAAGACTGACTGCCGAAAACCGGTGACCCTTTCGTGCTTTCGTGT
>Ga0207707_10000701_pt1 | contig 33282 bp, 42 predicted proteins | sample KBSC83BmetaG_FD_184336 | JGI IMG/M metagenome (GOLD analysis project Ga0207707, IMG submission 184336) | Corn rhizosphere microbial communities from Kellogg Biological Station, Michigan, USA - KBS C8-3B metaG (SPAdes) (version 2) | ecosystem: Host-associated > Plants > Roots > Rhizosphere ... | reverse complement strand
CCCTGCCATCCCGGCGGCGACCCGCCGCAGCAGCGATCAGCAATCCCGACTGCTGAATTTCAGTGAGCACAAACGCTGAATTTCGATGAGCACCGACACGTGTTGTGTCCGGAGACTCCATCTCGTGAGGAGACGATGGAGTCATGGTCGTGGGCAGACCTTCGAAGAACTACCCGCCGGAGATGCGGGAACGGGCCGTGCGCATGGTCTTGGAGCTGCAGTCGGAGTACCCGTCGCAGTGGGCCGCGCTGGAGGCCGTCGCGACCAAGCTCGGTATCGGCAGTCCGGAGACGTTGCGCAAATGGCTGCGTCGCTATGAGGTCAACGGTGGCCAGCGACCCGGCACAACCGACACCGAGCACGCCGAGATCAAGAGGCTGAAGCGAGAGAACGCTGAACTGCGCCGAGCCAACGAGATCCTCAAGGCAGCCTCGGCTTTCTTCGCGGCCGAACTCGACCGGCCACAGAGTCGCTCGTGAGGTTCATCGACGAGCACAAGAACAGCGATCACGGTGGGCTGAGGTGGGAAGTCGAGTCGATCTGCAACGTGCTGAGTGAGCACGGCTGCCCGATCGCCCCATCCACCTATTACGACGCGCGGAACCGGGCGCCATCACGCAGGCAGCTGCGGGACGAGGAACTCAAGCCACTGATCACAAAGACGCATGCGGACAACAACAGCGTCTACGGGCCGCGCAAGGTCTGGCTGGCGCTGCGCCGGCAAGGGGTGGAGGTCGCCCGTTGCACCGTCGAGCGGTTGATGAGCGAGCTCGGCCTGCAGGGGACGCGTCGCGGCAAGAAGCACCGGACCACGGTTGCTGATCCGGCCGCCGAACGACCTCGCGACCTGGTCGACCGCAAGTTTGGCGTGCTCGCGCCGAACCGATTGTGGGTGGCGGACTTCACCTATGTCGCCAGCTGGGCCGGCACCGTCTACGTCGCGTTCGTCATCGATGCCTACGCCCGGCGGATCCTCGGCTGGCGAGCCGCCTACTCCATGACAACACCGCTGGTTCTCGACGCGCTCGAGCAAGCGATCTGGACCCGAACCCAGCAAGGCATCCAGGAGCTGACCGGGCTGAGGCATCACTCGGACGCGGGGTCGCAATACACGTCCATCGCGTTCACCGAACGCCTCGCGGACGCCGGCGTCGACAGCTCAGTCGGTTCCGTCGGCGACGCCTACGACAACGCACTCGCCGAGACCGTGATCGGCCTGTTCAAGACCGAGCTGATCCGCCGTCGCGGCCCTTGGCGCAACGTCGAACACGTCGAGCTCGCGACGCTCGACTACGTCCACTGGTTCAACCACGTTCGTCTGCTCGAGGTCAACGGCGACATGCCACCAGCCGAACTAGAGGAGCTCCACTACCGTCACCACAGCCCCCTCGCCGAGGCCGGCTGACCCAACAATTCGGGTCTCCGGAATCGCCGGGGCGATTCACCAGGTCTGCGGGTCCAGCGTCAACAGAACCTTCTCTCCACATCCGCACAGACAGAGGTGGACGATCGCCCGGTATTTGATTGAGATATACATCGTCCCGGGCTGCATTCTGGCCGGGGCCGAGTCGACGAACTCATAGGTGACCTGGCTAGTTCTGGACATCGCGACCGTCGACGTATAGCCCGTCAAGATAGGTGTCGATGAGCATCCAGAAGGTCTGCTTCCTGCTGACGTAGATTCCGGCCCACTTCTTCCACCAGAGCACGGCCATTGCTGCATTGAGCGCGTTGAGGTCGGCGACCTGGATGTTCTCGTTGTGTTGATCATCAGGGTCGACCTCTCCGAAGTCGACCTTGTCTCGGAAGCGGTCGCGGTTGTCGACCGTGCTGCCGCTCACCTCGACGATGGCCTGCAACTGATCGCCGACGCCGGGCTTCTTCACCCCGAGGCTGGCGTTGACGAAGGGCTTGCCCATGCCCTCGAGGGCGCTGACGATCGCAAGCTTTGCCGCCCCGCCCTCCATAGCCAAGAAGACAAAGTCGGCTCCAGCGAGCTCCGCAACATTGCCCTCCTCGATGTCGTACGCATGCGGCACGATCTTGCGCTTCATGCGCGAGTAGATCTGCGCGTAGCGCTCGACCTTCATCTGGCCGCTGCGGACCTCGTCAATGCTCGCCGCGCCAGGCGCTCGGAAGGCATTGTGGCTCGAGAAGCGGTCACCATCGAAGAGGTGGATCTCGTCCACTGGGCACTTGGCGACGAGATCCAGGATGTACGAGCCGGAACCACCAAGGCCGACGATCGCGATGCGCTGCCCGGCCAGGCGGCCGTTGATGGCTCCGATGCCCGCCCGACCGCTGGCAGTATCGGCGTACTCGAAGGGCCAGTCCCCCGTGTTGATCACACACGGCCCGAACGTCTTAGCCGTCACTACAGGATCGACCTGCTTCGCCTCAGTCTCGATGTTCTGGACGTGGTACTCAACCTTGGCGAAGTAGTCGGCATAGCGGTCGGCCGTCGGGCACTTGAGCGACATGGAGAAGCGGGCGACTTGACCGTCGGCGAGAGCCAGGTTGGCATCGGCAAGCGGGGTCAACACTTCCCCGTTCCATCGGTGTGGCTTCGACCCGATGAAGTACGCGACGTGGTCCTGGACCGGGTTCACCGTCACGTCGCCGTCCAGCTCAAGTTTCGTGACGACGACGTCGCGCTGAATCGTGCCCTGCTCGTCCAGGTACGGAACGCCGCGCACGAGTAGGTAGCCGTCCCCGGTCAGCTCCAGCTCGTAGCCGGCCGCGATGAGCCGCTCGAGGTCGGGGCTATGAGACCAAGGATCGAAGGACACTGAAAGCCGTCCCGCCCCGCTTGACTTCGACGTGGCCGCCCTTGACCAAGGTCCCCGAGGAGGGGTGACTCGCGGCATCGTCGTACTGGACCTTGAACCACGTACTGCATGTTCCGGACTGGCCCGGATATGCGAACTCGACAACCTGAACCCAAGTCACGTGGGCGTCGTGGACGGTCTGTTCGACGGCTTCGACGGACATGACTCCTCCTTCACCTGAACCCAACCCAACCCACTAGTTACGCGGTTTGGCAAGTGCTAACGTATCACGTAACAGCTAGTCGGTTGCGCCTTCCGGGCATCGGGGTGGGACTGTGTAACAGCTGGGTCCACCAGGGAACGGGAGCGGCTGTGGCAGAGGTCAATCAGCTGGCGCGTGCCCGCGAGCTCATGGGCTACTCGCAAGAGCAGGCAGGTGCGGCCCTCGGGGTCAACCGGGCGATGATCAGCTACTGGGAATCCGGCCGGCGACAGCCCAACGACCGCCAGCTCGCCGCGCTCGCCCGGCTGTATCGAGTGTCTCTTGAGTTATTGCTTTCCGGAGAGACGCTCGCGCCGCCGACGGACCTCGCGCAGATGTTGCTGCGCACTGAAACCGATCTTCCCGACGAGGCAGTGCCCGGAATCCGAGAGTTCGTCGACTTCTTGGACAATTACGCGAAGTTGGCGGCGACCGTGGGGGTGGACGTCCCCGGGTTGACGCAAAGTCCCTTCCTGTCTCGCGCCGAGTTCGACAGTGCTGATGACGCCCGCCGCAAGGCCGAGGAGGTGCGCGCCCACATGCGGCTAGGGCTCGGGCCAGTAGCTGACATGGACTGGGTCTGCGAACTGCTGGGAATCACGGTGTACCGGACGGAACTCGGCGACGATCTGCGACGCACCATCTCAGGCGGCTTCCTCAACCACCCCGACCTCGGGTTCTCGATCGTCGTAAATCTGAACATGACACCCGGTAGGCGCCGCTTTACCGTCGCGCACGAAATAGCGCACGCACTGTTCCACAGCGACAAGGATCGCTACGTGATCTCGCGGCCCACCCGTGACCCACGCGAGCGGTTCGCGGACACATTCGCCGGCGAATTCCTGCTGCCCACCGAAGGCATGCGCCGATTCATGGAAGAGAACGCCATCGGCCCGAGGATCAGCGATCCGGCGGATGTCATACACATTCAGCGTTACTTCAAGGTGTCCTACCCAACCGCGCTGGTTCGACTGCGCCGCGCGGGTCTGCTGACGCCGGCGAAGTACAGCGAGTTCCAAGAGGTTCGCCCCGTCTTGCTTGCGCGGGCGCTTGGTTACGAGGTGGACGAGGAGGAGTACTCCCAGAACCCGGACGCCTGGCGCATCCGACGATTCCCTCGACGGTTCCTGCACCTGCTACGGGCTGCCATACAGGGACGTGCCATCTCGGTCCCGACCGCTGCTGCGATGACCGGCCTCTCCATTGACGACGTGGCGGAACTAATCAGTGAACAACGAGCCGCCGGCATCCCTGATGAGACCGCCGACGAACTACGGCAGTACGTACAAACCGGTGTCATCGAACCAGTTGGCTAGCGCTGTCGTAGACAGCGTCACCCTCCACTACTTCCTCCTCGTCGGCCGCGCTGCCCTGCTCATCGACTTGCTGGGATCCCCACTCCGCGTGCCGCGCATCGTGTACGACCCGGACGAGCCTGCAAATACGCCGCCGACTGCCATGAGCGAAATCCGCCGCGCGATCGACTATCACGACCGAAGGGCCGCGGATCGGTCGCGGCAACCACACGAGCGAACCCGCTTCGAAACGCTCAGCACGAGGCTTCAAGACATCGACCGGCTGTATGCCACTGGCCAACTCGACGTTTTAGACATGAATACCGAAGAACGGGCGCTGTTCAGCCAGCTAACGAGCGCAGAACATGCGGAACAATTTGGGCTTACCTTCCCGCTCGATGCCGGGGAGGCAGCATGCGTCTCCATCGCACACAACCGTGACTACGCAATTGCAACTGACGACGGAGACGCGCTGAAAGCGCTACACACTCTGTCCCCACGCCACCCTTACGAACGTATTCGCAAGCTGTTAATTCGCGCTGCCACGTCAGGGCTCATAAGCGAAGCCGAGGCCAACGCCATCCACAGCGAGATAACGCAGCTCGGCTTCTGGGATCGGAAACAGCCCTTTCCCGCGCGCCGTTGAGTCCTCCCGCCAGGGTCGTCTTCGCTCCCGCCTTCGGGAGGCGGGTGACTCTCGGCCACTCACGGGTGAAACAGGCGGTCCAGTGCGCCACCGACCGCGCCGTGATGATCACCATGGGTGATCTTTCGGCTGCTTCAGCAGCTTCTCACCTTGGCGGCACGACGTCGTCATAGACGCGAACTGCAGCCAGCGTTCCGTCGGGGGTGCGTTGATAGACGCCCAGTCCTGCCTGCGGAGTCAGATCGTCGCCGCCCCATCGGATGCAGTTGTACTCCAGGGCGCAGCTCACCCCGTCGTCGGTCACCGCACAGTCCTCTAAACCGATACCGCCGCCACTGAGCTGCGCGGTGAAGAACGAGTGAAGCTCCGCGGTGCCGCGGTGGACGAGGTGTGGACCGATCGGCTCGCGGTAGTACCCGTCCGGTGCGAACGTGTTCACGATCGCGTCGACGTCCCCACCGCTCACCCCTGCCTGGTAACAGGCCACGACATCACCAGGGTGTGCGTCCCCCGGAGGCAGAATCGCAGGCCGGAGGGGCCGCCGTCGCTCGACTGGCCACTGGCTGCAGTACGTGCGGAACACCACCGATAACTCGTCTGAAGATTCGGCGACGACAGCGACGGGCCACGAAATCTCCTGACCGTCTTCGCCACTCAGATGCGCCACCAGCTCCAGGACCGCCCGCTCCCCGGCAGCTGTTGACGCCACCTTCTCGATCCGGGCGTGGCGCGCGGCGAACCAGGAGTGATTGTCCCTGATGAAACGGTGAAGCTGCCGATAGCTGCGGATCTCGCCCGCGCGCGGGTCATAGACCACCACCTCGCCCGGCCACACAGTCTCCAGAAGGTGGATCTGACCCCTGTTCAGCGCGTCGAAGTATTGCGCAGCCGGATCAGCCAGACCGGCATCGCGCGTGTGCTTGCGCGCCAGCTCCACCGCACTGATGAACTCCGGAAACCACGGCATGTCAAGAGTTCACGAGTTGCTGGCCGCCGTCGATGTCGTATGTCGCACCTGTGACCGCGGTGTTCGCCATTAGATGGACCGCCAGAGCGGCGATGTCGTCAGGCCCGACGACGCGGCCAATTGGCAGACTAGTGCGCAGCTGTTCACGACGCTCGGCAATGCGGTCGCCGAGCAGCGACGCCGACAACGGCGTGTCTACGAAGCCAGCCGCGATGACATTGACGCGAACCGGCGCAATCTCGAACGCGAGGTTCCTCGCCAACGCGGGAAGTGCGGCCGTCAACGCCGAGATGAGCGTGAACCCAACCTCCTGGCGCCGACCACCCGTGCCACCGATGAAGAGGAGACTCCCGCCGGGGCGAACCTTGCTCGCAGCATGTTGCGCGACATGCACCTGCAGCCAAAGGTGCGCATCGACGTCGCGGCCGCCCGCCTTGTAGTCGAACTCCGCGAGCGGTGCGTAGTAAGGGCCACTGCCAGAAACAAGCACATGGTCGATCGACGTCGGTAACTCGTCGAAGAATTGGCCGAGCCGGTCGAAGTCGAGAGCGTCGAAGGGCACCGTGCTGGCGCCGACCTCACGGCCGGCCTGAGCCAGCCGGTCCGGGTTGCGTCCCGTGATGATCACGTCCGCCCCCTCAGCGCGGGCACGCCCGGCGGTCGCCAGGCCGATTCCGGAGCTACCGCCGATCACCACAACAGTTTGGCCGCCGAGGTGTCCGACCGGACGGGTGTTCATCCCGGTACCGCGCCGACCGGCTGACGGATGGCCGTCCGAAGCGTGCTGAGCGCCGTCGCGTAGATCTCCGAGAACGTGGGGAACGGCTGGATCGTGTCTCGAAGCACATCGAGCGGGACGTGCGCGCGAACCGCCAGCGTCGCCTGTTGCAACCACTCGCCTGCCTCCGGGCCGAGTGCGTACGCACCGGTCAGACGCTCTCCGTCGCTGAGCAGTGTGAGGAACCCATTACTGTCGGCATACGCGCGCGTGTATGTCTCCATCTTCGGGACCTCGCGGATCTGAGCGGTTGCGCTCCACTGGGCGTCTGTTGCACCGACCGCAGCGGCCTGCGGATCGGTGAAGACGACACGCGGCACGGCGTCGTAGTCCGCAGTTCGGGGCTCGCCAAGGATGTTGGCGGCGACAACGTCGCCCTGGTACTTGCCGACATGAGTCAGCTGCCAGAGACCCGTCGCGTCGCCGATCGCCCAAAGGCGGTCAGCGACCTGAAGGCGTTGATCGACCGGGATGCCATGGCCGTCAGCCACGACCCCAACCGTTTCCAGACCCAACTCCAGGACCCGCGGCCTTCGGCCGGTGGCGACCAGCAGCTTGTCACCGCGCAGCTCTTGCCCGTTGTCGAGCTCAAGCACGTACTCAGCGCCCGCCTGCCGTGCCGCCGTTGCCCCCGCGCCGAGATGAAGCTCGATGCCCTCGCGCAACAGCACATCGCCGAGCGCACCACCGAGTGGTGCTGCCTCGCGCGCGAGAAGATGCGCAGCGGACTCGACGACCGCGACCTCGCCGCCGAACCGGCGCACGGCCTGCGCCATCTCAACGCCGACCGGGCCGCCGCCAAGGACGAGCAGACGGCGTGGGATGGACTTCATGCCGGTCACTTCGCGGTTCGTCCAAACGCCCTCGAGGTCACGCAGCCCGGGCACCGGCGGCACAACTGGGTCGGCGCCGGTGGCCAGGACCACGTGCTGCGCCGTGTAGCGAGCGGTGCCCACTTCGACGATCCCCGTACCCGCCAGGCGTCCATGGCCGCGGATCAGGTCGATGCCTTGATCGGTGAGCCAACGCTGCTGCCCGGCGTCGGAGTAGTCCGACACCATAAAGTTCCGCCACGCGAGCGCCGCCTCCACGTCGACGTGCGCTACTACCGCAGCTTCATTCGCGGAATGGGCGGCCTCGCCAGGTCGAAGTAGCGTCTTCGACGGAATGCACGCCCAGTACGAACACTCCCCGCCGACCAGCTCGCGCTCAACCAGCGCGACGCGCAGACCGCCCGCAGCGAGGGCTCCGGCGCAGTGCTCCCCGGGCGAGCCGCCACCGATGACGATGACGTCGTAGTCGGTCATGACGGCAGCGCCGCGCCCGTCTGCTCCGCCGCCATATAGGCGGCGTACCAGTCCGGCCAATTCTCGTCGCGCTCCCCCGTTCGCCTCTCGTGCTCGCCGTGGGCAGCCTCCGCACGGCGCATCGCGTTCGCCAGGTCGGTCGTGGATGCGAATGCCGTGTCAGCAGCCTCGACGCGACCCGGCAGCCGCGTCGTAACCTGCTGCAGCAGCCAGCGGTTGCCATCTGGGTCATTGAAGGTGGCAAAGGAGCTGTAACTCTCGTGATTCGCTGCGGGTTCGTTGATGCGATCACTAGTGTCGTCGGGTTGGAACTGAGCGCCCGGCGTCCCGGGATGGAACGCCTCACTGATCTTGACGCCGTGGGCGCCAAGCTCGTCGCGTGCGGCGTCGATGTCGGAGACGACCAGATAAAGGCCCTGAGCCGAACCGGGCGCAGCGGACGTAATCTTCGTGCCGAATTGGACCGAACACGCAGAGCCTGGCGGCGTCACCTGAACGACGCGAAAGCCGTTGTCGAAGGGGAAGTCTGCGTCGAGTCGCCACCCGAGGCCCGTATAGAAATCCCTCGCGCGGTCGACATCCGACACCGGGATGACGACGGCCTCGAGTTTCAGGTCGACGGTTTCTTCGGCTGGTGTACCAATCGTGGGATCAGTCGCGTGGGTGCTGCTCATTTTCTGCCTCCAAGCGTGGAGTTGGTCGCCACGGTCACGCTCGGCCACCGGGGCGGCAGAACCCCCCTCGATGCCGCGGCTCGCGGCGAATGCACCCACGCAGACCTATTGCCGTCTTACTCCTGGCCGACGCTGACCGCAACCGGGACGACCAAGAATTCATGCTCGGGCAGCGGTCGGTCACGGTGACTGAGCGAGCTTTCGCAACCCTGAGACTCAGTGGCCGGCTATCTGCCCGCCGTCAATGTGGAGGATCTCGCCGGTGACGAACGGTGCCGATTCCAAGTAGAGGATTCCGCCGACGATGTCGCTAACTTGACCCACGTGCCCGAGCGGGGGCAGGCGTCCGGCGAGCACGCGGGCGTCGTAACTCTCCGCCGGATGTACCGGTGTCTGGATTGTGCCGGGTGCGACTGCGTTGACCCGGATGCCGCGTGACGCGTACTCAATGGCCAGCGATCTCGTTGCTGCGGCGATGCCGCCCTTCGTGAGCGCTGCGAGCACGGAAGGCTCGCGCGAGTTCGCGTAGTCCGCGAGGGTGGCAGTGATGTTCACGACGTGGCCGCCACTGCCTTGCTTGAGCATCTCGTTGATCGCGCGTTGGGTCAGCCTGAAGAACCCGGTCAGGTTGACGCCGACCATCGTTGCGTAGTCGTCGGCTGTGTAGTCAGTAAACGGCTTGCCGATGAAGACCCCGGCGTTGTTGATAAGGGTGTCGATCCCTCCGAAGCGCTGCAGCGTCTCGTCGATGATTCGGTCCGCGGCGAGGGGCTCAGTGAGGTCGACATCGACAGCAAGGAGCTTCGGGTCTCCGGAAGGCTGAATGGTGCGGGAGGCAGCCACCACGGCCCATCCCTGACGGCGGTACGCCGCGACAAGGCTCGCACCGATGCCCTGAGAGGCCCCCGTGATGACGGCGCCCTTCTGCCCGCTGCCGATCATGACTGTCGCGTCGTCACCTGCTGATGATTGCCGGGTCGTTGGGGTGAAAAGTCAGCGGGGTGGTCTCATCGCTGCGCCATACCCGCAGCGGCATCGAGGCGAGGACTTCTTCGAGTTCACGCGAACGTGCCGCCTCGCGCGTGCGCATGTCGCCGACGGCTTCTGCCGGCGTTGCCTCCGGAACGCGGGGTGGTCATAGCGACCCGATACTCATTGTGGGCGCATGCTGGGCGAGAGCCAAGCCGTCGTCCCACTGCTCAAGTGTGCGGCTCATCCTCTTCGGCGGCGGGCTCGGATCGAGTCCCAGCCGGCAGCGCCGCATTTTGCACAGGAGACATGAACCCAGGCGAGCGTGATGATGTCTCCACCGCGCCGATGCTGGGAGATGCAAGAAGATGAGCTCGCAAGCGCCCCGAGCTACGGCGGTCCAGACCGAAGCTCGTCCCGTGGGCACATTGGTGTCTGTCAACGTCGGCATGCCGAGGAAGGTGACGTGGCAGGGGAAAACCGTCTTTACCGGTGTCTTCAAGGATCCCGTCGCCGGCGCTCGCCGGGTGAGCAAGCTCAACGTCGACGGCGACGGCCAAGGGGATCTGGCCGGGCACGGCGGCGAACAGCGCGCCGTGTTCGTCTACCAGATCGATTCGTACCGCTATTGGGAGCGCGAGCTGGAACGAAGCGACTTCGTTTACGGACAGTTCGGCGAGAACTTCACCGTTGACGGACCCGGCGATGGCGAGGTCTGCATCGGCGACCGCTACCGGATTGGCACTGCCGTCTTTGAAGTCACCCAACCCCGCGTCACCTGCTACCGGGTCGGCATCCGCATGAAGGACCCACGAATCCCCGCCTTGCTTGTCTCACACCACCGCCCCGGCTTCTATTTTCGAGTCCTCGAAGAAGGCGACGTCCAAGCGGGGGACGAGATCCTCAAGCTCGCCTCGGGCCCAGAGCAGATGACGGTCGCCGAGGTCGACGCGCTCCTCTACCTCCCCCTGCACCCGCGACAGCAGCTCCTGCGAGCGCTGCGAATACCCGCGCTGAGCGCTGGCTGGCAGGCGTCCTTTAGGGCTCTCCTTGAAAGCGAACCGGGCACTGGCAATGCCGGCCTGGCGGCCGCCAGTCCGCCGCCGTCCTGGTCTGGCTTCCGCCGACTAACCGTCACCGGAATCGAGCGACAGAGTGACTCCGTGATCTCCATCCGCCTGGAGAACCCGGACGGCGGACATCTCCCCGCCGCCCGCCCCGGCCAGTACCTCACGCTTCGCATCCAGCCTGCAAACGAGCAGCGCGCGCTGCTCCGTAACTACTCCCTGTCGGGACCGCCCGATGCCGGCTATTACCGGATCGCTGTCAAGCGGGAACACGACGGCGCTGCCAGCGGATACCTGCACACCTTCCTGAGGCCGGGTGACCAAGTCGACGTCGCAGCACCACGCGGAAAGTTCATCCTCGACCGGACGCATGCACCCGTACTGCTGATCAGCGCCGGGATCGGTGCCACCCCGGTTCTCGCCATGCTCCACGCACTGGCCGAGCAGCGTTCTGATCGGGAGATCTGGTGGCTGTGCGGCGCGCGCAGCGGCCGCGACCACCCCTTCGCCGCCGAGGCACGGACACTCCTCGCGTCCCTTCCGAACGCACGAAGCTACGTGTACTACAGCCGGCCTAGTCCGACGGAACTCGAAGGCCGCGACTTCGACACGACGGGCCGCCTCACACCTTCACGACTTGCCGAACTCGAGCTACCGCGCGATGCCCAGTCATATCTGTGCGGGCCGACACATTTCATGGAAGAGATCAGCGCTGGTCTCGCGGCGATGGGGATCGACGCCGCACGCATCCACACCGAACCTTTCGGCCCGGCACCGGGTCTGACGCCCGGTATCGCCGCAACACCTACTCGCTCGCCGCACCCACCCACCGGTCCACCTGGAAACGGCCCCAGGATCGAGTTCGCCCGCAGCGACCTCGCAATCCCGTGGAGCAGCGACTCCACCAGCTTGCTCGAATTCGCCGAAGCATGCGATGTGCCCGTTCGTTGGTCATGCCGTACGGGCGTTTGCCACACCTGCGAGACCACGCTCATCGCGGGCCAGGTCCAATACAGCCCCGATCCGGTCGAACCTCCCGCCAACGGAAGCGCGCTGATCTGCTGCTCACAGCCTCGAGGCGACGTAGTGCTCGATCTCTGACCGCGCATCCGGTCAGGGCGCCAGCTGTCGGTGCGGATGCTCGGAGTCGCTCCAGCGGAGAGAACAGGGAAGTGCTCGGTGAAGTACTCACCCGGGGGAAGGCGGTCGTCCGCGGCCCGCCGCCGGCCGCGGAAACGGGGAGTGTCAATGGCCGTCGACGCGGCCGCGCCTAGATCGGGGTGTGGACGGTGAGCGCCTCGGCGACTTGCTCCGGGGTACGCCGATCCCACCCATGGAACGACGAGTAGTCGCCGGCCTCCCAGGCCTGGCGAAGACCTGGAACTGCGAGATCAAAGTCGCGGCGGGTGTCGGCGAACACCTCGCGGAGGTCCCGCCAGAGGTCATAGATCGACGGGCGGCCCCAGAACCAATAGCCGTTGTAGATGCGATGCACGACCAGACCCGGCTTGAGCACGATGGTGTGCGGAATCATCGGGTCATTCTGCGGATCGGTGTACTCCTGGATGTCGAGGTCCCGTTGCACCTCACGTCCGGGGTCGGAGAGGAACGGCCAACCCGCACCCACAGAGGTGCGAAACTCCTGCAGCGTGTGGCGGTCGTCAGTAGCAATCGTCGCCAACTGCGTATAGGCGACACCGAACTTCGCCTGATGCGCCGCGAGTTCGAGATGCTGCTGATGCTCCTTCGGGCAGTAATGACCCCGCGCCAGCGTGAGAACCATCGGGTCGCGACCCTGGATCTCGCTCAACTTACGGATGCTGCCGTCGTGGTCGGGCAAGGCGTAATCCGGGAAGGACGCACCACTCACGATGTCTGCTCGCACTTAGTCGTCACCTCCGAGGCACAAGACCGTCTTACTCCTCACCGTCGGCGAGCACAACACGCACGCCGCCCATCGGCAGACCGGAAGACCGATGTTGACGTCCCTGTAGAAGACTTGCCGCTTGTTGCGACGCCGTTGTCTCGGGTGTCCCTGGCTTTGGCGTTGGGACGGGGACCGACAGGGCGGAGAGATCCCCCGCGGGCGGGAATGGGCGGGGCAACCCGGCTGGCTCGGGCCCGAAAGCGAAGCCCACTATCGCGGGCAGCGCGGCAAACCCCGCCGCGGCGAGTAGGACGCTGTTGAGTCCGCTGGCGGTTTCGGCGTGCGCGGCCTGGGCGCCGTGGGCGGACGGCCGTCGAGAGGTGTGACCTTGTCGTCTCGATAAGCGAACAGACGTCTTTGCCCTGAGGGCCGTACTCGCGGTGGCTATCTTGACCGAGAAGGGGGGCCGTAAGGGGAGCCCACGGTGGCGCTTCTGATCGTCGTTGTTGCGGTGGCCGCCCATACCGCGGCCGCTGTTTGGGTCTAGGCCCGGCGCGGCGGTCACGTGTCGCGGGACGCCGACCACTTCGCCGCAGCGCGCGATGACCAACCGATGGGCAGGGGATGCAACGTCGGACCCAAGACTGGCCGCAAGCACCCGCTACTTGACCAACCGTAGGCAGAAGGAGAGATCGAATGCGTATCGGTCTCGTAGTTCACAGCGGCAAGTCCGAGGCCGTTCGCGCCGCAGAACAGGTGCGACATTGGCCGAGGATCACCACGTACCTTGTCGCGACATCGACGTGTGGAACCCATCCGACGGAGGTACCCGACACGACGCACGTCACGAGGCCGAACAGGCCGGCATGCCAGACCTGATCGTCACCGTGGGCGGGGACGGCACCTTTCTCCGCGGAGCGCGTGTGGCAGCCCCAATCGGGGCCATGGTTCTCGGGATCGACGTCGGCCGGGTCGGCTTCCTCACCGAGGTGAACTCGGCTGATATCACTGAGGCTCTGGACGCGGTGCTCGCCCGCGCGGTGCAGATCGACGCCCGGCTCGCCCTGACCATGCGCGCCTCACGGTCGCTGGAAATCCCACGCGGGATGGAAGCACTGCTGCAGTACGGCCGCGGGCCGGCGCTACCCCCGCCGCCGGTGCGGCCCGCGACGGCGGCCGAAGTCGCCTGGGGAGTACCGCTCGACATCATCGCCCTCAACGACGTCGTCTTCGAAAAGTTGTCCCGGGACCGGCAAGTCAGCCTCGCCGTGTACATCTCCGGCCGACTATTCGCGTCCTACTCCGCCGATGCGTTGATCGTCGCCACGTCGACCGGGTCGACTGCGTACAGCTTCGCCGCCGGTGGCCCGATCGTGTCCCCTCAGCTCGACGCGCTGATCTTCACTCCTGTCGCACCGCACATGACGTTCGACCGAAGTCTCGTCCTCGCCGCAAGGGACGAACGCGTCGCCGTCCGTGTACTCGAACGATCCGGTCAGGTTGCCGTCACAGTCGACGGGCAACTTCGCGGCGTTTTGGATCCAGGCGACTGGCTCAGCGTGTTCGCCGCCCCCGAACGCGCACGACTGGCCCGACTCCGCGATCTCGACTTCCTTGGGCGAGTTCGCGAGCGTTTCGCGCTAGCCGATGCTGCGGCCGCGCTCGCGGATGGGTCGGCGCCGCCCATCTACGACCCAGGGGGCCCGCCACCCCCCGACATCGCGCACCTAGGACCCCCCGATATTCGGTAAGAGGGCGACGACTGCCGTTAAGGACTGTAAGCCCCGCCGTTCGGCCGGTCGCGGCTTCTCGCATGCCCCGACATCCTTGCGACCTACCGCTGGGTTCTGACTGACGCTGTCTCGCGCTCAGGACGCGACGACGGGATAGAGTTGCGTCCGACCAAGTGGTGTTTGATTCCTCGCTTGTGCGTGGCGTCGTGAACTGAGACGGCCACCGCGTGATCCTCAACGAGATCTGTCGAAGGAACTCGAGCGAGGAGAAGCACGCGATGGCCGCAACACCGAGTATCGACCTGTCCGGCTGGCTGTCCGAGCAGCTGGCCCAGGCGAGCCCTGATCTGCTTCGGCAGATGTTGTCCACGTTCGTCGAGGCGTTGATGGGTGCCGACGCCGACGCGATCTGCGGCGCTCCCTACGGGGAACGCAGCGAGGAACGGACGAACACCCGCAACGGCTACCGGCGGCGGGCCTGGGACACCCGGGCCGGCACGATCGAGCTGGCGATCCCGAAGACGCGCACCGGCAGCTACTTCCCTGACTGGCTGCTCGAGCGGCGCCGCCGCGCCGAGAGCGCGCTGATCACCGTCATCGCCACCAGCTATCTGCTCGGCGTGAGCACGCGGCGGATGGAGAAGCTGGTCGCCACGCTCGGCATCGACCGGCTGTCCAAGAGTCAGGTCAGCGAGATGGCGAAGACTCTCGATGAGCAGGTCGCGGCGTTCCGCACCCGACCGTTGGACAACGGGCCCTACACGTTCCTCGCCGCCGACGCGCTGGTGCTCAAGGTCCGTGAGGAAGGCCGGACGGTGAAGGTGCACGCGCTGGTCGCGACCGGGGTGAACGCCGAGGGTTACCGGGAGATCCTCGGCCTGCAGGTCACGAGCGCGGAGGACGGTGCCGGCTGGCTGGCGTTCTTCCGCGACCTGGTCGCTCGCGGCCTGTCCGGGGTCAAGCTGGTCACCTCCGACGCTCACCAGGGGCTGGTCGCGGCCGTCGGCGCCACGCTGCCCGGCGCGAGCTGGCAGCGGTGCCGAACTCACTACGCGGCGAACCTGATGTCGGCCACACCGAGGAGCGCGTGGGGTTGGGTGAAGGCGCTGCTGCACTCGGTCTATGACCAGCCCGACGCCAAAAGCGTGCACGCGCAGTTCGACCGCGTCCTGGACGCGCTGTCCGACAAGCTCCCGGCTGTCGCCGCGCATCTCGACGACGCACGCGCTGACATCCTCGCCTTCACCGCGTTCCCCAAGCAGATCTGGCGGCAGATCTGGAGCAACAATCCCAACGAGCGGCTCAACCGCGAGATCCGCCGGCGCACCGACGTCGTCGGCATCTTCCCCGACCGCGATGCCTTGATCCGCCTTGTCGGCGCGGTCCTCGCCGAGCAGCACGACGAGTGGACGGAGATGCGCCGCTACATCGGGCTCGAACGTAATCCGCCAGGCCTGCCGACGGCGCCGCAGTTGTCGCGTACCAACATCAAGGATCGTTCGGCGAGTTCGTGCAGGTTGTCCAGATTCGGTTGTTGCCGCTGAATTTGAACGTTGAAGCCGAGCAGGCTAAATCCGAACGCGCTTCGCCAGGTGCGGCGATTGTTGCGCGACGACTCGTCGTGCTGCACAAGGTCGATTAGGAGGCGGCGCGACAAGTACCGGTAGTCAAATGGCGCTCGATCAGTCAGCATGCCGCCCTCATAGACCCCGCCATGGCATGGCCGTACGTCAGCATCGTAGGCGCTGACCACTTGGCATTACGGTCGAATCGAGACTGGACGAGTGCAGGAAACGGCCGCAACCCAGCGTCCCGCTGGCGGTCTGGGACTAGAGGCGGGAGGCCCACACAGGCTTTGCTTTACCGTCTGCCTCGGGCTGGACCTAGCCCCCGCTCGCGAACGGATCGCACAGGCCATCTGCCGCCGCAGCCACCAACACCGAAACGAACCGCGGTAATCGACGGTCCTCGCCGCAGTCCGACCCGGCAGTGATCTCGGTTGCCAGCCACGGGTCTGCCTAAGCCCGGATCCACCGTCGGCTTGAGGTAGGTCGCGCGTCGTAAAGCCGAGATGCCCTTCTGTTGCAACAGAATCGATCTTGTCTAGGGATCTATTCGCTGCCAGCAGAGGGGCACCCGGTAGATGCGAGTCTCGCATGGCTTGAACGTCGTGTTCGACGATCCGAACCTCGTGTCGTGCGCGGGTCTCGCGCCGGTGCTCGGATTGGCCGAGCTGGCGGGCCTGCATCGGCTGGTCGGTGAGCATGTCCAGATCGACCGGCCGGGTGGGGCCAACGCGCATGTGAAAGTGCCGGCTCTGGTCGCCGGGATGGTCGCTGGCGCGGACTCAATCGATGACATGGACCTGTTGCGGCACGGCGGGATGGGTCGGCTGTTCGGTGGGGTTCGGGCGCCGTCGACGCTGGGCACGTTCCTGCGCTCGTTCACCTTCGGTCATGTCCGTCAGCTCGATGCGGTGGCGTCCCGGCTGCTGGTGAACCTGGCCGGTCGGGCGCCATTGCTGCCCGGCGCGCAGATGTTGGCCTATATCGATGTCGATGACACGGTGCGGCAGACCTACGGCTACGCCAAGCAAGGCGCCGGGCGCGGCTACACCGGGGTGAAAGTTCTGAACGCGCTGCTCGCGACCGTCTCGACGCCAACATCGGCGCCGGTGATCGCGGCCGTTCGGCTGCGCAAAGGATCGACGGCGTCGCCACGCGGCGCGGCCCGGCTGGTCGCCGACGCACTCGTCACCGCGACGGCCGCCGGCGCGACCGGGGTGCGGGTGCTGCGCGCGGACTCCGCGTTCTACGGCTACGACGTGATCGCCGCCGCGCGGCGCCACCGGAGCTGCTTTTCGATCACCGCCCGCCAGGACCCGGCGATCCGCAAGGCGATCGCGGCGATCGGTGACGGGGAGTGGACGCCGATCAACTACACCAATGCGATCTTCGACGAACGCCAGCAACGCTGGATCTCCGACGCCGAGGTCGCCGAGATCGGCTACACCGCCTTCGCGTCTCGGCCGAAGGCCAAACACGTCACCGCGCGGCTGATCGTGCGCCGGGGCAAGGACATGAACCCCGCGAACCAGAGCGAGTTGTTCACCGCCTACCGCTACCACGGCGTGTTCACCAACACTCCGCTGCCGATGCTCGCCGCCGAGTCGGCGCACCGCGCGCACGCGATCGTCGAACAAGTCATCGCCGACGTGAAGAACGGGACGCTCGCGCACCTGCCATCCCGGACACTTCTGGGCCAACAGCGCCTGGCTCGTTTGGCCGCGATGGCGTTCAACCTCACCCGCGCGGCCGGCGCTCTCGCCTCCGCTGTTCACGCCCGCGCGACGACCGGCACAATCCGCACGCAGCTGATCAACGTGCCAGCCCGGCTCGCGCGATCCGCTCGCCAGTTCACCCTGCACCTGCCCGCAGGCTGGCCGTGGCAGCACGCCTGGCAGCGGATGCTCACCGGCGCCAGCCCACCGATCTCCACCTGACCCCTCCACCCGTCCGACAGGACCCGACCGGAGAACAACACGTGGAGAAGCCGGCGCAACCGGCAGCATCACCACGCCCAGACGACACCGACCCACGAAGCCGACGTCCGCGACGTCATCACCGGGCTACGCGGTGGATCCGGGCTAAGTCATCGCGTCTTGTCGGCGGCCCTTGAAAGAATGTCGCGATGGGACTATCGGAACTCGTCATGCCAAGGTGCTCGCATGGAACTTGATCCAACAGCGTCGAAGGCTGAGCACGAAGCGGCGATTGCCAAGTACCTGATCGAAGCCGACCCACTGCTCGGAGGAATCCTCGCGCCGTACCTTGCGTTCGACCGACTAGAAGCGCTATCGGAGTCGGACCGTCGACGGGTGCGTGGACAAATCGCTGCGGCGGTGCGTGCCGCGCTTGATGCCGAGGCCAAGTCGCCGTGAGCCGATATTTCTTAACGGGAATCACCGTAGAAGGCTTCCGCGGCATCAACAACGAGAATCAGCCGCTTCAGCTGAAATTCAAGCCGGAGGCGGTCAATTCGGTCTTCGCCGCGAACGGCACCGGCAAGAGCTCGATCTTCGAAGCCCTGTGCTTTGCGATCCGCGGACACGTCCCAAAACTCCGAGCACTACAGGTCGCCGAGCATCCGGAAAACCACATCTCGAATCTGTTCCATTCCACCAATACGGCGACCATCGAGCTAGAGCTCGAGGACGACCTGGATCAGAAGGCCGTCATCCGGGTGTTGCGCAGTGCCGCAGGAGCGCGAACAGTGTCCAGTCCGTCGGGTCTCCCGAACCCTGAACACGTGCACCGCCGTGGCGACACCGCGTCCTGTGGCGCTCGCTGACCTCCCTGGCACGCTTCACAGGTCGGGCGTACAACATCTGCATGAATGAAGCCCATCTCTTATACCTCGCCAGCGACCAGTGGGCAGAGACGCTTAAGACAGAACTGCTGCCATGGGTTGAGAAGGTCGGAGATCTCGGTGAGGAGGTGCTCGAAATTGGCCCGGGCCCCGGCCGGACAACCGACCTGCTTCGCGAACGCGCCGAACGCGTCACGGCAGTCGAGATGGATGAAGATTTGGCAGCCGAGCTCCGCGCCAGATTGACCGGAACGAACGTCGAGGTGATCACCGGCGACGGAACAGACACCGGGATTCAGCGCCGACCGTTTCTCGACGGTCACGGCTTTCTCCGTGCTGCATCACATTCCATCGACGACTGCCCAGGATCGACTCTTCGCTGAGCTCAGCCGAGTGCTTCGCCCCGGTGGGGTCTTTGTGGGGACCGACTCGCGCGACACCGAGATGATTCGCCTCGGGCACGTCGATGACACGTTCGTCCCCGTGGACCCCGAGTCGTTGCCCGGCCGCCTTCAGGCAGCTGGCTTCGCCGGAGTCGAGATCGACGCGACCGAGTTCCACATCCGGTTCCTAGCTCGGAAGCCGGCTGCCTCCACCGAATAGGTGCCGATCCCGCTCACTCCCGAAGTGATGGAGTTAGCGTCCGATGCATGAGGACAGCCTCAGCAGTTCTGGACGCAGCCGGACAGCGGGCGGATGCACTAGTGGCCGCCGATGCAGCGAACTTCGACGGCTCATGCATTCAGAGCTGCGCTGGACGACTCACCGCGGCGACGTCCTGGATCGTGAGGCGTACATCGAATGCAACACGAACGGCTCGCTCAAGTGGCTGAGTCAGCGGCTAGAGGCGCCGGACGTTGTGATTGTCGGCGATATGGCGATCTTGACGGCCATCGTCGTCGACATCGTGGAGCACGACGGATGCCAGCACGAGTTTCGAATACGGCTGACGCAAACATGGCTGCATGGCGGATCGGATTGGTTATGCATAGCCGGTCATGCTGGTCCCAGCGTGTAACTGCCGCTTCTCGTCGTCGAACGGCGACGTCCGCAGCCGCGCCGCCCAGGAACTCGTCCTCGACGGCGAGTCCTACCGGCAGCGACAACGGCCAGGCCTCAAGCCAGACGACGAGGAAGTTGACCCAGCCGCCGGTCCCCGACGAGGATCACAACGCCGACGCTGAGACCCCCAAAGTGGTCCCATGCCACTGGCGAAACGGTGGTCCCATCACCCTGGCGAGCGACACGAACGGCTCCGGTGTAGGTTCAGCCGTCAAGTTCGATCGACAGTCAAGGCAAATCCAACAAGAGGGGGGCATCCCATGACGACGGTCATCGCGTCGTTCAACGTCTCTGACTACGACCGTTGGCGCGCAGGCTATGCCCATGCGGTAGGCGACCCGAAGCTCCTCACCTGGCGCATCTGGCGGGGACAAGAGGATCCGAACCGCGTCCTCATCGAGGAGACCTTCGACTCGGCCGACTACGCCCGTCAAGTCTTCACGTCCGAAGCCACTCGCAACGCCATGACCAATGACGGCGTCGATCTTGCGACTCTGACCCTCGAATATCTCGACGAGGCCAGCTGAATCGACCTGGGACGACTTCAACCACAAGACCGGCTGGGTGTGCCCAACAGCTGTCCAGATCATCATCCGTCTGTCCGGCAGCCACGGGCATGATCTGCTTTCGCGTCAACACATACGAGCGTGTCGAGCAAACGCCGATCCCTTTGTGACCTGGGTGACAACCGAGCAGCCGCCAAAGGGTCCGCATCGCTTATAGGTGCCGTGTCGGCGCACTCGGTAACAACACGACCGATCACCAGAGCGCGCAGGTGGAGCGCGCCGTACCGTTGAGTTGTGTCCATTGCCGTCGCGCCGCTGGTGTTCCCTCGTATGCCCGCAGCGCTGGCCATCTGCTGGTACGTCATGTACGCCACCGTCGTTATCTGGATAGTGCTCGACGCGCGCAAGCGCGGGGTTCGTTGGTGGATCTGGCTTTGCTTGCTCTCTTTGTTGGGCCGGTTGCCTGGATCCTGTATGCGGCGATATTCAGACGAGGCACGCCGGAGACCAGCGCCGGATAGGCGCCGATTCACGGCGCCGTGAAGGCTGACCTGATTCGTCGGCAGAATGCCTGTGTGGAGGAGCGGCTGCCTGGTGGAAACACGGGCGGCGCCGTGCTCGTGGACGGAACAGTGCGTCGGCGGGCAGGGCACTGGACTCCGGCTGTCCACGCGCTGCTCGGTCACCTCCATGAACGCGGCTTCGACCGCGTCCCATGTCCGATGGGTTTTGACGCGGCTGGACGTGAGGTGCTCACTTTTCTTCCGGGCGTGACGGTGGGCGATCGCAAGCCGTGGCCGCAGTGGGTTCACGCAGATGAGACGTTGCCGCAGGTAGCGGTATGGCTTCGGGACTACCACCGTGCGGTGGCTGACTTCGTCCCTCCACCTGATGCCGCCTGGCGTATGGGAGGGCAGTGGGCGCCGGGGCAAATCATCTGCCACAACGATGCGGCGCCGTATAACGCAGCCTGGGACGGCGACCGGTTGTCGGGGTTCTTTGACTGGGACTTCGCCGGTCCGGGGACTCCAGAATGGGACCTGGCCTTTACGGCCTGCGCCTGGGTGCCTCTTCACGCTCGACATGTCGCAGCCGCCGAGGGGTTTAGCGCCTTCGATGATCGCCGCCGACGGCTAGCGCTACTGCTCGGGGCGTATGGCTGGGAGGGTCAGGTCGCCGACCTGCTGGGTGTCCTCGATCGACGGCTTGAAGCGCATTGCGAGGACGTTCTTCAACTCGCCCGCGGTGGTGACCCGCTGTTTCAGCAGCTGGTCGCAAACGGCGTCGTCCGTGACGTGCTCACCGCCCGTGCCGAGCTAGCCGATTTCTAGGACCTCGTCCACACGACGCTCAGCGCGTCGGGCCACCAAGCGAAGCCGCGTCGACGTCCTTGCTCGGCCGGGTCCTGCCCCGGTGAGCGGTGTGTCCGAGAGACTGCCGGCATGAGTGACGCTCTCGGTGCGCCGGTCCGCTACACCTCGCGCGACGAGGACAGCGCACGCTGGTCGGGCTTCCCCTTCCGGGCGGGCGACATCGTCATCAGCACCCGGTCCAAGAGCGGCACTACCTGGATGCAGACGATCTGCGCGCTGCTGGTCTTTCGCACGACGACACTGCCCGCGCCGATCGCCGAACTTTCGCCGTGGCTTGACTTCCTTGTGACGCCGCTCGAGGAGGTATTGGCCCGACTCGAAGCGCAGACACATCGCCGGTTCATCAAGACGCACACGCCGCTCGACGGCCTACCCCTCGACCCGCGCGTCACCTACATCGTGGTTGCCCGCCATCCCCTTGACGCCGCAGTGTAGCTGTACCACCAGGGAAACAACCTCGATCGGGAGCTCATGCGACAGCTCAGTGGGCAGCCGGAGTCGGTCACGCAACCGCGGCCGCGCCCCGATCTGCACGAGTGGCTTCTAGCTTGGATCGACGGCAACGGCTTCCCCCGGTGAGGACCTTGATTCGATCCGCGGCTTCCTGTGGCACCTGTCCGATGCATGGTCCCGACGCGACGCCGCCAACATCGTTCTCCTCCACTACGACGACCTGCTGGGCGATCTGGACGGCCAGATGCGGCGACTCGCCGGGGAACTTGGCATCACCAGCTCAGCGGAAAGTTGGCCCGCCCTGGTCGAGGCAGCCACCTTCGATTACATGCGCTCGCGACCGGATGAGTTCCTCCCGACATCGGGCGGGATCCACAAAGACAGCTCCGCGTTCTTCCGCCGCGGCTCCTCCGGAGCGGCCGCCGAGGTCCTCACGCCGGAGGAGCAGTCTCGGTACCACCGGCGCGCCGCGCAGTTCGCGCCACCTGATCTCCTCACGTGGCTGCACCGCTCGCCCACGCCCTCGGGGTCCGTGTCACCGCCCGATATGCCGTAGGAGATGTGCCGATCACCCGCGACGGAACCTCGGGCGACGAATGCGGGGAATCCTTGGCATCCTGTCGCGGTGCCGAATTTCAGTTTTGTCATGGCGCTCACCGCTGTGACGATGATGGGAGCGGCATGCTCCGGCGGTGGCAGCGGCGTCCAAAGATCGCAGATCTACCGGACGAGCGCACCGACTCCGTCTCCGGGAGACGACCTGATCGACGTTCCCGTCGTTCTGGGACCGACGCAACAGCAACTGGACACACTTAATGCCAAGTGCGGCCGTCTATCTGGCGTCGTCCGTGCCGGCATCGAACCGGGAATGCTCTTCGTCGAGGTCTACGGGTTCGGACCTGACAACACCCAGCCTGTGACGGATTGCGTGAAGCAGTTGCCGTTCTACAGGCAAACGGGCGACGGGCTCGTCGCGCACATGCCAGCAAGCAAGCTATTGCCGGTGCCAAGCAGGACTCCCCAGTAACGCGATGAAGGTGCCGCTTCTTCTTCCGAACCATCAGCGGAGACCGGCGAACAGATCAGTCTCAGGCACCGCGCTGCTTGTCGCGTCGTGCACTTTGATGAAGCTCTCTCGACCGAACGCCTCGGCGAACACCTGCTCTGGCAGCTTGGCGAAGAAGGACTCGCTGATCTGTGAGGCATGGGCTGCGAGTGCTTCGCGCTTCTGCCCGATATACGCCGAGACATCGACGGTAGTCGTGATGCGCTGTTCGACTGCGGCCAGTTTCTCGCGCCAAGCGCCGTCGTCGTCCTCAAACTCGGACATGTCGACGCCCATCTCCCGCAACGAGACCATCACGGTGTCGAAGTCGCTTCCGCGAATGCAGGACAGGTAGACCTTGCGGGGAATGCCGGTGCGTGCAACGGCGGCGAGCGTCACGTGGTGCGCCTGCAAGTGGTCGGGATGCTCGTACCCGTCGTCGATGCAGTACGTCGTCACAACATCAGGTTGATAAGTCTCCATGAGCGCGGCGAGCCGGTCGGCCGCGGCGTCGACCGGGACGGCGCTGAACGCTCGCTCGTTGTCCTTGTAGTCCCAGTCCGCCATGCCGGAATCGTGATAGCCGAGCAGCTCAACTGTGGTGACGCCCAGCAGTTCGCACGCCTTGTGCAGCTCGCCCCGCCGCGTCGCCGCAACCGCTTCGGTGTCATGGCCCTTATCGCCGGGCTTGATCCCGCCAGGTCCGTCGCCTAGCTCACCGTTGGTGCAGGTGACGACAATCGTGCGGACGCCTTCCGCGGCGTACTTCGCAAGAACGCCGCCGGTACTCGAACATTCGTCGTCAGGGTGGGCGTGCACGGCCATCAAGGTGAGCGCCATGCCATCCATTCTCCTCAACTACTCGGGAATGGCCCATCCAGATCCGTGGCTAGCACTGGAGATGTGCCGGTCCACTGCGCTCCGTAGCTCCGCCGTTTGATCGGCCGGATCTGGCGCTACGAGTCGCGCATGTTGATGGGGTTGGTCGCAGGGGTCGGCGGGTGTCTTCGAGGGCCAGGGCAAAATCCGGCGGTGACGGTAGTTGTTCCGGCTGCCGCTCTCTCGCTATTAGCCGGGTATGAGGCCGTAAGTGGTGCTCCACGCGCCGCCCGATCCGTCCGCGTAGTCCCAGCGGATGTTGACTTTGTCCGTGGTGTCGGTGGATGTGACTGCGGTCGTCGTCAGGGGAACGCGTAACAGGACGAAGGTCCTTGAACTCGAGGGTGCTGACCCTCAATTGCTCCTCGCGCTTATCGGTACGCCAGCGGAGTAACTGCCGTTCCCTCGCGAACACCGCCGCGCGACTCGGGAACTAGTCGGCAGACTTGCTCAGCGTCGTAACGAACAGCGTGACGGCCGCAAGAACAACGCCAGTAGCCAAGTCCGCGATCCACGTTTCCGCCTCTTCGCGGCCGAGGTAGCCCGATTCGACAGCTGCGAGTGCGTTGCGGGTGAGACCGAAGATCTTGTCTGCTGTGGCGAAGTCACGGAGGAGAGCTGGAAATGCGATGACGTTGCGGGTGACTAAGCCTGCTTCCACACCGAGACGTGCGACCTGGCGACCGATGTGCTCCTCCCGGTGGCCTGACATTCGCCTAGAACGGCAAGCCGCGATCGCCGCTCCGGTCTGACTCGCGCGACCGCGGGACAACGAAGGCGACACGTCTTGGAGCCCGACGCCGGAGCCGGCATGACCGAGCGGTCCTCGTCGTGACGGAGTTGCGGGAGGAGGACCGCGCGGGTATCAGACAGTCAGCACGCATCGTCAGATCGAACCCTTTCGGCCAACGAGGTGGAAGACGCGGCTGAGTTGGCGGTAGGGGTCCCGTCTGCTGGCTTCGAGTTCGACTGCAGCGGTCGCCGCTATCTGCCGTGAGTCGTTCGGGTCCAGCGCCGCTCCGCTGAACTCGAGCCAGTCGACGAACAGCCACACGCCGTACCAGCGCAACGGTTCGACGCCACGACTGCGCAGCAGCGCGCTGAGCTCCTCCACTGTGTCGCCTCGACCCGGCACTCCGAGAACACCGATCTCTGTCCTGGCGTCGAACGAGGCAAGAGCGTCCTCCCACCGTCGTTCCAGGGCCGGCCGCACCGCTCCCGCCTTGGCGTTTCCCGTCATGATCGAGATGACCCCGCTAGGAGCGGTGCACCGGCAGAGCTGCTCGACCAACGGATCGGGCTGCTCGAGGTAACCGAGTACGCCGTGACACAACACAGCTGCGAAGCGTTCACCGTTCACTGCTTCGCTCGCGTTCTCGCCGTCGGCCTCTAGGAGCGTCACCCGTCGCGTCACCTGATCAGGATGCCGGCCGAGTCGCTGCCGCGCCTTGTCCAGCATCGCCGGGGAGGGGTCGAGCACTGTGACGTGGTAGCCGGCTTCCGCCAGCGGGATCGACTGATGCCCGGCACCGCCGCCGACATCGAGCACGCTTGCTGGTGGCGCTGGCAGATGCTCCAGCAGATGCTGATGCAGCACATAGGTGCGGACGTACCCCTTCACGGAGGCGTACGCGTCGTCCGCGAAACGGTCGGCCAAACCCGGGCTGGACCAGACTCTGCCGCTCACGTCTGCTTCCTGACCGGCTGGTAGACGTTGATCAACGTGCCGTCGGGGAAGGCTTTGGACTCCATGAGCTCGACGCGCAAGGGCTTCGGTAAGTCCTTGAACAATGGAAGTCCGTTGCCGAGGACGACTGGCAGGACGACGATGCGGTACTCGTCGATCAGCCCCAAGTTGGACAGTGACTGAACGAAGGCGGCGCCACCGTGGGCCATGATCCCGCCGCCCGATTCAGTCTTGAGGCTTTCTATCTCCGAGGCGAGGTCGCCACGCGCGATGCGGGTGTCGGGCCAGTCGGCAGATGGCAGCGTCTTCGAGAACGCGACCTTCGGCAGGCTGTTCATGAAGTGTGCGTAGTCCCCGGTCGCGTTCGGCCAGTGCGCCGCCATTTGCTCGTAGGTGATGCGGCCCATGATGTGGGTGCCGACCTTGCGCAGCGACGCGACCTTCCAGGCGCGGACGTCGGGGTGTTCTGGCGGGAGCCTCCAGTCACCTTCGCCGCCAGGGCCGGCGACGTATCCGTCCATCGTGACGCCCATCTGCAGGACCAGCTGTCTCATCAGAACTCTCCTTGGTGAATCACGCCGTCGAGGGAGATGTCGCGGCAGTTATCAGGTTCATGCTCGCGGCTCCCTTCCTTGGTTTGAGGGCCCTGGTGGCGGCCGCTCGCTCCGGCTACGAACGAGTGAGCCCCAATCCGACACCTCCCCGATTTCGTTCGAGAACTTCCGGATCTCCGGTGGTCAGCGATCCGCATTGAACGAGGCCGCAGTGTCCGCGGGTCATCACGTGAGGCCCCAGGACACGACTCGTTCGGAATGAATTCGGATGACCGGAACCGGGTTCTCGATCGCCTCGGCACGGCCGCGGACCTCGACGCCGCGTGGGCGCCAGGGATCAACCGAGGCCAGGTCGTCGACCACGATCGCGGCTCGCCCCGCGTGCTTGACGTCGCGGAATTTCTTGGTGGTGGTCAGGTCACGGCCACCGACGTCGATGCTGTCGGTGTCGGGGTCGTACGCGAAGCCGACCGGAGTGACGTGCGGCGTGCCCTCCGGACCGACGGTGGCCAGGCGGCCCAGGCGCCGTTCACCCGTCAGGTAGGCACGCTCGGCGCTGCTGAAAGCACTCATGGTGGGCACCTCCTCGAAACGACCTGGCGAATGTACTACACAGTATGTGTAGTTTATCTGCCGGCCACGTGAGCCCAGTGACGACGGATTGTCTGTCAGACCACGTCGCGATTCCAGATGGCCTTTCTTGATCGCTACCGTGTCGACGGGCGCGTCGCCATCGTCACCGAGCTGGGCGCGGTCGCGGCGCTGCATCCGCGCTCGCTCCGGCGGAGGCCGGCGCTGGACGTGATTGTCTTCGCGCGCACCCGCGCTCCCGTGGGTAGCCAGGAACTTAGTCTTTGCGCGGACGCAGTTGCGACGCTCGATCACCGGGATCGGGAGCCCGAGCCTGTTCGTCGCGGCGCGGTGACAAAGGTGGAGCGGAAGAGCACGCCGAGGTGCTCGGCAAGTCGGAGCCGGGTCCAGCGCCGGTCGCGGATTAGCGCTTCGACCATGTCCGAGGAGATGAGCGCGAAGAGCATGTCCCGGGCCGTGTCCGTAGTCCAGGCTGGGGCGAGAACGCCTTCGCGGTGGAGGCGGTCAGCCAGGCGCTGGCAGTTGGCGAGCTTCGCGGCGACCACTCGGCGGCGGTGAGCGGCGGCATCGGGGTCGACGTGGCGAACCCGTTCCACGGCGCGGTCGACAGCGAGCAGCCGCGGGTGGTAGCGGGCCAGATGGGCGGCCCACTCGTCGAGAGCGCTCGCGGCGTCCGGAGCGTCCCACACCGGTTGCAGAGAACCGTCGAGACCTTCGGCCGCGGCGACTGCGTCGAAGAGGGCGCCGACCATCTCGGCACGGCTGGCGAAGTGCAGGTAGACGGCGCGACGGGTGAGCCCGGCCCGCTCGGCCACCGCAGCCATTGTCAGGGCCTCGAAGCCGTCGGTCTCCAGGATCTGCCGCGCGGCCGCCAGCAGTTCGACGCGGGACCGGCGACTGCGTGCGTTGGTCGGTTGGCTGATCGACTTGGTCGGCACGCTAAGCCCCCTTCGGCAGGCAGCGTCGCCCGCCAGCTGTAAGTGTACATAGCGTGTAGTTTAGGTAGAATTATACGGGATGTGTACTTGTCGAAGCCGACGAACACGAAAGGTGACCGACGACGAGAGTGGCTGTTATCTACTACTCGTCGACCGGCAACGTGTATGCCTTGGCCCAGGCCGATGGCGCCAGCTGTGATCGCCAGTGAGCAGGCGACGACGAGCATCACGGCGTCACCAGCGATCATGATTCGGCGAGCATCGCAGCGGTCACCGGCCGCGCCGCCGACGAGCAACAGCAGAGCGCGGGGCAAGGAGCTCGCGGACAACACCAGGCCAGCGGCTACGCGGCCCTGGGCGGTCGCCGCCCATCCCAGCCCGAAGTACAGCGCCGCATCACCTAGGTGCGAGGCCACGGCTTCGACCAGCCACACGAGGTAGACAGTGGGCAACCCCACGCCACGCTGACCTGGCCGCTTTGTCAACACGCGCAGACGGTAGCTGCGGGCACCGACACCGACGGGAGCTTTACGACAAGCGACAAACGGGAGCGTCGAACTCGATCTTGAAACTGTGGCAAAGTCCCGGCATGCCGTTCACGGGATCACTGACCGATCTGGAGGCGACGATCCGCATGTCCTGGAGCGAGGACACGTGTGATCCCGTCGATCTGCCGTGGGCACCGGCCAACCCGGCAAAGGGTCAATGCGGCGTCACCACACTCGTGCTTCATGACCTGCTCGGCGGAGAACTGGCCGTGGCTGAGGTAGACCTGGCGGGTCAACGCCAGGGCTATCACTCGTGGCTTCGCACGTCAGGCGGCATTGACGTCGACCTAACTCGCGACCAGTTCATCGACGGAGAGCACATCCGCGCACCGCAGATCCTCCAACGACCACCCGGACCTCCGAAGCGCTGCGCCGAGCAATACCTGCGGCTTCGGACGAGGGTCTTTGCACGTCTGGGACTGCCGGTCGGCACTGCTGCGGTCAACTGACGCCGCCCTTCCGATAGCCGGCGCACATGGCAGGTGACGCAGGCGTCAGGCCAGTCGGCTTGTCGATGCGTGCCGGACCCCGCAGCACAGACCAATCGCGTGATGGGCGCGTCCGAATGTAAGCGTCTCTACAGTGCGCTCTGTTCTCCGCCCATGGCGCGGAGCGAGCGGTAGTGCCAGTTCCGTAGTGCGGGGCCGCGGTCGCATGTCTGCGATTCTGCGAGCGTCGGAGTAGTACAAGGCAGCATGGGCGATCCTTCACCGGCCAGCGGTTTCTGTACCACTCCCCCGTCTGCCTGACCGACCTGGAAAGGGCTCGGTAGCTGTCGTTATCACCCGCCCTGTGATTCCGGGGTCAGCTGCTAACCGGCATCCTCTGATGTGCAACGGCTGCCGCGGCTCCGGACATGAGTTAGGTATGGACAACACGCTGAACTTGCTGCAGCGCTCTGCCGTGCCGGCAGAGCTGAACGCTCACGTCAACGCCGCACTCGAAGAGCTCGGGAGTCGCCTCGTCGCGATCGCTACTGCCTGCGAGGAAGGGACTCTGACGGCCGTACGCCGAGAGGCAGCGCGGACGCTGCATCGCAGTCGTCGGCGCCGACACCGCATCCTGGCCGGCGCAGCCGGCCTGTCGATCCTGGCGGCCGCCGCTCCCGCAGCCGCGAACTACATCAGGCTTCACACGGGCCACTACGGAGTCGACGGATCGCACTATGCGGAGTTCTTGAACCTGAACTCACCGGAAGGCATTCGCCTCCTTCACCACTACGAGACTCAGTACCCACTACCGCCCGGCGGCAGCTGGAACTCGATGGAACAGCGTTTCCTCAGCGGACCCGCCGGCCTGGGGCAGGCCGGTGTATTCGAAGAGGCCGTCGGCGGCGAGGCGCAATGCCAGTGGACGCGTGCCTGGCTCGACGCCGACGCGAGCGGCCACCGGTCGGCAGCCAATCCGCAGCCGCGATGCTGGCGAAGATTCCCAGCTGGCATGTGATCACTGACTACCAAGATGAAACCGGCGGCGTCGAGCAACTCGCCCGCGACGTCGCCAACGCTGCCGCTCGCGGCGACCGCGACCCTGCCCAACGGTTCATCGACGCGAACTGCACCTCGCAGGTGGTAGGTCAGTGATCGACGAGCGGCTTGAGATGCTCTACCGGGAGCACCGAGTGCCGATCTTGGCATACCTCGTGCGGCGTGCCCCCTCTCTTGAAGACGCCGCCGACCTGCTCACGGAAGTCTTCGTGGTCGCCCTCCGCCGCCCCAATCAAGTCCCGGACGACGACGCTGCCCGGCTATGGCTGTTCGGAGTCGCCCGCCGAGTCCTCGCCAACCATCAGCGGGGGGCTCGTCGCCGCGACGCGGCCGTCGAACGACTCGCCGACGCACTGCGGACACAGGCGGCCACCGCGCCACCGGCGGGAGCAGACGTGAGCGACGTACGGCGACAACTTGCCCTGATGGCTCCCGACGACCGGGAACTACTGACGCTGATCGCATGGGAGGGCCTCACCCCCAGCGAAGCAGCGCGGGTCCTCGATCTCAACCCAGCTACAGCCCGAGCGAGGCTTATGCGAGCACGCCGGCGGCTTCGCGCTGCACTGCAACTGCCGCAGGACGCTGAGGTGGACACCCACGCAAACGCGCCGGATGAGCCTCCCCGAATCGTGCTCGGAGCGCAGACGTCCTCATGACGATCCCACCGCCCAGCCGTTCGTCCAGTGGACCATCCAGCCCGCGGCAGACTGCTGACGTAGGGCTTAGGAACCCGACAGCACCCGCGGCTGATGCAAAACGACAAGTTGTCCGAATGTAAATCGTCACTATCGAGTGCTGCGTCACAACTGACAGGGCGATCGAAAACGCCTCAGGAGGCGTTCCGCAGATACGTCGCCTCCGAGTTCGCACTCGGGCCCCGAGGTTGAGAGCGGCGAACAATGGGCAACATGCATCTAATCGCGTTTGTGCCAGCGCTGGATTTCAGGGAGCCGGGTCAAATGGCCACGGGTGCTAAATGGCCAGGTACCCCAATGGTTTCGTGAGGTCTCCCGGCGGCTAGCGCACGGCCATGATCAACTGCCGAATCCGCGCACCCGCCGCGGTGCTAGCAACATGCCTGGCCGCATGCGCCGGCATGCAGGTGACGTCAGTCTCACTCGCTGGCGCGTCCGACAGCACGCAGTACTTCGCGCGCATGAATCAGGCGTGCGGACCATGGGCGCGCACCACTGGGGTGGCGGTCTGACCTTGCCGACATCGCCCAACAGTGGGCAGCGCACATGGCCTCGTCACAACAGCTGGCGCACAATCCGAACCTCACCCGGCAGGTGCAGAACTGGCGAGTTGTCGGTGAGAATGTCGGTGAGGGGCCGCCTCTCGACGATCTCGACCGAGCCTTCATGAACAGCGCAGAACACCGCGACAACATTCTGGACTCGCAGTACACCGGTGTCGGTGTCGGTTCGGTTCAGGACAGCAGCGGCGTCATCTGGATCGCCATCGACTTCCGCGAGCCAATGGTCCGGGAGACCGCGCCGGCGCCGACGCCGACGCAGACAAGCGCACCGGCCGAGCACTGGATTCGTGGGACTGGCATCGCGCCCGCACTCACGAGACGACCACACGTCCAACGGCAGATCCCGGTCGCGCTACTTCTGCTTCACTCGGAAATGCCGTTTGCCCCCGGCTGCATGCTCCGATTTGGCTGGTTCTGACTGAAGAACAAGCGGTGCCCCCGGCAGTCCGGAAGAATCGACGTGGCCGACGAACAACTCACCCGCTGACGAATCATTCGCCGAATACGGTACTGGATGTGCCGGTCCCCTCACTCGATAACTCCGGCGTCTCAGCACGGTGATCCGGCGCTACTCGGCCTTCTGCGCGCCGCTCCCTGGCAGGATCTCAGTGTCGATGTCGCGCTGACCGGCTGCTCTGTCCGGCGCATCGGCTTTCCGGTCACGCTCGGCTAGAGCCGGCATCGGGCCGCCGCTGGCGGTCGGATTCTCGGGCTTCTCGCCGATCCTGTGAGATCTCGCGCTTATCGGCGTGGCGCTCTCGCTGATCGGCCGAACTCCATCGCGTTCGTATCCGACGTGGCGTTCGTTGGCTGCCCGGTCGCGTCCCTAGGCCTCCGGCTGCTCAGCAGAGGGAATGCTCCACGTTCGCACCAAGCACCAGGAAGCCGCAAGAGTGACACATGAGTTAGCCGAACAGCGCTGGCGTACTGCGACCTCGCGCGGGAAGGTTCGCCCATGCTGCCTTGTACTGCTCCGTGGCTCGCGGAATCGGACGCTTCTGCGATGCGTGCACAAGTCATGACCAGATTCAATGTCGGTGTTGCTCACCCAGAACCGTTGTTGGATGCGGTCGCGGGAGAATCACCAGATGGGCACGGTCGCGGGGTTGTGGCGCTACCCGGTGAAGTCGGCGGGCGGTCAAGGCATGACACACGTTGATGCAAACCAAGGGGGTGTTGTCGGTGACCGAAAGTGGGCCGTCGTTGATGACGCCGGCATCATTGTCAGCGCGAAGCATCCCGCTCGCGGTGGGCGCCTGCTGCAGGTGAGCTGTGGTTACTGCGACGGTTCCGGCGAGACCAGACTGCGGGTCCCTGCCGGGCCGGAGGTGGTCGCGGGGACAGCGGAGGCGGACCGGGCGGTCAGCGCATGGCTGAGCGAGCCAGTGCATCTAAGCAGCGACCCGGTGCCTGGCGCGGCGCTACGGCGGTGGTGGCCATCGCAGCTGGACCTGGTGCCTGAATGGCAAAGCAGCGCGCTGCCCGGCACCGCGGCCGTCACGTCCATGGCAGGGCCGGCGCGGCACCGTTCCTTCGTTGACTATGGAGCGCTTCACCTCATCTTCACCGATGACCTACGGCGTCTCGGGGTTGCAAGCTGCTGCGACATCGATCCCATCCGCTTTCGACCAAACATCCTGGTGGAGGGCGGGTCGGAGTTTCGCGACGCCAGCCGAATCCGCATCGGCGACGTGATCCTTGACGTCGAGCTGCCGACCCCAAGATGCGCTTTGCCCGGCGTCTCACCACAGAACGGAACTCTCGACGCGGCGATACTGCGAGCCCTCGCCAAGCACGATCGTCGTCCTGTTGGATCACTCGGGACGGCCGCCTGCTTCGGCCTTTACGCGCGACTGAGCGCAAACGCCAGGTTCAGCGTCGGCGACCAAGTAAGTGCCGAATAAATTCGGCTCTCGGGCGCTCGCCGCTGCGCTCGCGAGGTCCGGGAACGGCACTGGTGCAGAACGGCCTGCCAACCGTCTTGTTGTTTGACGGCGAAGGCTTGTCCTTCGTCGTAGTTGCTGGTTAGCGGCTGTCGGGGCCTCGGGGTCAAGACGCAGCGCCCGCAGCGCAGCGGTCGGGTGGCCGGGGGGAATCGCACCCCCCGGCTCCCGCAGATCCCGGCGTGACAGTCTCCCGTCACCGGGCTCTTCTCATCCGTCGGCGAGCCAGCATGTGCGTACCCATGCCCAGTGAG
>Ga0207707_10000699_pt1 | contig 33304 bp, 27 predicted proteins | sample KBSC83BmetaG_FD_184336 | JGI IMG/M metagenome (GOLD analysis project Ga0207707, IMG submission 184336) | Corn rhizosphere microbial communities from Kellogg Biological Station, Michigan, USA - KBS C8-3B metaG (SPAdes) (version 2) | ecosystem: Host-associated > Plants > Roots > Rhizosphere ... | reverse complement strand
GACGACCAGCCGCTCTACAACCAGGATTTTGACAACGACTACCCGCCTGTTTGCAAGCGACTGAAGGACCAGATCAAGGCCTGCAGCGCGGTGTTGTTCGTGACCCCGGAGTACAACCGCTCGGTTCCGGGCGTGCTGAAAAACGCCATTGACATTGCCTCGCGGCCCTACGGCCACAGTGCGTTCGCGGGCAAACCGGGCGCGGTGATCGGCACTTCGGCGGGTGCCATGTCCACGGCGCTGGCACAACAGCACCTGCGCAACATTTGCGTGTTCCTCGACATCCCGTTGCTGCAGCAGCCGGAAGCGTTCGTGCGCTACAAGGACGGCCTGTTCGCGGACGACGGCAGCGTCACCGACGAAAGCATCGCCAAGTTCCTCCGCAACTTTGTAGACCACTACCTGGCGTGGGTGAATCGGTTCATCTAGCCCGCGCGCTTGGTCACGCCGGCCGGTTTCACGGTTTGCAGCGGATCAGTGCTTGATCGCGGCGTCGTCCTCTTTGCTGTCGTATCCGTAACGATTGCCACAACGGCTGCGATGCGGAATGAGCGTGAAAAGGCCGCCCAGAATCACGAACAGCGGCCACCACGTGCCCCAGTCGAGTTCGAACAGGAACAGCACGCCCACCAGCACCACGCCTGACGCGGACAGCAGTGAGTACATCACTTCGGCATCGACTTTGCCGCTGGTGCGATAGCGTTCATACGCGTGGGTCAGCGGCGTGAACGTGGCCATCAGGATGATCACTGCCCACCAGTTGCCGCGGTTGAGGAAGGCAAGGTTGTAGCCGAGGTTGTTGGCAAGAAACAGCAGGCCGATCGCGACGATCGCGACGGCCGGAAAGATGCGCCACTGCAGGTGGCGGGATGGCGTGTTGGCGGGATCGGTGGTCGCGGGGCCTCTCCTCGGGATGACGGCACGCACTCTAGGCAGGACGGTGGCCCGTCACCAGTGACAGGTGTCAGCCGCCGGCGCTGACGCATGCGGCAATCACGCGGCTTTGCTAACATTCGCGGTCTTTTCTTCAGTCGCCATCGCCATGCTCGAAACCAACCCGATCCGTGCCCGCATCGCGGACTTGCGCGAACGCGTCGAATCGCTTAGGGGGTATCTTTGACTACCCCGCCAAACGCGAACGCCTGGAAGAAGTAACCCGCGAGCTGGAGAACCCGAACGTCTGGGATGATCCGCAGCGCGCGCAGGATCTGGGTCGTGAGCGCGCGCGGCTTGCGGATTTCGTGGAAGGGCTGGACGGCATCGGTCACGGACTCGATGACGCCGGCGAGTTGCTTGAGCTGTCCGCCGACGAAGGCGATGATGCGTCGGTTCAAGCGATAACCCACGACGTCGAGGCGCTGGAAACACACGTCGGCAAACTGGAATTCCAGCGGATGTTTGCCGGCGAAATGGATTCGTCCAACGCGTTCGTGGACATCCAGGCCGGTGCCGGCGGCACCGAGGCGCAGGACTGGGCCGAAATGCTGCTACGGATGTACCTGCGCTGGGCGGAGGATCGCGGCTGGCAGACCGAGTTGCTCGAAGCCAGCGACGGCGAAGTCGCCGGCATCAAGTCGGCGACCTTCCGCGTGGCAGGCGACCACGCCTACGGTTGGCTCAAGACCGAAATCGGCGTGCATCGGTTGGTGCGGAAGTCCCCATTCGATTCCGACAACCGCCGCCACACGTCGTTTGCATCAGTGTTCGTGTCGCCGGAAGTCGACGACGACATCGATATCGAAATCAATCCGGCCGACCTCAAGACGGATGTATATCGTTCCTCTGGCGCGGGCGGCCAGCACGTCAACAAGACCGAATCGGCGGTGCGCATCACCCATGTGCCGAGCGGGATCGTGGTGGCGTGCCAGACCGAACGGTCCCAGCATGCAAACCGCGACCGCGCGATGAAGATGTTGCGTGCGAAACTCTATGAAGCCGAAATGCAGAAGCGCAACGCCGAAAAAGCCGCGGTGGAAGCCACCAAGTCCGACGTCGGCTGGGGCAGCCAGATCCGGAACTACGTGCTCGATCAGTCGCGCATCAAGGACCTTCGTACTGGTGTCGAACGCACCGACATCCAGCGCGTGCTGGATGGCGACCTCGACGAGTTCATCGAAGCCAGCCTGAAGATGGGGCTGGAAGCCGGCGCCAAGCGCGCGGACGCGTAAGTTATGCTCTTCCCTTCTCCCGCCGGCAGAAGGGGCGCGAAGCGCCGGATGAGGGTCCGGTTCGTGACGAGGCGCTGCGAAATTCCCGAACCCTCACCTCAACCCCTCTCCCGGCGGGAGAGGGGCGCAAGTGGCACACAGACATGAACGAAATCGAAGCTCCGTCGCCGCTGGACGAAAACAAGCTAATCGCCGAACGCCGCGAAAAACTGCGTGCGCTGCGCGAGCGGGGTATTGCCTTTCCGAACGATTTTCGTCCGGATGCCTTTGCCGGCGATCTGCAGAGCGAAAAGGACGGCATTGAAGCCGAAGCGCTGGCGACGCAAGCGCGATACGTGAAGGTCGCCGGCCGCCTGCTCGGCAAACGCGTGATGGGCAAGGCCAGTTTTGCGCGCATCCAGGACCGCACCGGCTCGATCCAGTTGTTTCTGCAGAGGGACGCGCTGGGCGACAGCTACGATGCCTTCAAGGGCTGGGACATCGGCGACATCGTGGGCGCCGAAGGCACGCTGATGCGCACTAAAACCGGCGAATTGTCGGTGAAGGTCGATGCGTTGCGTCTGTTGACCAAATCGCTCCGTCCGCTGCCGGACAAGTGGCACGGCTTGGCCGATGTCGAGCAGCGTTACCGCCAGCGCTATGTCGACCTGATCGTGACGCCGGAAGCCCGTGATGCATTCCAGAAGCGCTCGGCCATCATTGGCTTCATCCGCCAATGGCTGGAAGCCTCACCAAGACGTTTCATGGAAGTCGAGACACCGATGATGCACGTAATCCCGGGCGGCGCCACCGCGCGGCCGTTCGTGACACACCACAACGCGCTCGACATCGACCTGTACTTGCGTGTCGCGCCGGAGCTGTACCTGAAGCGCCTCGTGGTCGGTGGCTTCGAGCGCGTGTACGAGATCAACCGCAATTTCCGCAACGAGGGCGTGTCCACGCGGCACAATCCCGAATTCACGATGCTGGAGCTGTACCAGGCCTACGCCAGCTACAACGAGGTGATGGATCTCACCGAGGCGATGATCCGCGAGACCGCAAAAGCCGTGATCGGAACCACCGACCTGAAATGGGAAGGTCAGGACATCGATGTAGGCAGACCGTTCCGGCGCTGGTCGCTGGCCGATGCCGTGCGCGAACACAACCCGGAGATTGGCGTGCAGGAGTTGCGCGATATCGCCGCGCTGCGCGCACACTGCGCAAGGCTGAAGGTACCGGCGAAAGCCAGCTACGGCTGGGGCAAGCTGTTGCTGGAGATTTTCGAAAAGACCGTCGAGCACGCGCTGGCGCAGCCGACTTTCATCACCCACTATCCGACCGAAGTCTCGCCGCTGGCGCGGGCCAACGATGCCGATCCCGAAGTCACCGACCGCTTCGAGCTGTTCGTGGGCGGCAAGGAACTCGCGAACGGGTTCTCCGAGTTGAACGATCCAGAGGATCAGGCCGCGCGCTTCCGCGCGCAGGTAGAAGCGCTGGCAGAAGGTGACGACGAAGCCATGCACTTCGACGCGGACTACATCCGCGCGCTGGAAGTCGGCCTGCCGCCGACCGGTGGCCTCGGCGTCGGCATCGACCGGCTGGTGATGCTGCTGACCGACTCGGCGTCGATACGCGACGTGCTGTTGTTTCCGTACATGCGTCCCGAAGCTTAAGCTCTTATATCGTCATTCCGGCGAAGGCCGGAATCCAGTGCTTTTGCCTTCCATGGCACTGGATCCAGGCCAATCCATGTCCGGCATGACGTTCCATTTCACGGCTGGGAGTGAACCATGTGGTACGCCATCACCGGCATCGACGTCGAAAATTCGCTGGACAAGCGCAAGGCTGCCCGCCCGGCGCACGTCGCGCGCTTGCAGAAACTGCTGGAAGAGGGCCGCCTGTTGCTGGCCGGACCGTTCCCCGCGATCGATGCGGAAGATCCCGGCCCTGCGGGCTTCAGCGGCAGCCTGATTATTGCCGAGTTCGATGGCCTCAACGCGGCGAAGGAATGGGCCGACCACGATCCCTACCGTGCGGCAGGCGTCTATCGGGAAGTGACGGTGCGGCCATTCCGCCAGACGCTGCCGTGAGTGCGGCGTCGCTCGATGTCATTCGCATGCGCTTGCAGGAGGCCTTCGCGCCAACCGCGCTGGAAGTGATCGACGAAGGCCATCTGCACATCGGTCACCCGGGCGAGGGTACGGGACACTTTCGCGTGCGCATCGCCAGTGCCGCGTTTGCGGGAAAGACCCGCGTGCAACAGCATCGCATGGTGTACGACGCGCTCGCGGACCTCATGGGCCGCGGGATCCATGCACTGGCGATAGAGGCGCGAAGCAGTGATCCGCAAATGCACGCCGACAACCGCAAATGAGATCATTGATCGCGTTCTTTGCGTTTAATCCGCGGACTGGGCGTTTTGAAGTTTGCGCCGCAAGCCATTGAAAAAAAACGCCGGTCCATCTTTCCGTTGCGCCATGGCGCAGTACTTGGCACAGTGGCGCATTCGCCCGGCGCCATGCCGTCTACCTATCGTTGCCGTGACCTCCAATAACTGACCGATGCGCCTGTCCACCATCAAGCTGGCCGGATTCAAGTCATTCGTCGATCCGACCGTCCTGCACCTTCCCACCAACCTCACCGGCATCTGCGGCCCCAACGGCTGCGGCAAGTCCAACATCATCGACGCGATCCGCTGGGTGATGGGCGAAAGCGCGGCCAGCCGGTTGCGTGGCGAAGCGATTACCGACGTGATCTTTTCGGGTTCTTCGGGGCGCAAGCCGGTCGGGCAGGCCACGGTCGAGCTGATCTTCGACAACTCCGACGGCACGCTGGGCGGCGAGTACGCCGGCTTCAACGAGATCTCGGTGAAGCGCAGCGTCAGCCGCGACGCACAATCCGATTACTACTTGAATGGCGTGCGCTGCCGCCGCCGCGACATCACCGACCTGTTCCTCGGCACCGGCCTCGGCGCGCGCAGTTACTCGATCATCGAGCAGGGCGTGATTTCCGACATCGTCGAATCGCGCCCCGAGCAGTTGCGCATCCATCTGGAAGAAGCCGCGGGTGTGTCGCGCTACAAGGAGCGCCGCAAGGAAACTGAAAGTCGCATCAAGGCCACGCGCGAAAATCTCGATCGCGTCAAGGACGTGCGCGAGGAAGTCGAAAAACAACTCGATCACCTGAACCGCCAGGCGCGCGCGGCCGAACGCTGGAAAAAATTGAAAGAGGAACGCGGCTTGCGCGAGGCCGAACTGCGGGCGCTGAACTATCGTTCGGTAAGCGCGCAACTCGAAACCCATCGGCAGGCACTGCGCGAGGCCGAAACCGCGCTGGAAGGCAAATTGGCGGCGCAGCGTCACCTCGAGGCCGAGATCGAAACGGGCCGCGAAGCGCATCAGCAGCACGCCGAGGCGATGAATGCGGTGCAAGCCGAGGTCTACCAGGTCGGCGCCGAACTCGCGCGGGTCGAACAGCAGATCAAGCATCATCGCGAGATGCTGGAACGCCTGCGCCACGATCGCGAGGAATCCGAGCGTGTATGGACGGAACTGGCCGATCACCTCAAGACCGACAGTACGCAGCACGATGAACTGAAAGCAGCCGTCGCCGAAGCCGAACCCGAGGCGGGTCGGCTGCGCGAAGCAGAGTCGCAGGCCGCGCAGGCGTTGAACGAAGCCGAAGCCGCGCACGTGGCGTGGCAGCAACGCTGGGAATCGCACAGCGGGCAAACCGCCTCCACTTCGCGGGAAGCCGAAGTCGAGCGCACCCACATCGACCACCTCGACAAGCAGGCGCTGGATCTGTCGCGCCGGCGCGAAACGCTGCGCAACGAGCGCAAGGCCTATGGTCTGGATGCGCTGGCCACGGCCACCCAAGGCTTGGCCGACGAACACGCGGCGCAGAAGGTCCAAGTCGAAACGCACGCGCAGCGCCTGGACGCGCACAAGGCCGATGCCGAGCGCCTGCTCAGCGAGGAACGCCAGGCGCAAACCTGGTTGGCGGAAGCCAACGCGCAGAAGCAAACGCTGCGCGGGCGCATCGCCTCCCTGGAGGCATTACAGCGGGCCGCGCTGGGCCGCGACCGCGACGCCGCGCGCGAGTGGCTGCAGAAGGGCGGGCTCGCCAATGGCGAACGGCTGGGCGCCCGGCTGAAGGTCAATGATGGCTGGGATCGCGCAGTCGAAACCGTGCTGGCCGGCATGCTGGAAGCCGTGCTGGTGGACGATCCCGCGGCCCACGCAGACGATCTTGCCGGCATCGCGAAAGCCGACGTCACGCTGATTGGCAGCGGTGAAACGCTTGACCACGACGTGGATGGAACCCTGGCCGCGGAAGTGAGCGGTCCGGCTGCAGCGCGCGCGCTGCTGGCGCGGGTCCGCACGGCCGCGTCCCTCGACGAGGCGCGTGGCATCGCTTCGGGGCTGGCACCCGCGCGTACCGTCATCACCCGAGACGGCGTATGGCTGGGGCCGGGTTTTGCGCGGGTACGTCGCGCCGAAGGTGGCCAAGTCGGCGTGTTGACGCGCGAACGCGAATTGCACGAGGCCAAGGCCGAACTCGCCGCGACGGAAAAGCGCATCGCCGAACTTCAGGAGCGCCAGGCGGCAGTGCGCGACCAGCGTCGCTCGGCCGAGCAGGCGCGCGATGATGCCCAGCGCGATTCGTACAATGCACACCGGCGGCTGTCGGAACTTGCTGGCGAATTGCAGAGCCGTCAGGGCCGCATCGACAGCGCGCGCGCGCGCCTCGAAGCCATTGACAGCGAATACGCTGTGATCGATGCCGCGCTGGCGGAAAACGAGCAGTTGCTGCAAGCTGCGCGTGCGCGCATGCAAACCGCCGTTGCCAGCATGGGCGAGCAGGAACAGGCACGCGTCGCGCTGGAATCCGAGCGACGGCAGTTGCTGGAACGGCGGGAGGCCGCACGCGCCGATGCGCAGGAAGCATCCGACGCGGCGCATCGCCACGCGATCGCACTGGAATCCAGGCGCGTTACGCTCTCGGCCCTGGAGCAATCGCTGTCACGCATGCGATCCCAGCACGAGCAACTCGCGAAGCAGCGTGCGGAACTCGATCGGCGCCTTGTCGAAGGCGGCGACCCGATCGCCGCGCTGGAGAAAGAACGTCAGATCTGCCTCGAGCAACGGCTTTCGGTGGATCGGAAACTGGTCGATGCACGGCGCGTGGTCGAGGACTCCGCCAGCACGTTGCGCGAACACGAGCAGGCGCGGCACGCCGCCGAGCAGGCGATGGGCGACGAACGCGACGCGCTTGAAAAGTTGCGCCTGGAAGAACAGGGCCAGCGGCTGCGCGCCGAGCAACTGGCTGAGGCGATCCGCGAAGCCGGCCTCGAAATAGAACCCTTGCTGGCCAACCTCTCCGATGAGGTCGAGCCGGAGGCGTGGCAGGAAAAGATCGCCGACCTCGATGCGCGCATCGCACGGCTCGAGCCGGTCAACCTCGCCGCGATTTCCGAGCACGCCGAGGCCGCCAAGCGCAAGGACTACCTGGACGCGCAGATGACCGATCTCACCACCGCGCTCGACACGCTGGAAAACGCGATCCGCAAGATCGATCGCGAAACGCGCGAGCGGTTCAAGGATACGTTCGATCGCGTCAACGCCGGCTTCCAGGATTTGTTCCCGAAGCTGTTCGGCGGCGGCCACGCCTACCTGGAATTGACCGGCGAAGACCTGCTGGATGCCGGTGTCACCATGATGGCGCGCCCGCCGGGCAAGCGGAATAGCCACATCTCGCTGCTGTCCGGCGGAGAAAAGGCCATGACCGCGGTGGCGCTGGTGATGGCCATCTTCAACTTGAATCCCGCGCCGTTCTGCCTGCTGGACGAGGTGGACGCACCGCTCGACGAGGGCAACGTCGGGCGCTTCAGCCAGCTCGTGCGCGACATGTCCGAGAAGGTGCAATTCATGGTCGTCACCCACAACAAGTCCACCATGGAAATGGCCTACCAGTTGTGCGGCGTGACCATGCGCGAACCCGGCGTGTCGCGACTGGTGCAGGTGGATCTGGCCGAGGCGACGCGGCTGGCGAGTGTTGCGGCATAGGGCGGGCGATAACCCGGCGTTGTTGCATCGATTGGCGGGGTGCGCTGCGCTACTCCCGCCCTGCTTCGGCGTTGTTCCTGTCTGATTTTTGCTAAAGTCCGCGCCATGGACGCCGTTGTTTCCGCCAACACCTTGCGCATCATCATCGCCGCCATCGGCGTGGTGGTGCTTGTCGCGATTTATTTCTTCGGACGGCCACGCAAGGCCAGGCACGGCCACCGTGTCGTCCAGCGCAAAGCAGCCGATGAGCGAGTGGACCCGCTGATCGGCGATACCACCGATGCAGATGACATCGCACCCGGTACGCCGCCCCAACAGGGCGAGCTGGACGTGGCGTTGCAGCGCGAGCTGGATCGCCTCGGCGCGACAGTGGCGGCGGATCGCAACATGCCGATCGAATCCACGGCAGGTCAGCGTCCGCACGAATTTCCGGTGGACCGCATCGTCAGCTTGTTCGTGGTCGCGCGCGCAGGCGAATTGTTCCGCGGCAGCGACGTCGTGGTGGCCGCGGAAAGAGCCGGCCTGCGGTTCGGCGCCATGGGTATTTTCCACCGCCTCGTGGACGGCCGCCCCGACGCCGGGCCGATCTTCAGCATGGCGAACATGATGAAGCCGGGTTATTTCGACATGGCGCGGATCGGCGAGTTGACGACGCCAGGCATCTCCTTCTTCATCACCTTGCCGGGTCCGCTTGCGGCACTGGACGCCTGGGAAGCCATGCTGCCCGCGGCGCAACGCATCGCCGAGTTGCTGGGGGGCGACCTGCTGGACGAAGACCACAACGCGTTGGGGCGCCAGCGCGTCGCGGGCTTGCGCGAGGAACTGCGCGCGTGGGACCGACAGCATGAAGGCCCGATCATCGGCGCACCGCCGCGGCGCTGAGTTCCGCGCGCGCATCATCACGAGGCAACCCATGGCGTATCCGAGTCCGGCGTTCCGCGAAGATCGCACCGAAATCCTGCACGCGGCCATCCATGGCCTGCATTTCGGCGTGCTGGTCACGCATCCCGAGAGTGGCTTCGCGACGTCGTACCTGCCGTGGGAACTGGACGGCACGCGCGGTCCGCACGGGACGCTGGTCGGCCACCTCGCGCGCTACAACCCGCAATCACAGACGCCGGGGAACGGCGTCGATGCGCTGGTGCTGTTCCAGGGCCCACACGCGTATGTGTCGCCGTCGTGGTACCCCGGCAAACGCGAAGACCCGCGCCAGGTGCCGACTTGGGATTATCTTGCCGTGGAAGCGCGCGGCAAACTGGTGACGTTCGACGACGAGGCGCGCCTCTACAACCTGCTGGTGCAACTCACCGACCGCAACGAAGCCGGCCGTGAACTTCGCTGGCGCGTCACCGACGCGCCCGATGATTACGTGCGCAGCGAAATGCGCCACATCGTCGGCATCGAATTGCGCATCGAATCATTGGTCGGCCGCTACAAGCTGAGCCAGAACCGCAACACCGCCGACCAGGAAGGCGCACGCGCCGGCCTTGCAGTCGCGCCGACGGAACGCGAGCGCGAATTGGCGAAAGTCATTGCCGTCACGCAGCGCGAGCGGCAGGAAAGCTGAAGTGGCGATATCGCACCGGTTCGCGAATAGACATTTCTCCGCGTTCAATTGCCCGCGCTATTTGAGCCGCCTTTCTGACCGCGATGAAAGTACACCACAAACAGTGGCCTGTCATCAGGGGTCATGGAGAGGATTGTCACGGGATTGGTCAATTGGTCCGCCTGCGATGAAGGCGACCTTAGCATCTCCTGCACGAATGCCTGCCAATCGAGGATGTCCTCCGAGCTTTGGTAAGGACTCGTAAAGCGCGCGGCGGCTTGTATTTCGCACAGGGAAGGCCCGCACTTTACCCGTGAGAATTCGAGGCGACTGGAAAAGTTGGAAGGCAGCTGCGCCATTTCGTTGCGCAGCGTCTTCTCGCTGGCGGTCGACCAAGCCGGATCGGGCTTGCCTTTTGATAAGTCGCTGGAGCACCGTGGCCGCTATGTCGGCGCGAGGGCTTGCGGCATCGAACATTTCACTGATGTATTGGCTCGCGGGCGTGCTGTGCGCAATGGCGAGCTTCCGCATCCTTTCGACTTCCTTGAGCGACAATCCTGGCGCCTCTGCCGGAGAGGAGCTTGGCTCGATGCCATCAACCTTTGTTGCAGCCGCAGCCCCGGAAATGACCGAGCCGGGTGAGGTTTCGTTCTGTGATGTGCCATTCTCAGCGCGCGAGCCGGCGTCCTGCGACGGCGTCATATCCGCCGGGCGTGCCGAGTGATGTCCGCTGCTGGCCGATTGGTGATAGACAGCAAAGGCGCCCAAACAAGCAAGGGCGACAATGAGAAACGATGTTGAGTTACCTCGCTTCATCGTACTTCAAGCTCACGGTAACGGTGACCCTCAGATCTACGAAAAAAGACCAGTACAACGAGTGGAGTGATGGATGCTTGGAACTTTGTTTCACACCCCAAGCTGCCTTACCAGCTCGATGTACTTCTGCTGCGCCTCGTCCGCGCGCATGCCCCGCAGGCGCGACCATGCCTCGTATTTCGCGGTATTGACGAAATCGAAGAAGCCTGGCTTGGGACCGCAGACGTCGCCGTCGGTGGCCTGCTTGTAGAGCGCGTACAGCTTCAGCAGGGTGTCGTTGTCCGGGCGCTCGGAGAGACCCTTGACGTCCTCCGTGGCCCGCTGAAAGTCCGCGTCGAGATCGCTGGACACGGCGTGTCTCAGGCTTTCGGCTTGGCGCGTTTGGATGCAGCGGCTCGCGGCTTGGCCGTCGATGCGCGGCCGGCACGAAGTTCCTGCGCCAGCGCGTCGATGCGCGCGGACAATTCCTGGATATCCGACTGGTTGGGCATGTTCATGCGCTTGGCCGCGCGCGCGATGCGCTCGTCGAACGCCTGCTCCAGCTTGCCCATGGCCGCGTTGGTGCGCTTGCGCGCAGCTTCCATCCACGGCGTGGTCTGGTCGCGCGCCTGCTTCATCTGTTCCTGGGTGTAGGCATGGGTTTTTTCCTGGATGCGCACGCCTTCCTCGACCAGCGCGTCGAAGAACTTGCCGCCTTCCTGCTGCGTGCGCGAAAGCGCACCCAGGCCAGCCAGCCAGATCTGTTGCGCGGAATCCATCACGCCGCGGCTGAAACGTTGCCCTGACGTGGCGGCGTCCTTCGCGGCCTTGAAGGGGTCGGGTTTGTCGGTCACTGCGGCATCTCCGGTGGGCGGGAGGGATCAATGTACGCCAACCGGCGTTCGATTGCAGGCGCCGAATGGCAATGAGTCAGCGCGCGCCACCGACCCGCGCGCTTTGCAGCAAGGCTACCCGCGACAGCACACGTGGCCAGTCGTCGGGGGCTGGCTTGGCCACGAGGTTCGCAAGTTCTTCCACGAATTGCCGGCGCGGCAACATCCGCGCACCCATGCGCAGCAAATGCGGATTCGGCACTTGCGCGTCGATCCACGGAAATCCGCGTTCGCGCAATACCTGCGCCAGTGCGAGCAGCGCGACTTTCGACGCGTTGGTGCGGCGCGAGAACATCGACTCGGCGCTGAACGTGCGTCCGGCCGAGACGCCGTAGAGGCCGCCGATCAGTTCGTCCGCCTCCCACACTTCCAGCGAATGCGCGTAGCCCAGCACGTGCAGGTTGGTGTACGCCGTCATCATGTCGGACGTGATCCAGGTGCCGCCCTGTTCCGCGCGCGGGGCGGCGCAGGCGAGCATCACGTCCTCGAATGCCCGGTCCATGCTCCACCGCCACTCGCATCGTCGCAGGAATTTGGCGAGGCTGTGCGACACGTGCACCCCATCGGTGGCGAACACGCAGCGCGGGTCGGGCGACCACCACAGCAATGGATCGCCTTCCGAGTACCAGGGGAAGATCCCGCGCGCGTAGGCGGCAATCAGGCGCTGCGGCGACAGGTCGCCGCCGAACGCCAGCAGCCCGTTGGGGTCGGCCAAGGCGCGTTCGGGATCTGGAAACACGCCGGGCGGAAACGCGTCGAGCGACTGGATTTTCATCGCGGCGATGCGTCGCGCTCGGCGAACGGCGAATGCGCGAGCAGCTCGATGCCGCGCGCTTCCAGCATGGCGGCTTCGCGTTCCAGCGACGCGCGGATCACCGCGCGGAATCGTGCATCCGCGATATAGTGGCGGGAATGCGTGCGCGTGGGCAGGAAACCGCGGGCGAGTTTGTGCAAGCCCTGCGCGCCGGGCTCGAATCGGAGCAGTCCGCGGCGCAGGCAGTGATCGATGCCCTGGTAGTAGCAGAGCTCGAAATGCAGGCCGGGAATCTGTTCGCGCGCCCCCCAGTAGCGGCCGTACAAGGTGTCGCCGCTGGACAGGAACAGCGCACCGGCAACCACCTCGCGTCCGCTGCGCGCGAAAGCCACGTGCGAGCGGTCCGGAAATGCCGCACCGAGGTGGCGGAAGAATTTCGGGGTAAGCGTCGGCGTGTTGCCTTTCTCGTCGAACGTGTGGGTATACAGGTGGTGCATGGTGCGCCATTCGGCGTCGTCGAGCGAGCCGCCGTCACGGAACTCGCATTCGACGCCGGCTTCGATCACCTGCGCGCGTTCGCGGCGGATCGCGTTGCGCCGCTTGTGGGTGAGGGCGCCCAGGAAGTCCTGGAAGTCGCGCCAGCCGTCCGTGTTGCGCCACTGGAATTGCCAATCCGAGCGCGACAACCATGCGTCATCGAATGCGCCAGTTTCGTCGTCGCGCAGGAAATTCACGTGCAGCGACGATAGCCCGGTTTGCTCGGTCACTTCACGCAATGCGGTAGCCAGGGTGGAACGATGGTTGTGTGCATTGACTCCGGAACCGCACAACAACCTCGGCCCGGTCACCGGCGAATAGGGCACCGCGCACAGGAACTTCGGGTAATAGTCGCCGCCCGCGCGTTCCCAGGCATCCGCCCACGCCCAGTCGAACACGTACTCGCCGTGCGAGTTGCCCTTGACGTACAACGGCGCCGCGCCGATCAATTCGTTGCCGTCGCACAACGTCAGGTGTTGCGCACGCCAGCCGAATGCGGTGCGGATGCAGCCGGTGCGCTCAAGGCCGGCGAGAAACGCGTGGCTGACGAAGGGATTGTCGTCCGCCGCCAGCGCATCCCAGGCACCGGCATCGATGTCGTCGATGGATTCGTACGTGCGCAGCGTCAGCATGCCTGCATTGTAGGTCAGCTTCCCGGGCGGTCTGGTTGCTGCGGCGGCTGATGCCCCACATGCGTGTGCCGGCCGCGGCGCGCGTACAATTGGCGCCCCCGCATCGCTGGCATGGTCCGAACAGAATGAGCGTGCAAGTTCCACCGATCCAGTACGCACGGACACCTCGCGGCGATATCGCGTACCGGGTGATGGGCGAGGGGCCGCTCGACTTGATGCTCATCAACCCGATGAGCCGCAGCATCGAAACGCTGTGGGACTACCCGGCCAACGCCGCGTTGCTGGAACGCCTGGCCAGCTTCAGCCGCTTGATCGTGTTCGACCGTCGCGGCAGCGGCATTTCCGATCCATTGCCGGCCGATCTCCCGCCAACATGGGAAGACTGGATCGAAGACATGCTGACGATATTCGACCACGTCGGCATCACCAATGCCGCCCTGCTGGCCGAACGCGATGCCGCAGCGGCCGCGCTGCTGTTCGCCAGCAGCCATCCCCGTCGCGTGCGCGCGCTCCTGCTTTGCAATACGAGCGCGCGTTTCCGGGTGGCGCCCGGCTACCCGTGCGGCGAGAATCACGAGCGCTCGGAGCGGCTGTCGCAGGTCTGGGACCAGACCTGGGGCACCCAGCAGATGGTGGCCACGACGCGGCCGACGCTGGCGGGCGATCCCGAATACGTACGCTGGGTGACGCGCATGCAGCGCGTGGCCTATTCGCCGCGCCGCGCGGGTGCCGAATTCCGCTACATCATCAATTTCGATGCGCGCGCGGTGCTGCCTTCGATCCGCGCGCCCACGCTGATCCTGCATCGGCGCGATTTCGCGGTGATACCCCAGGCGCATGCGTTCTATCTCGCCGAACACATTGCCGGCTCGCGGCTGGAGTTCCTGCCGGGCGGCGACATGGATGTGTTGCTTCCCGGTGACGAGCGGTCATTGGAGCTGGTCGAATCGTTTCTCGCCAATGTGCGTCCCGCGGAGGGCGGCGAGCGCGCGCTGGCCACGGTGTTGCGGATGCGCGTCGCAAGTTCGCAGCAGGCAGCCGCAAATCTCGGCGGGCGGCGCTGGCACGAAACACAGGATGCTTTCCGTGCGATGGTGCGCGCGGAACTGGCGCGCTTTCTCGGACGCGAAATGGCGGACGACAGCGCCGGGTTCCTGGTCAGCTTCGACGGACCGGCGCGGGCGTTGCGTTTTGCCTCATCGGTTCGCCAGGCCGCGCGCGATCAGCTCCGCCTGGAAATTCGCGTGGGCCTGCACATCGGCGAATGCCAGCGCGTTGGCGATACGCTCGCCGGCGCGGCGGTGGAGGTCGGTGCCGGCGTGCTGCAAGCCACCCAAGCCGGCGAAATCCTCGTCACGCCCGCGGTTCGCGATCTGGTCGCGGGTTCGGGTATCGAGCTGCGCAGCGTGGGCGCGCATCAACTGGATGGTGTCGCCGGCAAGTGGGAGTTGTACGCGTTGGAAAGCTGATGTCGCGCGGCGAGTTGCGTCAGCCCGTCAGCCCGATCGAATCCAGGAACTTCTCGGCGTCCAGCGCGGCCATGCAACCGAAGCCGGCCGAGGTAACGGCCTGCCTGTAAACATGGTCGGCGACGTCGCCGGCTGCAAATACGCCGCGTACCGACGTCGCCGTGGCGTTGCCGTCCAGGCCGCTGTTGATCTGGATGTAACCGTTGCGCATGTCGAGCTGTCCCTCGAATACGCCGGTGTTCGGCGTGTGGCCGATCGCAACGAACATGCCGGTGACCGCAATGTTGCGCTTGCTGCCGTCGGCGGTGCTGACCAGCCGCAAACCAGTCACGCCGGTGTCATCGCCCAGCACTTCATCGACCGTATGGTTCCACACCAGTTCGACCTTGCCGGCGTTGGCCTTCTCAAACAGCTTGTCCTGCAGGATTTTTTCCGCGCGCAGCTTGTCGCGTCGATGCACCAGCGTGACCTTGCGGCAGATGTTGGCGAGGTACAGCGCCTCCTCGACGGCGGTATTTCCGCCACCGATCACGGCCACGTCCTGGTTGCGGAAGAAGAATCCATCGCAGGTTGCGCAAGCGGAAACGCCCTTGCCCTTGAACACGGTTTCGGACGTGATGCCGAGATATTTGGCGTCAGCGCCAGTGGCGATGATGAGCGCGTCGCAACTGTATTCGCCGCTGTCGCCCTTCAGCTTGAACGGGCGCTGCTTCAGGTCCACGGTGTGGATGTGGTCGAATACAATGCTGGTGTTGAAGCGCTCGGCGTGCTCGGCCATGCGCTGCATCAACTCGGGACCTTGCACGCCCTTCGCGTCGCCTGGCCAGTTGTCGACCTCGGTGGTGGTGGTCAATTGGCCACCTTGGGTGAGACCCGTGATCAGCATCGGTTGCAGGTTCGCTCTGGCCGCATAAACGGCTGCGGTGTAACCCGCCGGACCGGAACCGAGGATCAGAAGGCGACTGTGTCTGGGACTGCTCATGTATAATCCTAGGTTAGTTTCAAGGTCCGCTCAGAACTTCCTCTCGTCCGCCGCTGCGAATCATTCGATGCGGCGATCCCTGAAGGCTGTTGCGTCCGTGACCCCGGTGCGTCGCGCGCCGGGTCCCGGATTTGGCGCCGTGGCGAGTCGTGCAGCATGGGGAGTTCGGCGCGGTATTTCAAGCGCGCGACGGTTGCGATTTTTGCACGAGGATGATTTCCATGCGTATCGGCGTTCCTTCCGAAACCAAGACCCTCGAGGGCCGCGTCGCCCTCGTTCCTGCGGCCTGTGCGGACCTGGTCCGTCACGGTCACGAGGTTTACCTGCAATCGGGCGCGGGCGAGAAGAGCGGTTTTGCCAACGAGCGCTACACCAAGGTTGGCGTGAAGATCGCCAAGGATGCCGGCGCGCTGTACGACAAGGCGGAAATGATCGTGAAGGTGAAGGAGCCGATCGAAGGCGACCTGAAGCTTCTGGAGAAGCGCCACCTGTTGTTCTGCTATCTGCATCTTGCACCCGATCCCAAGCTCACCAAGGCGCTATTGAAAATCGGTCTCACCGGCGTCGCGTTCGAAAGCGTGCAGGAAACCGACGGCTCGCTGCCGTTGCTGACGCCGATGTCGGTGGTGGCGGGCAAGCTGGCCACCCAGGTTGGCACCACGTTGCTGCACCAGCCGCAAGGCGGCAAAGGCAAGCTGCTGGGTGGCCTGGCGGCGACCGAGCGCGGCAAGGTGGTCGTGCTGGGTGCGGGCGTCGCGGGCGGCAATGCAGCGAAGCTGGCAGCCCGTGGAGGCATCAACGTGGTGGTGTTCGACAAGCGGCCGGATCGCTTGGCGCAGGCACGCGGCTGGGGCGACAACGTCACCGCGTTGTACGCCTATGAATCGGCCGTGGCCGAGGAAGTCGCAACGGCCGATCTCGTGGTCGGCGCGGTGCTGGTGCCGAGCGCCAAGGCGCCGCACGTGGTCAGCAAGGCGATGGTGAAGTCGATGGAGAAGGGCAGCGTGCTGGTCGATATTTCGATTGACCAAGGCGGCTGCTTCGAAACGTCCAGGCCGACCACTTGGAAAGATCCCACCTACGTCGTCGATGGCGTCACGCACTTTTGCGTCACCAACATGCCCGGCGCGGTGCCGCAAACGTCATCGCAGGCGATTTCGGCGGCGATCCTGCCTTACGTGACACGCCTTGCGCAGAAGAACTGGCACAAGGACGCGATCCTTGCCAGTGGCATCAATGTCGAGGGTGGGGAGTTGGTTCATCCGGCGCTGAGGGGCATGAAGCTCTGACAGCGGCGCCAGGAGCTCCGTCTGGGAGGCGAAGGCGCTGTTGCCCTTGCCGTCATTCCGGGACCGTTCGCAGCTTCAACGCGAATGGGACCCGGAATCGCTTTTTCAAACCGGACGAGCGGACGGCGCATTCGCCACGGTTCCGATCGCTTCGGCGCGTGGCGGGCGCACCTTTACGACGCGGGGCTCAAAAGTATTCGGAGGTTGGGCTGAGCGCAGCGAAGCCCAACGAGAAGGTGTCGGGCTTCCCCGGGCAAAGCCCGATTCAGCCCAACCTGCCGCGCTGCGCGCGAAGTCAAGACATGGATGCCGAACTGGTGAATGTGTCGGAGTGAACAGATATGCGTGCCGCCCTATGCCGGGGCTTGGCCGTCGCCGAAACGGCGTTATAGTCAGCGCGCTTGACGTTATCGGGAATCGAGGTCGTTGCGCGTGGCGCGTGCCAGAGTTCAGGCTGAAACCAGATCCGTTGGAATGAGTGAACGCACGCGGCGACTGTTGCGCGAGGCCGCGGCGTTGCTGCTGTTTCCGCTCGCGGTGTATTTGTTTGCGTGCCTCGTCGGCTACAGCGCGACAGACCCGGGTTGGTGGCACTCGGGTGTGCCCGGCCAGACCGTGCACAACTTCGGCGGTTCGATCGGCGCGTACATCGCCGATCTGCTCTTCCATCTGTTTGGCGTGGTCGCCTATGCGTTTCCGCTGTTGCTGATCGTGCTCGCGGTCGGCGTATTGCGCGGCTGGTACCGGCGCGATGAGGGCGAGAGCAAGTGGGAACCAAGCTTGCGCCTGATCGGATTCGTGGCGTTTTTCGTGGGGAGTTGCGGATTGGCGTGGCTGCACGCGTCGGACGCGGAATGCAACGATGTTGTTGCTGCCGGCGGCCTTCTGGGCTGTGGCGCGGGCGGCATCTTGCATCGTGGTTTCGGCGAGCTCGGTGCGTTGCTGTTGCTGTTCGCACTGGCGCTGATCGCCGTGACGTGGATTACCGGACTCTCCTGGTTCCGCGTGATGGACTGGACCGGGCAGCAAGTGTTGATAGGCACTTCCTGGGTGCGCGGCAGGTTGAAACGTGCGCCGGAAACCCTTGCCGCGCGCGCTGCGCGGGTGGAACGCGGAACGGCGCGCAGGGAAGACAGCGAGCGGCGCGCCAAGCGCGAACCGGTGCGTATCGAGCCCGCGCCTGCACCGATCGTGAAAAGCGAGCGCGCCAAGCGGGAAACCCAGATTCCGCTGTTCACCGGCGCCACGTCCGAAGGCGAACTGCCGCCGCTGTCGTTGTTGGAAGAGCCGCAGCCGCAATCGGGCAAGGGCTATTCCGAAGAGACATTGGAAGTATTGTCGCGCCAGGTCGAGATGAAGCTCAAGGACTTCCGGATCGACGCGCACGTGGTCAGCGCGCATCCCGGTCCGGTGATCACTCGCTTCGAACTGGAACCCGCCCCTGGCGTGCGTGGTAGCCAGATCTCCTCACTGGACAAGGACATCGCGAGGGGTTTGTCCCTGGTCAGCGTGCGCGTGGTCGACGTGATTCCGGGCAAGAACGTGATAGGCCTCGAGATTCCGAACGCGCACCGGGAGATCGTGTACCTGTCGGAGATCTTCAGCTCGCGCGAATACGGCGACGCGCGCTCGCCGTTGTCGCTGGCGCTGGGCAAGGACATCGGCGGACGACCTGTGGTGGTCGATTTGCAAAAGATGCCGCACTTGCTGGTGGCGGGCACCACGGGTTCGGGCAAGTCGGTGGCGCTGAACGCGATGGTGCTGTCGCTGCTGTTCAAGGCCAAGCCCACCGATGTCCGCATGATAATGATCGACCCCAAGATGCTGGAACTGTCGGTGTACGACAAGATTCCGCATCTGCTGGCGCCGGTCGTGACCGACATGAAGGAGGCCGCCAACGCGCTGCGCTGGTGCGTGGCCGAAATGGAGCGCCGCTACAAGCTGATGGCGGCGGTGGGCGTGCGCAATCTCTCGGGCTTCAACAAGAAGGTGCGGGACGCCGAGGCCGCGGGCCAGCCGCTGCCCGACCCCTTGTTCAAGAGCAATCCCGACGCGCCGGAAGACAAGGCGCAACCGTTGCAGCCGCTGCCGTTCATCGTCGTGATCATCGATGAATTCGCCGACATGATGATGATCGTCGGCAAGAAGGTCGAGGAATTGATCGCGCGCCTCGCGCAGAAGGCGCGTGCGGCGGGCGTGCACCTGGTCCTCGCAACGCAGCGGCCATCGGTGGACGTGATCACGGGGTTGATCAAGGCCAACATCCCGACGCGCATCGCGTTCCAGGTTTCATCGAAGATCGATTCGCGCACGATTCTCGACCAGTCCGGCGCGGAAACGCTGCTGGGCAACGGCGACATGTTGTACCTTCCACCCGGCACCGCGACCCCGGAGCGTGTGCACGGAGCGTTCGTGGGTGACGATGACGTCCACAAGGTGGTCGAGTGGCTGCGCACGCAGGGTACGCCGGATTACATCGATGGGGTGCTCGAAGAAGTGCAGACGCTGGCCGACGGCAAGGTCATCAATGAATCCGGCCTCCCGGAAGAGGAAAGTTCGAGCGACGACAACGCGTTGTACGACCGCGCCGTCCAGATCGTGACGTCCAGCCGACGCGCGTCGATTTCGGGCGTGCAGCGGCACCTGCGAATCGGCTATAACCGCGCCGCGCGCCTGATCGAGCAAATGGAGCAGGAGGGCGTGGTGACGCCGCCGCAACACAACGGGCAGAGGGAAGTGATCGCGCCGCCGCCGCCATGATTTTTGCGATCATCCCTGATCGCGGCTTCGCCGCACGGATGTCCAGCCGGGGCGCCCTCGAGCCGTGGAGTCCAGAACGGCCATCCATGGCCTAACTTTCCATAACAGATGCTCCTCACGGAGGCTTCTTGCTTGCGACGCGCTTCGACTTCGCTCGTGTTGCTCGCTACGCTCAGCGCGAATGGAAAACCCTGGCTGAGCGCCGGGGCCCGTCAGAACCGGCTTCGGCGGTTGTTCATTCCGATATAGCAACATGCACCCGTCACCAAGGAATCCCGCCATGCGCAAGTTGATCCTGGGTATTGTGCTGTCTTTGATCGCGTGTACGGCTTTTGGAGCAACGGGCGCGCGTGCTCGCCTTGACGCGTTCGCCAATGGCCTGCGTTCATTGACAGGCAACTTCAGCCAGACCGTTTATGACGCGCACGGCAACATCACCGGTTCCAGCCACGGACTGCTGGTGCTGCAGGCGCCGCGTCTGTTCCGCTGGCAGGTCACCGATCCCTACCAGCAGTTGATCGTGGCCGACGGCAAGAAGGTGTGGGTGTACGAACCCGACCTCGAACAGGTGACGGTGCGCGATCAGGGCAGCGAGGAAGCGCACAGCCCGCTCACGGTGCTCACCGATCTCTCCCAGCTCGACAGCGACTTCAAGACCACCGACGCGGGCACCCGCGACGGCCTCGAGTGGCTGCGGCTGGTTTCGCGCAGCAAGGATCCGCAGTTCGAATATGCCGAAATCGGATTCGACGCGTCGGGTCCGCGTCGGATGATATTCAAGGACACGCTCGGCAACCGCACCGAAATCGCGTTTTCCGGATGGCGACGCAACCCGCAACTTCCGACTGACACGTTCAAGTTCACGCCGCCGAAGGGGACCGACGTGGTCGGCGATGCCGCAGGCGGAGAGCAAAAGCCGCTGTGATGCCCGGGCGCTTCAGCGACCCGTAGGTTCCGCCGCCCCGCCCGGTTCCGCCGACGCCCGTTGCACCGCTTCCGCGAAATCCCGCGCAATGCGCAGGTGCATGCCGTCTTCCCGGATGCCCATGTCGGCCAAGATCGTGCGCGGCTGCTCCTGCAGGCCCGAAAAGATGACCCGGATTCCGCTGCGGCGGCAGCGTTCCAGCATTTGACCCAATGCGGTGACGCCGCTGCTGTCGATCAGCGGGACCTGGCTCATGCGCAGGATGAAAACGCGCGGCGGCTTGAAGAACTGGTTCAGCACGTCGTCGAGGCGGCTGGCGACCGCGAAGAATAGCGGCCCGGAAATCCGGAACGCCTCCACGCCGGGCGGCAACTGCGCGCGCTGGTCGGGAACGGTCGGATGGATGATGTCGGCCTGGTCGTCTTCGATCAGCGACACGTGTGATTCCATCGCCACCACGCCGGCCATCCGGTGCATGAACAGGAACGCCGCCAGCACCACGCCGACCTGGATCGCGATAGTCAGGTCGAACACCACGGTCAGTATGAAGGTGAGCAGCAACACCGCGCGGTCGCCGATCGGCCCCGACATCAGGTGTCGGAAGCTTTCGATCTCGGCCATGTTCCACGCCACCACCACCAGGATCGCGGCCAGCGTCGCCAGCGGCACGTACTGGATCAGGGGCGCCAGCAGCAGCATGAAGACCAGCAGAAACGCCGCATGAAGCATCCCGGCGACCGGTGTGCGCGCGCCGGAGCGGACATTGGTGGCGGTGCGCGCGATCGCGCCGGTGGCCGGCAACCCGCCGAACAGCGCGCTGCCGATGTTGGCCACGCCCTGGGCCACCAGCTCGCAATTCGAGCGATGGCGACCGCCGATCATGCCGTCGGCGACCACCGCGGACAGCAATGATTCGACGCCGGCCAGGAATGCGATCGTGAAGGAAACCGGCAGCAGTTCGCGGGTACGCTCGAACGGGATATGCGGGATCGCGAAGGTCGGCAGGGCGTCCGGAATGCCGCCGAAGCGCGTGCCGATCGTGTCGACCGGCAAACCGATCAGGGTGACAACCACGGCGCCGCCGACCACGACGATCAGGAAGCCCGGCCAGTTGGGCCGGACCTTCCGCAGCAGCACGATCGTCGCCACGCATGCCGCAGACACCGCCACGGTCGAGGTGCTGAACCCGGGCAGGCGCCGCGCGTAGGCCGACCAGCGTGCGAAGAATTCAGCCGGCACCTTGACCATGTCCAGGCCCAACAGGTCCTTCACCTGACTGGAAAAGATGCTGACCGCGATGCCGGCGGTGAATCCCGTGACCACCGGCTTCGGGATGTACTTCAGCAGCACGCCGAGGCGCAGCACGCCCGCCGCGATCAGCATGCAGCCGGCGAGCAGGGTGCAGAGGATCAGGCCGCCGAAACCGTGCTTGTCGATGACGTTGAACACCACCGGGATGAAGGCCGCCGTGGGGCCGCCCACCTGCACCCGCGACCCGCCCAGCAATGAAATCAGGAAGCCCGCGACAATGGCCGTATACAGGCCCTTTTCCGGCGTGGTGCCGGAGGCGATCGCCAGCGCCATCGCCAGCGGCAGGGCCACCACGGCCACCGTCAGGCCGGCCACCAGGTCATGCCGGAAATCGTCGAAGTGGTAGCCGCGACGCAACAGCGTCACCAGCTTCGGGACGTACAACTGCAGGCTCGATCCGGTCGCGGGCTGCAACGTGGACATGATCATCGGCGTGAGTGAACAGGCGCGTACTGTACTTTCGAACACACCGCGCATGTTGATCGGAATGCCCTGGCGCTTTGGCTGCGCAGCCCCCGATTCACGGCAGGCGCGGCGGGCAAGATTGCAGTGAAGGTCTTGGTGATCGAACCGACCTGGTACAGCAGGCCGGCATCGGGCGCATTGCCGCTGGCCAGCTTGCGGAAACCGTAACGTGGCTGCGATCGCCATCGTGGATGTCGGCGGGCGCGGGATTCCCTAAGATGCAGGCATGCCCCGCAGAACCGCCCCTCCAGCAAGCAGCGCCCTATTCCCCGAATCCGATGCGCTGAAGCCGCTCGCCGAGCGGATGCGGCCGCGCACGCTGGATGAAATCGTGGGGCAGGATCGCCTGCTCGGGCCAGGAACGGCGCTCCGGCGCGCGTTGGAAGCCGGCGGCGTGCACTCCATGGTGTTGTGGGGGCCGCCGGGTTGTGGCAAGACCACGCTCGCATTGCTGGTCGCGCAATACGCCGACGCGCACTTCGAGGCGATCTCTGCGGTGCTGTCGGGACTAGCCGATGTCCGGAAGGCATTGGCGGAAGCGGAGGGCTTATACGCGCAGGGCAGGCGTAGCGTGTTGTTCGTGGACGAGGTGCATCGCTTCAACAAGGCCCAGCAGGACGCCTTCCTGCCGCACATCGAACGTGGCGTGATCGTGTTCGTGGGTGCGACGACCGAAAATCCTTCGTTCGAATTGAACTCTGCATTGCTGTCGCGCTGTCGCGTGCACGTGATGGACGCGGTGGGCGCCGACGACATCGTCGTCGCGCTCCGACGTGCCTTGGCCGACAAGGACCGCGGGCTCGGCGCACTGTCGTTGCAAGTCGATGACGAGGCGTTGTCATTGATGGCCAAAGCCGCCGACGGTGACGTACGGCGCGCGCTGACGTTCCTCGAAATCGCGGCGGAACTCGCACACGACAGCCGTATCGGCGAATCCACGTTGCAACAGGTGCTGGCTGATCGCACCCGTCGCTTCGACAAGGGCGGCGAACAGTTCTACGACCAGATTTCGGCGCTGCACAAATCGGTGCGCTCGTCAGATCCCGATGCCGCGTTGTATTGGCTCGTGCGCATGCTGGATGGCGGGTGCGAGCCGCTGTACCTCGCGCGCCGGATGGTGCGCATGGCGGTGGAGGATATCGGCCTTGCCGACCCGCGCGCATGGCAACTGGCGCTGCAAGCGTGGGATACCTACGAGCGACTGGGTTCACCGGAGGGCGAATTGGCGCTGGCGGAAGCCGTGCTGTATCTCGCGATGGCGCCCAAGAGCAATGCGGCTTACGTCGCCTACGGTGCGGTCCGTTCGGCCGTGCGCGAAACCGGGACGCTCGAGGTCCCGATGCACCTTCGCAATGCGCCCACGAAACTGATGAAAGGGCTCGGCTACGGCAAGGATTATCAATACGACCACGACATCGAAGGCGGCATCGCGCTGGACCAGCAATGCCTGCCGGATGCGCTGGTGGGCACCGAATTCTACGCGCCCACTGCGAACGGCATCGAGGCAAAGATCAGGGACAAGCTCGAAACGTTGCGGCAAGCGCGGGCCGCGGTACGCGCGCGCTGAATCCCTGCGCCATGAGCGCATTCGTACGACCTCCGCGTGCCGACCTTTTCGCGCTGGGTGCAGTGTTGCGATGCAGCTTGACGCCTGTCGGTCCCGCGCTTAGCGTGTAGGCCGCTTCACGGGGAGGTGTGCCATGCGTATCGCGGTTGCGGCGCTGCTCGGCGCCATCGTGATTTTCATCTGGCAGTTCGTCTCGCATATGCTTTTGCCGATCGGCGAAATGGGTTTTCGTGCGCCGCAGAACGAGAGCGTGGTCTTGCAGGCGGCCAGCAGCGGGTTGCCGGATTCGGGGATGTATTTGTTGCCTTGGCTGGCACCCGAAAAAATGAATGATGCCGCGGCGGTGCAAGGCTGGACCGAGCGCGCCAAAAACAACCCATTCCTGTTCGTGGTGGTCGCCCCGTCCAACACCCTCGTTACCAGCATGGTTCCGGAACTGGCCAAACAATTCGTCATCAATCTGCTGGGCGCACTGCTGGTCGCATTCGTGCTTGCCGGTACGGCCTGGGGTTTTGGCATGCGGGTGGCCGGCGCGACGATCTTCGGCGTGTTCGGTTGGTTGCTCGACACAGTGCCGATGTGGAACTGGTACAAGTTTCCGGCCGACTACGTGGTCGGCAATCTGCTCGATCAAGGCATTGGCTGGCTGCTGGCCGGCATCATCATCGCCTGGTGGCTGGGCCGCCGACGCGCCAGACGCGCGGCCACGCTCTGACCACATTCGCATCCCCGCGCCGGCGCCTCGCATCGGCACGCTGGCGCGCGTTCGGCGATAATGCGCGCTTTCCTGTGTTTCCCGGGGATCGAACATGCTGGATCCGGTTCTGCTGCGCGCGCACCTAGCCGACACCGCGGCGCGCCTGAAGACGCGCGGCTACGAGCTTGACGTTGCCGCGATCGAATCGCTGGAGGTCGACCGCAAGCACCTCGCGACCGAGACCCAGGAACTGCAGGCGCTGCGCAACTCGCGTTCCAAGGCAATAGGACAAGCCAAGGCAAAAGGCGGGGATGTCGCGCCGATCATGGCTGAGATCGCTGGCATCGGCGACAAGCTGAAAGCCAATGAAGCTGCGTTGGCCGACGTGCAGCAGAAGCTGTCGGTGATTGCGTTGGGCATTCCAAACCTGCCGCATGAGTCGACGCCGGTAGGCAAGGACGAATCGGAAAACATCGAAGTGACGCGCTGGGGTATGTCGCGGGCGTTCGATTTCGGGGTCAAGGATCACGTCGAACTCGGCGGTCGCCACGGCTGGCTGGATGGCGAGGCTGGCGCGAAATTGTCCGGCGCTCGTTTCACCGTGCTGCGCGGCCAGCTTGCGAGGCTGCATCGCGCGCTCGCGCAATTCATGCTTGACCTGCACACCCGCGAACACGGCTACACCGAATGCAACGTGCCGCTGCTGGTGAATGTCGACACGATGCAGGGGACCGGGCAGCTGCCGAAGTTCGAAGAAGATTTGTTCTCCACGACCGTCGGCGAAACAAAACGCTATCTGATCCCCACCGCCGAGGTATCGCTCACGAACCTGGTGCGCGATTCAATCGTCGACGCCGACGCGCTGCCGATGAAACTTACCGCGCACACGCCGTGTTTCCGCGCCGAAGCGGGCAGCTACGGCAAGGACGTCAAGGGCATGATCCGCCAGCACCAGTTCGAGAAGGTGGAACTGGTGCAGGTCGTTGAGCCGTCGAAATCGTTCGAGGCGCTGGAGGAATTGACCGGGCATGCCGAGAAGGTGTTGCAGAAACTCGAACTGCCGTATCGCAAGATGACGTTGTGTACCGGTGACATGGGTTTCGCCGCGGCCAAGACCTATGACCTTGAAGTCTGGTTGCCGTCGCAGAACACCTATCGCGGGATTTCTTCGTGTTCCAATTGCACCGACTTCCAGGCGCGTCGGATGCAGGCGCGCTGGCGCAATCCCGCTACCGGCAAGCCTGAACTCGTGCACACACTCAACGGCTCCGGTCTTGCGGTTGGCCGCTGCCTGATCGCGGTGATGGAGAACTTCCAGAACCTGGACGGTTCAATCACGGTGCCTGAAGCACTGCGACCGTACATGGGTGGCGCGGGCCATATTGCATAACGCGATGCTCGGCCGCGCGGGCGGAGCAATATAAAATGGTCATTTCCGACGCCGGGAAGCGGGATCCGGATTCCAGCGGCTGAAGTTGATGTACAAAGGCGCTGGGTTCCCGCTTTCGCGGGAATGACGATTTTCGGAGAGGTGGCTGAGTGGTCTAAAGCACCGGACTTGAAATCCGGCGTACGGCTTGCCGTACCGTGGGTTCGAATCCCACCCTCTCCGCCAGAAATGCAAACGCCCCTTGGGGCGTTTTGCGTTTCTGGGGAAGTGGGTGGTGTGGACGAACTTACTGGGTTCGACGAATTAGCCGGGAGCGAATTCGGACGCGACAGACGGCCCCGGGCGCCGCGAGGGGCGAGGCGCATGGATGCGCCGAGCAATCCTAGCCTCTCCGCCGTTCGCTGATCGTTCTACACTCCAAGCATGACGCAACTCGGAGCATGCCGTGGCCGACGAACGCAAACCGAAGATCGAGCCGTATCCCGGTCCCGCAGGCGGCTGGGGCTCGGTCAAGTCGGTCAAGGCCATCCTGCAGCGCGAAAAAGTACCGATCCCCGCGACGGTGAAAGAGCTGTGGCGGCAGAACAAGCCGCGCGGCTTCACCTGCGTGTCGTGTGCATGGCCGCAACCGGAAAAGCCGCTGACATTCGAATTCTGCGAAAACGGTGCCAAGGCCAGCGCATGGGAACTGACATCCTTGCGCACCACGCCGGAGTTTTTCGCGCAGCACACCTGCACCGAGTTGCTCGGCTGGAGTGATCACGACCTCGAGCAGCAAGGCCGGCTGACGCACCCAATGCGCTACGACCGCGCAACGGACAAGTACGTGCCCTGCGAGTGGGAGGAGGCGTTCACCGCGATCGGCAATGAACTGAAGCGGCTCGATCCGAAATCGGTGGTGTTCTACGCCTCGGGCCGCGCCTCGTTGGAGACGAGTTACCTGTACGCCCTGTTCGCGCGGCTGTACGGCAACAACAATTTGCCGGACTCATCCAACATGTGCCACGAAGCCACCGGCGTGGCGCTGCGCAAGAGCGTCGGCTCGGCGGTCGGCACGGTAGTGCTGGAGGATTTCGCAAAAACCGACTGCGTCCTGTTCTTCGGCCAGAACGCAGGCGTCAACAGCCCGCGCATGCTGCACGACCTGCAGAAGGCCGCGAAGCGTGGGGTGCCGATCATTGTTTTCAACCCGCTGCGTGAGCGCGGGTTGGAACGCTTCACCAATCCGCAGAATCCGATCGAGCTGCTGGCGAAGAAGGAGACGCCGCTGGCGACGCAATATCATCAAGTGGAGGCCGGCGGCGACATCGGGGCGATCACCGGGCTATGCAAGACGCTGCTCGCGATGGACGACGCGTCCGTGAAACGCGGCACGCCACGCGTGCTGGATACCGAATTCATCGCGCACCATGGCCACGGCTTCGAGGAATTCGCGACGTTCGTGCGTGCCCAGTCGTGGGCCGACATCGAAGCCGCGTCGGGTCTGACGCGCAAAGCCCTGGAAAGTGCGGCCACGGTTTACGCAAGCGCCAACGCCGTGATCGGCGTCTACGGCATGGGCCTGACCCAGCACGTGTTGGGCGAATACAACATCCACATGGTCGCGAACCTCTTGCTGATGCGTGGCAACATCGGCAAGCCCGGCGCCGGCCTATGCCCGGTGCGTGGGCACTCCAACGTGCAGGGACAACGCACGGTCGGCATCGCCGACGATCCTGCGCTGGTACCCCTGGATCGCTTGGCCGGGCAGTACGGGTTCGAACCGCCGCGCGAAAAAGGCTTGAACACGGTCGAAACCTGCGAAGGTGTGTTGAACGGAACGGTGCACGGCTTCATCGGTCTTGGCGGCAACTTCCTGCGCGCGATTCCGGAACAGGAACGCGTGAATGCCGCGTGGGGCAAGCTCCGGCTGACCGTGCAGATCGCGACCAAGCTGAATCGCTCGCACCTCGTCAACGGTGAGATCGCTTACCTGTTGCCCTGCCTCGGCCGCATCGAGCGCGTGGTGGAGAACGGCATGGAACAAGTGCTCTCGACCGAGGATTCCACCAGTTGCATCCATGCGTCGGTGGGCAAGGCCAGGCCCGCGAGTCCCGATCTGAAATCGGAAACACGCATCGTGGTGGAGTTGGCCAAGGCCACGCTGGCGCCGAACGCGAAGGTGCCGTGGGACACGTGGGCGAACGATTTTGCGACGATCCGCGATGCGATCGAGCAGACCTGGCCCGAGCAGTTCCAGGACTTCAACAAGCGCATGTGGCAACCGGGCGGATTCCATCGCCCGAATCCCGCACGCGAACGCAAGTGGAAGACGGCCACCGGCAAGGCCAACTTCATCATTGCGCCGTCTCTTGTTGCGACAGGTTTTGATGATGCACCGGACCGTTTCCGGCTGATGACGATGCGCTCCAACGACCAGTTCAACACCACGGTGTACGGCTACGACGACCGCTTTCGCGGCATCAAAGGCACCCGCGAAGTGGTGCTGATGAATCGGGACGACATCGCGCGACTGGGCTTGCGCGATGGTCAGACGGTAAAACTCGTGTCGGACGCGGGAGATGGCATGCAGCGCGAAGTCGCGGGCCTGCGCCTTGTGGCGTTCGATATCCCGCATGGTTGCGTCGGCGGCTACTACCCGGAATGCAATCCTTTGATTCCGCTGTCGCACCACGCGATGTACAGCAAGACTCCCGCGGCGAAATCGGTCCCGGTTCGAGTAACCCCTGAATAACCTGCTGCGCTCGGCAGCTTGCAGGCCGGTGATGCTCGGTTATGTACTGACGTGTACACTCCAGCGTTCTGCGCTGACTCGCCACATCCATGTGGCTCGCTCTGCGAGCCGCCTGCGGCGTTCAAATCGGCAGTCCTGCCCATTTGGTCGGCATTCCGCAATCTGTCCTCGCTCGCGACGGTTCTTCAGGGGTTACGACTTCTCGCGTATGCATTTATGCCGCGATCGGCATGCCGTCCGCGATCTGCTCATGCGCCCGCGCCAGTGCCGCTTGGCGTTGGTCCGGGCCAAAGTTCAAGCCCTCGGCGCGCACGAACTCGACGTCATTGATGCCGATGAATCCAAACACGTGGCGCAGATAGGTTTCTTGGAAATCGACCGTCTTGGCGGGCCCATCACTGTAGATGCCGCCGCGCGCGGAGGCGACGATCACGCGCTTGCCGCCGGCCAACCCTTCGGGTCCGTTTTCGTTGTAGCGAAACGTCTTGCCGGCGGTCAGGATGCGATCGATCCATGCTTTCAGTTGCGAAGGAATCGTGAAGTTGTACATCGGTGCGCCGATCACCACGACGTCGGCGGCGAGGAATTCATCGAGGATTTCCGCATTGCGCGAGACACAAGGATGGCCCTCGGCCAGCACGGGCGTGAAGTGAGGCAGCGTTTGTGCGGCGAGGTCGCGATGGGCCACCTCGACGTCGGGATGTTCCGAGCGAAGGCGCGCGACGATCGCGGAGGTCAAACTGCGCGATGCGGAATTCTCGCCGAGTACACTCGAATCGATGTGCAGCAGTTTCATGGTGGTCTCCAGGTTGAGCCGCGTTTCGCGGCGACCTGCAAACAATAGGCATCGGGCTCTGCTTCGATAAGATGGCGCGGCCCGAACGCATCGTTCAGCGTGGAGAACAACGTGTCCGCTGCTTACGGAAGCTTGCCCGATCTCAATGACCTTTATTTCTTTGCCGCCGTGGTCGAGCATGGTGGATTCTCCGCGGCCAGTCGCGCGGTCAACGTGCCGAAATCACGCCTCAGCAAGCGCGTATCGCAACTGGAGGATCGGCTGGGCGTCCGGCTTTTGCAAAGGACGACGCGCAAGTTCGTGGTCACCGAGGCTGGCGAGCGTTTCTATCGCCATTGCCAGGCCGTGCTCGCCGAGGCGCGCGCGGCGACCGAGGACGCCGTGTCGCTGGGCGGAGAACCGCGTGGCCTGGTGCGGCTGAGTTGTCCGGTGTCGCTGACGCAAAGCCTGCTGGCGCCACTGCTGCCGGCATTCCTGGCGCAATATCCGCAGGTGCGACTGCGCATATTGTCCAGCAATCGTCGCGTGGACGTGGTCGGCGAAGGCTACGACGTGGCGGTCCGTGTGCGCGACAAACTGGATTCGGATGTGGAACTGGTGGCGCGCAGCTTCGGTCCCAAGCGGGTGGTGCTGGTCGCGAGTCCCGCGTTTCTCGCGGCGCACGGAGAACCCCGCGTGCCGCAGGATCTTGCAAGTCTTCCGGTGCTGAGTTTCTTCGAGCACGAGGGCGACCAGACGTGGGAACTGTACGACCGCGCCTGCGCCAAGACCGGGGTGACGGTGCAGCCGCGGCTGGTAACCGGCGAGTTCCGGGTGCTGATCGAAGCCGCATTGCAAGGGATCGGCGTCGCCTGGGTTCCCGAGCAATCCTGCATCGCCGAACTGCGCAGCGACAGGCTTCGCGTGGTGCTGCCGGAATGGGGCTTGCCGCAAGGCATCCTGCACATCGTCTACCCGAGCCGCCGGGGCATGTTGCCGGCGGTGCGTGCGCTGGTGGAGTTCCTGGCCGATGCATTCGAGCGACGAGCGGACGAGCTGCTGAATGGCGCCGGCTGACCGCGTGCTACCATCGCTCGACTTTTGCACACCCTGCTGCGCGCAACGGCCCGTGGCGGTTCTGCAAGGTCCTTGTACAGGAATGACCTCGATGCAGATCGAAACCAAACTACCCAAAGTCGGCACCACCATCTTCACGGTGATGAGCCAGCTTGCGCTGGAACACAAGGCGGTGAACCTGGGGCAGGGCTTTCCCGATTTCGAGACGCCGCAGAACTTGCGCGACGCGCTGACGCGCGCGATGGACGAAGGGCGCAACCAGTACGCGCCGATGAGCGGCATCCCGAAACTGCGCGAGCAGATCGCCTTGCAGGTGGATCGCCTGTATGGGCGGCGCGTCAGCGCGGACACGGAAGTGACGGTGACCTCCGGCGCGACCGAGGCGATCTTCGCGGCCATCGCGTGCGCGGTGCACGAGGGTGACGAGGTGATCGTGCTCGACCCCTGCTACGACTGCTATGAGCCGGCGATCGCGCTGGCCGGCGGCAAGGCGGTGCACGTGTCGCTCAAGCTTCCGGAATTCTCGGTGGACTGGCAGCGGGTGCGCGATGAGATCACGCCTAAAACGCGGATGATCATGGTCAACAGCCCGCATAACCCGTCCGGCGCGGTGTTCGCGGAATCCGATCTCGACGCGCTTTCCGAAATTGCCACGCGGCACGGACTGCTGGTGATTTCCGACGAGGTTTACGAACACATCATCTACGATGGTCGCACGCATCTGAGCGTGTCGCGCCGGCCTGAGCTGGCCGAACGCAGTTTCGTGATTTCCTCGTTCGGCAAGACCTGGCATTGCACGGGTTGGAAGGTCGGCTATTGCGTCGCGCCCAAGCTGCTCACCGCCGAATTTCGCAAGGTGCATCAGTACCTGACCTTCTGCACGTTCCATCCGGCACAGTGCGCGTTCGCCGACGTGATGGAGAGCGATCCGCAGCACGCACGTGATCTGGCCGGGTTCTATCAAGCCAAGCGCGATCGTTTTCGGGATCTGCTGGCGGGCTCGCGCTTCGGGTTGCCCGACGTGCACGGCGGGTATTTCCAGTTGGCCGATTATTCCGCGATTCGTGACACCGATGACTTGAATTTCTGCGAGTGGATGGTGCGCGAAGCGGGCGTGGCCGCGATTCCGGTGTCGGCCTTCTATGAAACCGCGCCCGATGCGAAGTTGGTGCGTTTCTGTTTCGCCAAGAGCGACGAGACGCTCCAGACCGCTGCCGAGCGCTTGCGTGGGATCTGACATGGCATCGCAAACCTTGCGGGTGAGCCTGGTGCAGGGCGCCACCCGTTGGCATGACCCGGCCGGCAACCGCGCCTACTACGGTTCGCTGATCGCACAGCTTGCGGGGCTGACGGATCTGGTGGTGCTTCCGGAAACCTTTACCAGCGGGTTTTCCAATGAAGCCATCCACAATGCCGAGAGCATGGACGGCCCGACCATCGCATGGCTGCGTGAGCAGGCGCGCGACATCGATGCCGCCATCACGGGCAGCGTGCAGTTGCGGGTGGGCGATGCGGTGTTCAATCGCTTGTTGTTCGTCACACCGGACGGCACGGCGCGGCATTACGACAAGCGCCACCTGTTCCGTTACGCCGATGAACACAAGCGCTACGCCGCGGGACGCGAACGGCTGATCATCGAATGGAAAGGCTGGAAGATCTGCCCGCTGGTTTGCTACGACCTGCGTTTCCCGGTGTTCACGCGCAATGGTCACGCGCAAAACGGCTTCGATTACGACCTCGTGCTGTTCGTCGCGAACTGGCCGTCTGCACGCGCCCACGCATGGCGCACGCTGCTGCGTGCCCGCGCGATCGAAAACCTGAGTTACTGTATCGGTGTCAATCGCGTCGGCAGCGACGGCAACAAGTTGCCGTATTCAGGGGACAGCGCGGTGCTGGATTACCTGGGCCAGACGATGGCCGATCTCGGCGCGCAGGAGCAGGTCGTCACGGTGGCACTCGATCAAGCGGCGCTTGGCGCGTTTCGCGAGAAATTCCCCGCGTGGATGGATGCGGACGCGTTCGAGTTGAAGTGAAGCGGCATCAGAGGATCGACAGCACCACTTCCGGAGGACGTCCAATCGCGGCCTTGCCGTTTGCGAATACGATCGGACGCTCGATCAGGACAGGGTGCGTCGCCATCGCGTCGATGAGTTGCTTGCGCGTCAGCTTGGGATCGTCGAGACCGAGTTCGGCGTAAACCGTTTCACCCTTGCGCATCAGTTCGCGCGGTTGCCTGCCCAGCAATGTCAGTGCATGCTCGATTTCCGAAGCCGCCGGCGGGTTCTTCTGGTAATCGACCACGGCGGGTTCGATGCCGCGTTCGCGCAACAAATCCAGCGTGCCGCGGGACTTGGAACAGCGCGGGTTGTGCCAGATGGTGGTGAGGTGATTGGCGGACACGTGCATCAACCGCGGGAGGGGCCATTGCCGCCACGGTTGCCGCCGCCACGACGCGGACCGCTGCCGTTCCGGCCACCCGGCCCGCTGCGGT
>Ga0207707_10000697_pt1 | contig 33329 bp, 25 predicted proteins | sample KBSC83BmetaG_FD_184336 | JGI IMG/M metagenome (GOLD analysis project Ga0207707, IMG submission 184336) | Corn rhizosphere microbial communities from Kellogg Biological Station, Michigan, USA - KBS C8-3B metaG (SPAdes) (version 2) | ecosystem: Host-associated > Plants > Roots > Rhizosphere ... | reverse complement strand
CGGTGGTGGTGGACGACAGCGGCTTGGACAGCTTCTGGATCAGCGATTCGGGCTGGTCGTTCTTCCCCGCGCTGGCTGGCGGCGTGGCGGCGAAGGCGGGCACGCTGCACAGCAACAGCGGGACAAGAACGACGGCAACACGATTGCCTTTCATGATTTTCCCCGGATGGTCTGGAAGTGAAGCCGGCACTGGGCATGCCAGAACCGTTCGAGTATGCCCGCCCCCGTTCCGGGCGGCATACCCCGAAAGTCATGTGCCGCTGACGCAAAAAAACCGGCGCGATTCGCATCGCGCCGGTGAGGAACTGCCAAGTTTCGTGAAAAGTTACTTGCCGTTGCCCTGGTTGTCGGTGGCGTCGATGAACGCCGCGACGTTGTCGTGCAACTGCTGCAGCGACGGCACGTGGGCGTACACCATGTGGCCCGACGGATAGAACGCGTAGGTGATGTTCTTGCGCAGGCTCTGCGGGATCGGCAGGTGTTCCTCCTCGTAGATCGCGGCGTAGAACGGCGTCGCGAGATCGTAGAAGCCGCCGTTCAACATCACCTTGAGGTTCGGGTTGTACTTCATCGCGTCGGCAAGATCGATCATCACGTTGAGCGTGCCCGAACCATCGTCGTATGGCGGGGCACCCGGGGTGCGGTGCTTCATGTCCCAGTTGAAGTCGCCGGCACCGTACACGTCGGGCCGGTACTTCAGGTCCTGGCCGAACTTCAGGTCGTTGCGCACGTAGTCGTTGAAGGCCGACACGTAGGCCGAGCTGATCGAGGCCGACTGCGGGTCGTAGAACGACTCCTTGGCCATCGGATCCATTACCGGCCCGGAGAAACGCGTATCGAGCCGGCCGGTGGCGAGGTCATTGCCGATCTGCAACTGCTGCTCGAACATGCCACCGCTGACGCGCAGGTTGGCCTTGATCAGATAGGCGACCGGCAGGCCGGTGAACGCATGCAGCTTCTCGGCGACTTCGCGCTCCTTCGCCGGGCTGAGCGTCGAACCCGCGTACAGCGCATCGCGGTATTCGCCGTTGGCGAATGCGATGGAATCCTTCAGCAGTTGGCCCAGCTTTTCGGCGTTGTACTTCGGCAGCCTGTGGTGGTACCACGCCGTCGCCGAATAGGTCGGCAACGCCAGCACGTACGGCAGGTCGTTGCCGGGATTGGTTTCCGGGCCGTCGATGCTGGTGCCGAAGTTCAGGATCTGCGACAGCAGGATCACGCCGTTGAGGTCGATGTTGTCCTCGCCTTCGAGGATCGCCGCGAGCACCGCCGAGCGGGTGGTGCCGTAGCTTTCGCCGAACAGGTACTTGGGCGAATTCCAGCGGTCGTACTTCGACAGGAACTGGGTGATGAAGCGCGAGAACGCGTGCGCGTCGCCGTCGACGCCCCAGATCTTCTTGATCAGTTCCTTGCGGTCGGCGGCACGTGCGGCATCGTCCTTGCCCTGCGGCAGCAGGCGGCCGAAGCCGGTGCCCGGCATGTCGATGAAGACCACGTCGCTGGCGTCGAGCAGGCTGTAGTCGTTGTTGACCAGCTGGTATGGCGCGGCGGGTGTATGCGTGTCATCGTTCGTGACGACGCGCTTCGGTCCCCACGCGCCCATGTGCAACCACACCGTCGAGGAACCCGGGCCGCCGTTGTAGATGAAGGTGATCGGACGCTTGGACGGATCGACGCCTTGCTTGAAATACGCGAAGTAGCTCATCGCCACTTCAGGGGTGGATTCCTTCGCGCCGGTGCCATCGATCACCAGCGTGCCGGCCACCGCCTTGTAGCTGATCGCCTTGCCTTCCACGGTCACCGTGCCGGTGGTGGTGGACGACAGCGGTTTCATCAGCCGCTCGGTCAGGCTCTCCGTCGGGCCGCTGTCGCTGCCGGTGCTGGCGGAACTGGCCGGCGCGGAAGAACTCGGCGTGGCAGCGAACGCGGGGGCGCTGCACAGTAGCAGCGATGCAAGTGCAGCGGCAAGGCGATTGGCTTTCATTTGGGATTTCCGGCTGATGGGCGAGGGGGGCCGGCACACGCAGGCGCCGGGGGCCGCCGGAGTATGCGCGCGCGTGGTAGCGAGGGCATACGCCACAAGTCATGCCTCGGGTTGAAACTCTGGGTAACCTGCCGCGCTACGCTCCGGCGACCATGGGATGTTTTTGGCCATGGCTGGCACTGCCGTTGCTTGCGACGATTCCTCGGAGTTTCCCTAGTGACCGATTGCTGGCGGTGTCGGATGGGCGGAGTCGATCACCCGCACCACGCGGAAACCCACGCTGGTGTAGCCGACATCCGAATCGGCCGTACCCTGGAGTCCGAGCGGATTCTTGTGGCTGCTGCCGTCGCGCCACGACAAGCCACGGAACACGCGCGAACCGGCGCTTCCGCCCGCCACCCATTCGCTGACGTTGCCGTACAGGTCGTAGACGCCGACGCCGCTCGCGGCGTAGTGCCCGACCGGTGCCGTGAACTCGGCGCCATCGCTGCAGGACCAACGATCGTCGTCCAGCCTGCTGCGGCGGCTGGCGTCATCCACGTTGCCGAGTTTGCACGGGTCGCCCTTCGGCACGCCTTGCGCCGCCCGCAGCCATTCGCCGCTGCTCGGCAAACGATAGGTTACGCCGGTGGTTTTCGAGAGCCACGCGGCATACGCGGCGGCATCGTCCCAACTCACGCACACCGCTGGCTGATCGCCCTCTTGCGCGAAACCCGGCGCGCGCCAATCGAGATGCCGTAGTCGCGAGAACGGATTGTGTGCTGCGAGACACGTCGAGGCAGCACGGTGCGTCGCGCGGGCGAATGTCGCGTAGTCTGCACGCGTGACTTCGACTTGCTCGATCGCGAACGCCGGAAGCCCGCCGGTGGCGGGCACGTAAACGAGCAGCGGACCCTGCGGATCGCGCATGTGCGCGCCTGCTTCGGGCGTACCCGCCGGTGGCGCGCTTGCCACCGTGGCCGGATCAAACCCCGCGGGGAGCTTTGCTGGCAGTGCTTTGGCGAGCGGTTGCAGGGCCGCGATTTTGCGTGCGTCGTGCGCGCGCGTCGCCTGCGCGACGGCGTCGCCGACGCGTCGCGCCAATCGACCGCGGTACTTGCGCCAGGCGCGGCGCGACGGCGCATCCGCGTGTTTCGCCAGCTCGTCGCCTTGACGCAGCATGCCGGCCGCGTCGCCGGGATGGGCCTTCCATGTCTTGTCCAGCCGATCGCGCTGCGCAGCCAGGGTTGCGTCGATGCCTGCCGTGGCGGCGCGGTTGCCCGGGTCGAGCATGAGCGCCGCAAGGTATTTGCTCGCGGCGTTGTGGAACGGTGGCGAAAACAAATGACCCTGGGTGCGCAGGGTGTCGGCCGTGCCAATCAACGCCTGCACGCGATCTGCCAGCGTCAGTGCGGACGAGGCTGCGGCGGGCGATGTCGTCGCCGCAGGTTGCGCGACGGCCATCGGCAAGGCCGGATTTTCCACGCTCGCCGCCGCCGGCACGGTGGGATTTGCGGCACTCGCTGCCGCAGACACGTTGTCGGACACGGTATCGGGCGCGCGCTGACTTCCCCACCAGGCCCAGCCGGCCGAAACCACGATCGCCGTGATCGCGATCGCGGCGTACGGAATCCGCTTCGGCGCGCGATCGGGTTGCGCGGGGGCGGCGATTGGAGCGCGCCCGCGATGCGCAGGTCCGGTGATCGCGTCCAGCGCGTCGGCCATCTCCTGCGCGTTCTGGAAGCGTTGCTGCGGCGACTCGGCCAATGCGCGATCAAACCAAGCTTGCCACGCGGCGGTACCGGGCGGCAAGCGTGGAGCCGATGCATCGAGCGGGATCGCTGCTGTACCGGCGATCAATTCGTACGCAAGCACCCCGACGGCGTGAAGATCGGAATGCACGCCGGGCGGCTCGCCCTGTGTCTCGGCCATGCAGCGCGCGATCCCGAAATCGGCGAGTTGCGCGCGCCCTTGCTCGTCGAACAGCACGTTGGAAGGTTTGATGTCCCCGTGCATCACACCGCGTTGGTGCGCGTACGCCAGCCCCGCAAGCAGGTCGCGCAGCGGCCTCGCGATCCGGAGCGGTCTGCCCAGCAGGTTCGGGCGCAGCTCCTCCAAACCCGGCAGCAGCGGCATCGCATAAAAAAGACGGCCGTCGCGGGTGCGGCCGATGCCGTGCACGCGCACGATGTTCGGATGCGCGAGCTGCGCGTTCGCCTGCAGTTGTTTTTCCAGGCGCGCGAGCACTTCGGCGTCGACGCGGTGGAAGATCCTGATCGCCAGCGTTTGTCCGCTCGCGAGTTCCGTGGCCGCGTACACCGACGCCGCAGAGCTCGCTCCAATCCGCCGGTTCAAGCGGTAATCGGGCGCATCGACCGATCGCGCGTCGCGGACGTTCATGGGCGTGCGGGCAGCGGATCTGCAGCGGCGGTGGAGTGGATGGTTGCCATCGATCTCCGCCCTCCGTGGCGGGTTCCAGCAAGCCCCCGTGGCTGTGATGATACTGCGGCGAACGCGGCGTGGCGCCGCGCTGAGATCAGTGCCCCGAAGCTGCTGGCGGTGCGGCGTGCGTCGGATCGATCACCCGCACCACGCGAAAGCCCACATTGGTATAGCCGACGTCGGAATCGGCGGTGCCATGGCGCCCCAGCGGTGTCTGGTGGCTGCCGTCGCGCCACGACAATCCGCGGAATACGCGCGAACCGGCGCTGCCGCCTGCGATCCACTCACTGACGTTGCCGTACATGTCGAACGCGCCTACGCCGCTGGCCGCGTAATGCCCGGCGGGTGCGGTGTGTTCGGCGCCGTCGCTGCAGGACAACCGGTCGTTGTCCACCCTGCTCTTGCGGCTGACGTCGTCCACGTTGCCGAGTTGGCACGGGCTTTCCTTCGGCACGCCCTGCGCCGCGCGCAGCCATTCGGCGCTGCTGGGCAGGCGATAGTCCTGGCCCGTGGTTTTCGACAGCCATGCCGTATACGCGGTGGCATCGTCCCAACTCACGCAAACGGCGGGATGATCGCCGGCTTGCGCGAAGCCCGGCTTTTGCCACGTGAGATGCTGCATGCGCGAGAACAGGTTGTAGGCTTCCAGGCACTTCGACGCGGGGCGATGCGTCGCCTGCACGAAAGTGGCGTAATCGGCACGGGTCACTTCGAGGCGCTGGATCGCGAAAGCGGGCGCGTTGTCCGTGGCCGGCACGTAGGCGAGCACGGGGCCATTCGGATCGCGCAACAACGTTCCCGCGGCAAGCGTAGTGGCTTCGCGTTCCGCGGCGGCGGCGTCGAAGCCGGCGGGATAGCTCGCGGGCAACGCGTCAGCCAATGGTTTCATCGCAGCCACGCGTTTGGCGTCGTGACCATGGGTCGCCGCTGCAACGCTGCTGCCGACCGTTTTCGCGAGCACGGACCGTTGCTGCCGCCAATCGTGGCGGGCCGATGTGCTTGCATGGGTGGCGAGCAGATCGCACTGCCTCAGCAGACCGATGGCTTGCGTGAACTTGTCGCTGCGCCACGCACTGTCCAGCCGGTGGCGCAGTGTCGCCAGCATCGCGTCGATGCCCGCCACCGCGGCCGGATTGCCGGGATCGAGCGCCAACGCGGCGAGGTATTGCTCGGCAGCGTTGTCACCGGGTGGTGAAAAAAGATGATCGCCCGCGCGCAGCGCGTCCGCCTGCGCGATCAGGATCTGCACGCGGCCGGCAAGGGGCGCGGCGGTGGCAGGCGCCGCCGGCGCGGAATGCGTCGATGTTGCCTGCGCGCCGGCAGTGGAAGCGCTTGTTGCTGCCAATGCGGGCGGATCGGCCGCCGCCACGGCAGGTGCGCGATGGTGCGCCCATGTTGCCCAGCCCGCGATGGCGCCCGCCGCCACCACCAATGCCGCAGCGGCGACCGCCCATCGGGGTACGTGCAACTTCGCGTGGTTGCCGACGGGGCGCATGCTGCCTTCCTGCAATCCGTCGATCGCGGACAACGCATTGGCCATTTCATCGGCGCTCTGGAACCGCTGCGCGGGCAACTTGGCGAGCGCCTTGTCGATCCAGGCCTGCCATGCGCCGACCATCGGCGGCAATCGCGGAATGGGCTGCTCGACGTGGGCGATGGCGGTGGCCACCGCGTCCTCGCCCTGGAACGGCAGCACGCCCGTCAGAAGCTCGTACGCCATCACGCCGACGCTGTACAAATCGGAGCGCTGTCCGGGCGGGTTGCCGCGTGCCTGTTCCGGGCTGAGATAGCCTGCCGCGGCGGGATGCGGATGGCCCAGTTCGGCGGCGCAACGCGCGATGCCGAAATCGGCGAGCCGCGCATGCCCGCGCTCGTCGAACAACACGTTGGCCGGTTTGACGCCGCCGTGCACGATTCCGCGCCCGTGCGCATAACCCAACGCGTCCAGGATTTCGCGCAGCAACGCGGCGACCTTCAATGGTTTCGAGCGCAGGTTGTGCCGCGAGAGTTCGGCGCTCAGCAGGAAAGGCATCGAGTGGAACGTGCGGCCGCCGGCGGTACGGCCGATCTGGTGCGCGCCCACGATGTGCGGATTGGAAAGGCGCGCGCTGGTCCGCAGCAGTTGTTCGAAGCGCGCGATGGCTTCGATGTCCAGCGTGTCGAACACCTTCACCGCGACCTGCCGTTCCAGCGAGCGCTGCATCGCGACGTACACGGTGGCCATGCCGCTGGTTCCGATCGAGCGCACCAGGCGGTAGCCGGGTACATCGATCTGAATGGCGTCGATATCGCTCATGGCGAAGGCGAACGCGTGCACCGGGGCACCGGGCACGCCAAAGCGGACCCGGGGCGGCGCAGGCATTCACGGCGGCAATGCGCGTGATCCAAGGCGATCAATCCTTGCCTTCGCGGCGGCCTTCCAGATGGAATCGGTGCAGCAGTCGATGCATGAAAGGTGCCAGCAGCAGCCCGGCGACGCCGACCAGCACCAGGCCGCTGTACAGCGCATAGAAGGCGGCGAACAGTTTGCCGACGGCGCTGTGCATCGCATCCACCGGGCCCATGCCGCCGAGGATCATCGACGCGTTCAGGAAGGCGTCCAGCCAGCCCATGCCTTCGGTCAGGCGGTAGCCGAGCATGCCCAGGATCAGTGAAACGACGATGACGGCCGAAGCCGCTGCCACCGTCTTGCCGACCCGGCGCAGCAGGAACAGCCGCCACGGAAGCAACGGTTCGCTGCGGTGTTCATAGCGGAGCAAATGGCGGAACATGCAGGCTCCCCTGCTTTTCGCGCCGATTATGCAGCAGCCGTGCCTCGCGCACGCGGCTTCAGGCGCACGTAAAGCTGTTTGCGCACCCGCGCGACGGTTTCGCCCTGGCCGGTGACGACATCGGTTTCGAACCAGCGCAGCACCTTGTCGCCGGATGCGGCGGCGGCGCGCAGCTCCGCAATCATGTCGTCATCGAGGTGGAAGCGCGCATGAACCTGCTCGCGCGGCGGCTTCACGAATTCGATCGCGGCGGCCTTGTCCCACACGTAGTAGTCGGGGCCCAGCCGGTGCATCGCGAGCACCATCCAGAATGGATCGGTCATCGCGAAAAGATTGCCGCCGAACTGGCTACCGACGTAATTCCGGTTGCGCAGGCGACGGCGCAGCACGACTTCCGCGCGCGACCAGTCATCGCTGATGTCCAGCACGCGGATACCGTTGGCGAGGAACGGCGGCCACAGGTTCATCAGCCGTCGGAGCGTCGCGGCGCGCACGTCGCGTCAGAACAGCAGCGAGGACATCTTGCGGCGCGTGGCCGACACCAGCGCGTCGTCGTGCACGATGCGAAACGCATCCAGCAGGCGCTTGCGCGCGAGGCCCTCGTTCCAGCCGCGGTCGGCGGCCAGGATCACCAGCCAATGTTGCATGGCGTCCGCGGCATCACCGCCGAGCAGCTTGCGCACGCCCAGCCCATCCAGCGCGGCGAAGTCGCGTGGATCGCGCTCGACGCGCGCAAGCAAATCCGCGGTAGGCGGAATGGCGGCAACCGACTGCTGCATCGCGAGCAGCGCGGAGAGCGCCTTGGCGCGATCGTCTTCGGCGAGATCGACGGGCAGCGAATCCAGCGTCGCCTGCGCGTTCGCGGTGTCGCCCGACCGTGCTTTTGCGAGCGCGAGGTCGAGTTTCAATCCCGCATCGTCGGGGGCCGCCGCGAGTGCCTGCTCGAAACGCGCGACCGCGGCCTGCGGCGTCTCGGCCGGCACGTTCTCATCGACAGCCTGCGCGGGTGCCTCGATGCGAGCCGCGGGTTCGACGCGATGGCGTGTCAGGAACTCGCGCACCTGCGATTCCGGCAGCGCGCCGGAAAACGCATCGACGATTTGCCCGCCCTGGATCAGAACCACGGTCGGAATGCTGCGCACGCCGAACATCCCCGCGAGCTGCTGCTCCTTGTCGCAATCGATCTTGGCGAGCCGGAATGCGCCCGCGTATTCGCCCGCGAGTTTTTCCAGGATCGGTCCGAGCGTCTTGCACGGTCCGCACCACGTCGCCCAGAAATCCACCAGCACCGGCGTCTGCAGGGATGCCTGCAAGACATCGGTTTCGAAATTGGCTTCGCCCGCTTCGAAGATGTACGAGTCAGTGGATGCGGCAGCGCCGTCGAGTTTTGGATTGGGATTCATGGACGTCAGGACTTTCTGTTTTTGCTCGAACCGGGTAGCGATATCAGGGACCCAGTGTCCTGGTCTTGCCCAAGAGGCATTGCCTGGAAGTCACTGGGCCGCTCGCCGCATCCTGCAGTTCGGTCTTCGGGCCATCGGCTCCGCCGATGTTCGTTACGGCATCCTGCCTGTGCAGTCCGGCTTGCGCCGGAATGACGAAGCGGTGGGTTGTCGAGACCTTCCTTAACTGGAGGTGCCCCTTCTACATTCCAAGGCTGGACTTCAGGTCCGCGTCGGTCGGCTCGCCGTGCTGTTTGTACACGGTGCCGGCCTTCATCACGAAATCGACCTTCTTCATCAATGAAATGTCGTCCAGAGGATTGCCCGACACTGCCACTACATCTGCGTACTTGCCGGCGCTGATGCTGCCGAAATCATCAGAATGCTTCAGCAACGTCGCGGCATGCGTGGTCGCGGCCTGGATCGCATACATCGGCGGGATGCCCGCCTGCACCATGTACACGAATTCCTGCGCGTTCTCGCCGTGCGGATACACGCCCGCGTCGGTGCCGAACGCGATCCTGACGCCCGCCTTGTAGGCCTTGCCTGCGGTCGCCATGATCTTCGGCCCCACTTCCAGCGCCTTGCGCGCGACCTGCGGCGGATACCAGCCTTCCTTCGCCTTGCCCATCACGTATTCGCCGGCGATGATCGTGGGCACGTACCAGGTGCCGTGCTGCTTCATCAACTTCATGTCCTGGTCGTCCATGAAGGTGCCGTGCTCGATGGAATCGACCCCGCCGAGCACCGCGCGGCGGATGGCTTCGGCGCCATGCGCGTGCGCGGCCACGGTGAAACCGTAATCGTGTGCGGCGGCCACGACGGCCTTGATCTCGTCCAGCGTCATTTGCGGGTTTTCCGAGCTGGAACTTTCATCCAGCACGCCGCCCGAGGGCATGATCTTGATGACGTCCGCGCCATCCTTGTAATGCTGCCTCACCGCCTTCCACGCGTCCGCGGGCGAGTTGATGATGCCGTCCTTGGGACCCGGATCGCCTTGCAGATCCCAGCGATAGCCGTCGGTCGGGTCGGCGTGGCCGCCGGTGGTACCGATGAACTTGCCGGCGGTGAAGATGCGCGGTCCCGGAATCTCGCCCTTGTTGATCGCGTTGCGCAGCGCGATCGAGGAGTTGTCGCTCTCGCCGAGATTGCGGACGGTGGTGAAACCGGCCAGCAGCGTGCGCCGCGCGAACACCGTGCTCTGGATCGCGTAGTCGGCGGGGTTCAGGCGGAACTGGTCGCTGTATGTGCTTTTGCTGAACTGCGACGTCAGGTGCGTGTGCGAATCGACCAGGCCCGGCATGCAGGTGTCGTTCGCTGGCATGTCGATCACCTTGGCGCCATCGCGGTTCACCGAACCCGCCACCACCTCCTTGATGCGCTGGCCGTCGATCACGATGCTGGTCGCGCCCAGCATCTTGCCCGCGACCGTGTCGATCAGGTGCGCGCAATGGATCACCGTGACTTCGGGCGCAGGTGCCGCATCCGCATCCGCCGTCGGTGCATCGGCCGCTTGCGCGGCGGTGATCGCCAACACCGCGGTCGCCGCAGCAAGCGGAAGCCTGGACAAATGTCGGTGGTTCGCGGCGTGCATCATTGTTCCCCTCGTCTCTGGTCGAAGCCCGCGATCATAACCAGACCGCGAGGCGCCTGTCGCAGGTCGGAAGTTGTTTTGGGCCGTGGCCGCTTGGCGCTTTTGCTGCACTGCGGTAGGCTGGCCGCTTTCGCATCCGCCCGATGCCGGACCTTACCGCCGCCATGCAGGAAAGCTACGATCCCCGCGCCGTCGAAGCCGACGCGCAGAAGTTCTGGTCCGACACCCGCGCGTTCGAGGTGAAAGAAGACCCCGCGCGCGAGAAGTATTACTGCCTGTCGATGCTGCCGTATCCATCGGGCGCGCTGCACATGGGCCACGTGCGCAATTACACGATCGGCGACGTGATCAGCCGCTTTGCGCGCATGCAGGGCAAGAACGTGCTGCAACCGATGGCGTGGGATGCGTTCGGGCTGCCGGCCGAGAACGCCGCGATCAAGCGCGGCATCCCGCCCGCGAAGTGGACGCGCGAAAACATCGCGCTCATGCGCGGACAGTTGAAGGCGATGGGTTTCGCGGTCGACTGGTCGCGCGAATTCGCGACGTGCGATCCGTCGTACTACGTGCACGAGCAGCGCATGTTCACGCGCCTGTTCAAGCAGGGCATGGTCTACCGCAAGAACAGCGTGGTGAACTGGGACCCGGTGGACCAGACCGTGCTGGCCAACGAGCAGGTGGTCGACGGCCGTGGCTGGCGTTCCGGCGCCGTGGTCGAAAAGCGCGAGATCCCGCAGTGGTTCCTGAAGATCACCGATTACGCGCAGGAATTGCTGGATGGCCTGGACAAGCTGCCGGGCTGGCCGGATGCGGTCAAGATCATGCAGCGCAATTGGCTGGGCCGCTCGGAAGGCCTGGAAATCCGCTTCGACGTCGAGGGCGGCGGCGCGCTGGAAGTCTTCACGACGCGGCCCGATACGTTGATGGGCGTGACCTACGTGGCGGTCGCGGCCGAGCATCCGCTGGCGCAGGAAGCGGCGAAGAACAATCCCGCGCTGCAGGTGTTCATCGACGAGTGCCGGCAGGGCGGTGTGTCCGAGGCCGAACTCGAAACCAAGGAAAAGAAGGGCGTCGACACCGGGTTGTTCGCGCTGCATCCCGTCACCGGCGAACGCGTGCCGATCTGGATCGCCAATTTCGTGCTGATGAATTACGGCACCGGCGCGTTGATGGCGGTGCCGGGGCACGACCAGCGCGACTGGGAATTCGCGACCAGGTACGACCTGCCGATCACGATGGTGATCGTCAGTGATCCGATCCGCGACGCGATCCGCGAACTGGCACGCGATGCCGCGGACAACACCGACGCCATGAGCGCGGCGCTCGGCCAGTCGCAGGCGATCGACGTGGCCGAACCGCGGCCGGTCGAGGAACTGCTGGAAGAATTCGAGAACCGCATCATCACCGAAGGCCCGTTCCTGGAACACGGCACGCTGGTCAATTCCGGCGAATACGACGGCATGGATTTCCGGCAGGCGTTCGACGCGCTGGCCGAACGCTTCGAGCGCGAAGGCCGAGGTCGGCGTCAGGTGAACTGGCGGCTGCGCGACTGGGGCGTGTCGCGGCAACGTTACTGGGGTTGCCCGATCCCGATCATCCATTGCGCGAAATGCGGCGCGGTGCCTGTGCCGGAAGATCAACTGCCGGTGGTGCTGCCGGAAGACGTCGCATTCAGCGGCGTGCAGTCACCGTTGAAATCCGATCCCGAGTGGCGCAAGACGACGTGCCCGCAATGCGGCGGCGCGGCGGAGCGCGAAACCGACACTTTCGACACCTTCATGGAATCGTCGTGGTACTACGCGCGCTACACCTCGCCCGGCGCCGCGACACAGATCGATGCGCGCGCGAACTATTGGCTGCCGGTCGACCAGTACATCGGCGGCATCGAGCACGCGATCCTGCACCTGCTGTATTTCCGTTTCTATCACAAGCTGCTGCGCGACGCGGGCCTCGTGCATTCGGATGAACCCGCGACCAACCTGCTGTGCCAGGGCATGGTGGTGGCGGAAACGTTTTATCGTGAGGACGGCGACGGCGAAAAGACGTGGATCAATCCCGCCGACGTGGACATCCAGCGCGACGAGCGTGGGCGCGTTACCGGCGCGACGCTGAGGGCCGACGGCCAGCCGGTATTGATCGGCGCCAGCGAAAAGATGTCGAAGTCGAAGAACAACGGCGTCGATCCGCAGGTGATGATCGACAAGTACGGCGCCGACACGGTGCGACTGTTCTCGATGTTCGCATCGCCGCCCGACCAGTCGCTGGAATGGAACGAGGCCGGCGTCGAGGGCATGGCGCGTTTCCTGCGCCGGTTCTGGCGCGACGTGGTGACGCATGCTTCGCAACCGGATCATCCCCAAATGAAAGCTGCGGCTGAAAGCCGCGCCGATCACCTTCCCCCGCTTGCGGGTACAGATGCCATCCATGGACAGGAACTCCGTGCCCGCAGGGCCGATGGGGGGGGAGCTGGCGACACAATCGATCCCACCACGTTGAACCCGGCGCAAAAAGCCATGCGCCGCCAGCTGCACGAAACCATCGCCAAGGTCGGCGACGACATCGGTCGGCGCCGCAACTTCAATACCGCGATCGCTTCGATGATGGAATTGCTGAACGCGTTGTCGAAGTTCGACGACATGAGCGACTCCGGGCGCGCATTGCGTCACGAGGCGCTGGAAACGATGGTGCTGCTGCTGAACCCGTTCACGCCGCACGCGAGCCACGCGCTGTGGCAAGTGCTGGGCCACAAGGAAACCTTGATCGAAGACGTGACCTGGCCCAAGGCCGACCCGGCCGCACTGGTGCGCGACAGCGTGACGCTGGCGGTGCAGGTCAACGGCAAGTTGCGTGGCACGCTGGAAGCCGCGCTCGATGCGCCGCGCGAACAACTCGAAGCCGCCGCGCGCGCGCTGCCGGGCGTGGTCGCGGCCATCGACGGCAAGGCCGTGCGCAAGGTGATCGTGGTGCCGGGCAAGATCGTGAACATCGTCGCGGCCTGAATCAGTGTTGGCTGTGGCGACTGCTATGCTTTCGCGGCATTTGGAGTTTCAAGTCGCGAAAGCGTGAGCATCACGCGGTTTTCTTCCCCCTTCCGCAAAGAAGGGCGGAGCGAAGCGAACGCGCGCGAAGCGACGAGGGGATGGCTTTTGGTCTTGTGCCATGGCATTCCCCCGGCGCTGAAGCGTCGACCCCCTTCCTGTGGAAGGGGGTGATTTATGCTTGTTCAGTCTGACGCGCACCCCGGAGCTGGTTTGATGCACATCCAGAGATATCTCATCGCGTTGTTCTGCATCGGGGCCAGCGTTTTGCTCCCCGGCTGCGGTTTCCACCTGCGCGGCAGCGCGGCGGTGCCCGCGGTCATGCAGCAACAGGTTTACCTGCAGGTAAGCGGCGGCGGCGAATTCCCGCGCTCGCTGGCCGCGGCCTTGCGCGCCAGCAAGGTGAACGTGCTGGATACCTCCACCGAGGGCGTCGCCACGTTGTCGGTGCCGGTTGCCGGGTTCGGCTCGCGTCTGCTGACCAGCGGCGCGGTGCAGCGCGTGGGCGAATACGTGGTGACCTTCAACGTGCAGTTCACCCTGACCGATGCCCAGGGCAAGACAGTCGTCCCGATGCAGACGATTTCGCTTTCGCACGAATTCGCGCTCGACCAGACCCAGTTTTCGGCGATTTCCAGCGAGACCGAGGCGATCCAGCGCAGCCTCGTACGCGAAATGACGGACGCGGTGATGCGCCGCCTGGAAGCACAGGCCCGCCTCGGTACGCCTGCGGCGGGGGCGAGCACGAACGCGCCAAGTCCCGCGTCCAGCATTGCCGCGCCGACCTCGGCATCCAGCTCGGGCTGAATCGTGGCGGACGCCTTCGATGGTTTCCTGAAAGCGCTGGCGAAGGGCGATCTCGCGCCGGTGTACCTGTTGGCGGGCGACGAGCCACTGCAACTGCAGGAAGCGGGTGACGCGGTGCGTACGCGTGCGCGTGCACTCGGTTACACCGAACGCGAGGTGCTGGACGTCGAGGCGCATTTCGATTGGGACCAGCTGGCGCGCAGCAGTGCCAGCCTTTCGCTGTTCGCATCGCGTCGCCTGATCGAGTTGCGCCTGCCCACGGGAAAGCCCGATCGCGATGGCTCCGTGGCGATCATGGATTGGTGCAAGTCGCCGGCGCCGGACACCGTGCTGCTGGTCAGCGCGATGCAGTGGAGCAAGAAGCACGAAGGCGCGTGGGTGAAGGCGATCGAGCGCGCGGGCGTGTACGCGTGGTTGCGCGCGCCGCGCGTGGATGAATTGCCGGCCTGGATTCGCGCGCGCATGCGTGCCAGTGGTTTCGCGCCCGGCGAAGATGCCATTGCCTTGCTGGCCGAACGCGCGGAGGGCAACCTGCTCGTGATCGCGCAGGAAATCGACAAGCTTGCAGCGCAACGCGAAGGCGGTTCCGTCAATGCCGCCGATCTGGAATCGCTGGGCGACGACAATGCGGTGTACGACGTGTTCAAGCTCACCGACGCGGCGTTCGGTGGCGATGCACCGCGGGCATTGAAAATATTGAACGGCCTGCGTGCGGAAGGCGAGGATGTGATCCCGATGCTGGGTTGGTTGCTCAACCAGCTCGATCTTGCGTTGCGGTTGGCGTCGGCTTCCGATTTCGCCAGCGCGGTGCGCAACGAATATGGCATGTGGCCCGCGCGCCAGCAATTATTCAAGGGCGCCCTGCAGCGGGCAGGGCGCGGCAATGCGCACTGGCGTCGCTGCCTTGTCGAATGCGCGCGCATCGACCGCATGGCCAAGGGTCGCGAGATGGGCGACCCGTGGCGCGAGATGGAACGCCTGCTGGTTGCAATCGCACAGCCGCGCAGCGCGAACGTGCTGCTGGCGGCATGACGGCCATGCAACCCCTCGCCATTTTCGGCGGCACCTTCGATCCCATCCACATCGGCCACCTGCGCGCGGCCTGGGAAGCTTCCGAAGCGATGGATGCGGAAGTGCGCATCGTGCCCGCGAAGATTCCCCCGCATCGTCCGCAGCCGGTCGCCAGCGCCACCGAACGCGCCGCGATGCTGCGCGCAGCCTTGGCGGGGCAACAGCGCCTGCAACTGGACCTGCGCGAACTGGAACGCGAGGGGCCGTCCTACACGTTCGATACGTTGGCTTCGCTTCGCGCGGAAATCGGCGGCGAGCGTCCGCTGGTGCTGCTGATCGGTGCCGACGCGTTCGCGGGCCTCTCGACCTGGCACCGTTGGCGCGAACTGTTCGGGCTTGCGCACCTGTGCGTGCTCACGCGACCCGCGCAGATCCCCGCGATGCCGGACGAGCTGGCCGCCGAGGTCGCCGCGCGCAAGACGGAAAGCCTTGCCGGCTTGCGCGAAGCGGCTGCGGGCAAGGTGCTGGACATGGTGGTGTCGGCGCTCGGGATTTCCTCCACGCGCATCCGCGCCTTGCTGGCCGAAGGCCGCGCGCCGCGCTGGCTGGTCCCGCAGGCGCTGATCGACGATGCCGCCTTGCTCGCGCCGTACCGGAATGCCGTACGCCCTGAATGAGCACCCTGCCTGCACTTGCGATCTTCCTTCATGGGTGCATACTGAAGGCGCGCATCCCGCGCGCCCACCAAGGACTGAGGCCTTCCACAACTTGACCAGCCAAACCAAGTCACGCCCCGCAGCCACTCCCGTCAACCGTCCCCCCACCACTGCGACCCTGCGCCGGCGCGTGCTTGCCGCCCTCGAAGAGCTGAAGGCGCACGACGTTCGTGAAATCGACGTGCGCGGGCGCACCTCCATCGCCGACCTGCTGATCATCGCCTCTGGTACTTCCTCGCGTCACGTCAAATCCATCGCCGACGAAGTCGTCAGGTTCGCCAAGCGCGCGGGCATGCTGCCGCTGGGCGTGGAAGGCCAGGCCGAAGCCGAATGGGTGCTGGTGGATCTGGGTGACATCATCGTGCACGTGATGCTGCCACGCATCCGCGAGTTCTATGGGCTGGAACGCCTGTGGACGGTGGGTGACCAGGCGCCCGAGGCCGAAGCCGCGAATGCCGGCTGAGTAGCATGCGTGCGCGGCTGATCGCGGTCGGCGAACGCATGCCGGGCTGGGTAGCGGAAGGTTTCGCGGAATACGCGAAACGCTTGTCGCGCGACCTTCCGCTGGAACTCGTCGAGATCAAACCCGGCACGCGTGGCAAGGGCCGCGACGATGCGCGCGCGATGGCGGATGAAGGCGCGGCGCTGCTAGCCGCGTTGCCGCGCGACGCGCATGTCGTCGCGCTGGACGGCCGCGGTTCAACGTGGTCGAGCGAACAGCTCGCCGATCAATTGTCGAAATGGCGCATGGCCGGCCGCGATCTCGCATTCCTGATCGGCGGCCCCGACGGCCACGCCCGCGACGTGCTGCAACGCGCCGACCAGCGCTGGTCACTCGGACCGCTCACGCTTCCGCACATGCTGGTGCGGCTGGTCGTTACCGAGCAGTTGTATCGCGCCGTGACGATCCTCAACGGGCATCCCTACCATCGCGGCTGATCGCAAGTTTGCGAACGGTTCCATCCATGCTGGCGCAGCGGGATTTTGAGCGGGTTTTCCCTTCTCCCTCCGGGAGAAGGTGGCGCGAAGCGCCGGATGAGGGTTCGACGTTGCGTGACCAAAACAACCAGCGTGCGACGGTCACGCGCATGCAGAGAGCCCCCAGCGAAAAGCGAACGCAACGCACCGAATCCACCACGCAACACAGCCCACCACCCAGCATGGCCTGAAAGCTCAAGGCAAGGCGATTATGTTCACTGTGTTGACGAGGAGTCTCTTACGGAATAGTTAGACCTCACTCGTGTGGTTTACGCTCAGCGATGGCCTGACGCAACAAGCTGGCAACTGGAGCGCGTTCGGCGCTCGCGAGGTCGTTGATTTTTATGTGCCGCAACTCCTTGCCAGTGCCCTCAAGGAGACCGGTTGGGTCGGCTAGGGATGCGCCATGATAGAAGCCCAAGTTGATGTGAGACGACTGAACTGCAATGTATGCGTAGTGCTGGGTCATCTTCTTTGGCCCGACGCCAAAGCTGGCGATTTTGAGCTTTGGCCACACAACCTCGACGCGGCCAGCGTGGAGCGAAATGACCAAGTTTTGCAGTGATTCGCACACGGGGCGAAGCGCAGGGCTGGCAGCTTTCAGAATGTCTTGGAAAGTGCCGTGTGTTTGCTTGTCTTCCATTGGTGGTGCCCGTGAGGCCTAACGCTAATTCTGCCCCGGATCAGGGGCGGCAACGGGATCGTCCCGCTGCGGGACGGGGTTGTCAATCGGGAAATTCCTGCGCTGCCTCAAGTGCCTGGCTGGCCTCGGCGCTTGCATGAGGGTCGGGCCGCGGCTGCGTTATCACGCGTCTCGGGGGCGGTACGCAATATCACGGACGATCAGGGGCGGTAACGACTCGCGCGCGAGGGTTCACCGCTCCGCTCGGAGTTACCATGACCTGCAACCCGAAGGACGCGAGGTGGCATGGCGATCGATCTTGGCGTGGTGCTCACGCTGCTGCTGGTGGTCGGGTTCTTCGCGCAGTGGCTGGCGTGGCGGATGCGGCTGCCGGCGATCCTGTTCCTGTTGCTGATCGGCATCGTGATCGGGCCGGCGACGGGATGGTTCGATCCCGACAAGGTGCTGGGCAGATTCCTGTTTCCGGTGGTGTCGCTGGCGGTTGCGCTGATCCTGTTCGAGGGCAGCATGACGCTGCGGTTTTCCGAACTGCGCGGGATCGGCCGCGCGGTGCACGGCATGGTCACTTACGGCGCGGTGCTGGCGCTGCTGATGCTGGCCGGTGCCGCGCACTGGATCGCGGGGTTGCCGTGGTCGATCGCGTTCCTGTTCGGCGCATTGACGTGCGTGACCGGGCCGACAGTGATCACGCCAATGCTGCGCACGCTGCGCCCGAACGCGCGCATCGCCAGCGCTTTGCGCTGGGAAGGCATCGTGCTGGATCCGCTGGGCGCGCTGTTCGCGGTGCTGGTGTTCGAAGCCATCGTTTCGCACCAGCAAGGGCACTCGTTGGCGGTGTTCGGTGCCACCGTCGGCATCGGCGCCGGCATCGGTCTGGCGCTGGCGCTGGTGCTGGGTTTCCTGTTGTACCGGCAGATGATTCCCGAATACCTGCAGGCCTACGGCACGCTGATCGCGGTGCTGGGCGCGTTCACGCTGTCCAACAAGCTGGCGCACGAATCGGGCCTGCTCGCGGTGACCATCATGGGCATCACGCTGGGCAACCTGCGACACATCCACGTCCAGGACATCATGGACTTCAAGGAACACCTGTCCACGTTGCTGGTGTCGATGCTGTTCGTGGTGCTGGCCGCGCGCCTGCATTGGCCGTTGCCGCCGGGCATGTTGATGGCGGGCATCCTGGTGTTCGTGGTGGCGCAATTCTTCATACGGCCGGTGTCGATCCTGGTTTCGACGTTCCGCAGCTCGCTCACGTGGCCCGAGCGCACGCTGCTGGCGTACGTTTCGCCACGCGGCGTGGTCGCCGCGTCGGTGTCGTCTTTGTTCGCGTTGCGGCTGGGCGACCTCGGCATGCCGGGCGCGGATGCGTTGGTGCCGATGGTGTTCACGCTGATCATCGGCACCGTCGTGCTGCAGAGCGCGACCGCGCGTCCGCTGGCGCGCTGGCTGAAGGTGGCCGACCCCGATCCCGATGGCGTGCTGATTTTCGGTTCCGATGAAGTCGCGCGCGGGATCGCTGCGGCGCTCGTGGAACAGAACTTCCAGGTGCTGTTGGCGGACGACGACTGGGATGGCATCAGCAAGGCACGCATGGCGGGGTTGCCGGTGTTTTTCGGCAACCCCACTTCGCAGCATGCGGCCACGCACCTCGACCTCACCGGCATAGGACGGTTGTTCGCGATGTCCCGGCGCCGCGAGCTGAATTCGCTGGCGTGCATGCAATACCGGCAGGAATTCGGGCGTGAGCGCGTGTACCGCCTGCGCGTGCTGGCGCCGGATGCCAATGCGCGCGCGGCGTTCGCGGGCAGCCTGCGCGCCAAGGCGTTGTTCGGCAGCGACATGACGCACACGCGTTTCGCCGAATTGCTGGAGGCCGGCTGGCGCATCAAATCCAACGCGCTGACCGAAACCTTCGGCTGGCCTGAGTTCCTGGCGCAGCACGGCGCCGACGCGGTTCTGCTGTTCGGCATCGAACCCAACGGTCACCTGCGCGTCGCCAACAATCGCCGCAAGACCGAGCCTCGCGCGGGGTGGAGCGTGATTGCGCTGGTGGCGCCGGTACAGGACGCGCGGTTGGATACGGCAGTCGCGTGAGAAAGAGGCTTTCGTCGTCCCGGCGCAGGCCGGGACTCAATCGGAATGGGGGATGACACGGCGCATCATGGATTCCGGCCTTCGCCGGAATGACGGGCGGCATGGACGGTGGATCGCCGAGCGCCGGCTATGCTTGCGCGATGCTGTATCTCGCATCGCAATCACCACGCCGCCGCGAGCTGCTCGCACAGATCGGCGTGGCGTTCGAGGCGATCGACGTGGGTGTGCCGGAAGTGCGCGGCGCGAAAGAATTTCCGCAAGCCTACGTCGAGCGCGTTGCGTGCGAGAAGGCGCGCGCGGGTCTGGAAGCCGTTGTCGGCCGCGATTCCGATGCCGTCGTCCTGGGTGCCGACACCGAGGTGGTGCTGGACGATCGCGTGTTCGGGAAGCCTCGCGACGCGGCCGATGCGGCGGCGATGCTGCGCGTGTTGTCCAGCCGCACGCATGAGGTGATTTCCGTGGTGTGCTGCGCGAGTGCACGGGGCGAACGCAGCGCGACGTGCACGTCGATCGTGACCTTCGCGGCCCTGGATGACGCGGCCATCGAACGCTACGTCGCCACCGGCGAGCCGTTCGGCAAGGCCGGCGGTTACGCGATCCAGGGCCGGGCCGCCGGCTTCATCGCGCACCTGTCCGGCAGCTACTCGGGCGTGATGGGGCTGCCGCTGTTCGAGACCATGGGCTTGTTGCGCGAGGCGGGTGTCTGTGCGACAGGGCCTGAATGGACTGGTTTGGTGCATCGACAGGTATAGAGGCACCCGGATATAAGGGTGAGTCGGTGCTGGCTGCTGCTTTGCAGGTGGTGCCGACGAACGCACGCACATGGATGCGCGGGTGGATACCGCTTCACGGATGATTGCCTGCAGCAAGCCCACTTCGAGCGCCCAACATGACCGAGGAAATCCTGATCAACGTCACGCCCCGCGAGGCGCGTGTCGGCGTGGTCGAGAACGGCATGCTGCAGGAGGTGCACGTCGAGCGCAGCGGGCGCCGCGGCTACGTCGGCAACATCTATTGCGGCCGCGTCAAGCGCGTGATGCCGGGCATGCAGGCGGCGTTCGTCGACATCGGGCTGGAGCGCAGCGCATTCCTGCACGCGGCCGACCTCGCGCATCCCGTTCTCAACGCCGAACCCATCGACGGCGTGGCGCCCGCACCCGCGAGCGCACCGCTGATCACCGAACTGGTGCACGAAGGCCAGCGCGTCATCGTGCAGGTGATCAAGGATCCGATCGGCAGCAAGGGTGCGCGGCTGTCCACGCACCTTTCCATTCCGTCGCGCTACCTGGTGTTGCTGACGGACAGTGCGACGCGTGGCGTATCGGTGCGCATCGAGGACGAAGTCGAGCGCGAACGCCTGCGCGGCATCATGGCCGGGCTGGCAGGGGATGGCTTCGGCTTGATCGCGCGCACCAACGCGGAAGGGCTGGACGCCGAAGCGCTCGGCGAAGACGTCGCCTACGTGACGCGTGTGTGGCAGACGGTTTCCGAGGCGATCGCGCGCGCGCAACCCGGCGAACGCGTGTACGAGGAACCGCCGCTGCCGCTGCGCGTGTTGCGCGACCTGATGCACGACGAGATCGAGAAGGTGCGCGTGGATTCGCACGAGACGTTCGAGCGCACGCTGGAATTCGCGCGGCGGTTCATGCCCGGCCTGACCGATCGTGTCGAGCACTATCCCGGCGAGCGGCCGATTTTCGATCTTTATGGTGTCGAGGACGAAATCCAGAAAGCGCTGCGCAAGGAAGTGCCGCTGAAATCCGGTGGCTATCTGGTGATCGACCAGACCGAAGCGATGACCACCATCGACGTCAACACCGGCGCGTATCTCGGTTCGCGCAATCTCGAGGAAACCGCGTTCCGCACCAACCTCGAGGCCGCGCAAGCCGCGGCGCGCCAACTGCGGCTGCGCAACCTTGGCGGCATCATCATCATCGATTTCATCGACATGCACGACGACGACCACAAGCGACAAGTTCTGCGCACCCTCGAAAAGACGCTGGCGCGCGACCACGCCAAGACCACCGTGTATGAGATGAGTCCGCTCGGCCTGGTCGAAATGACCCGCAAGCGCACCACCGAAAGCCTGGCGCGGCAACTGTGCGAACCGTGCACCACGTGCGCGGGCCGCGGCATTTTGAAAACCGCCGAAACCGTCGGCTATGAAATCTTCCGTGAGATCACCCGCGCGGTGCGCCAGTTCGATGCGGAGAAATTGCTGGTGCTGGCGTCACCGAAAGTCGTCGGACGCATGCTGGAGGAAGAATCGTCCGCGGTCGCCGAGCTGGAGGCCTTCATCGGGAAGTCGATCCGCTTCCAGCCCGAGGAGCAGTACGGGCAGGAGCAGTTCGATGTCGTGTTGCTTTGAGAAAAACCGGGATCGGGGACCGGGAACGGGGGACCTGAGAGCGGCGATGTGCGCGATGCGCGGATTTCGTCCATTGCTCTTCGTAGGTTGGGCTGAGCGCAGCGAAGCCCAACGCGTACGTGCGATCACGTTGGGCTTCTCCCGGACTGAGTCCGGGATCAGCCCAACCTACGTCGCCTCTCCCGGGATCAGCCCAACCTGCGCCCCCGGAGCTGTGCAATGACGCCATGGCGCCATCACCTGCGCCGCGCGCGCTTTGCGCTGACCGCGTTGATCGCGGGCCTGCTGATCGCGGCCGCGGTGGCGATGGGCGTCGTGCAGATCCTGCTGCCGGTGGCCACGCGCTACCCCGATTTCGTCGCGCGCCAGTTGTCCTCGCGCCTGCATCGCCCGGTAAGCTTCGCGGCGATTTCCAGCCGGTGGCAGCCGTCGGGACCATTGCTGACGGTGCGGGATTTGACGCTGGGACCGGCGGAGCCGGGCGGCAAGTCGATCACGTTGCCGCACGCATCGTTGAAATTCGATTTCGGCGCGTGGCTGCGTCCCGCGCATCGCTGGATCACGCTGCGCCTGCGCGGCATGGAATTGCGCGTCGAGCACGCGGCGTCGGGCTGGCAGGTGGTCGGGTTCGGCAATTCGTCCGGGGAAGCGCACGCATCGCTGCAATCGCTGCCGGTCGATCTGGATTTGAGCGATCTGCGCGTGGACATCGTGGATGACGTGACGCAGCGTTCGTGGCGCCTGCTCGCGCCGCGCTTGAGGGTGGTGAACGTCGGAGACGTGATCCGGTTTGGTGGCAGCGTGCAACAAATGGGCACGCAGCAGGCGGTCACCATCGGCGGGAGCATGCGTGCGAACGCACGCGATTACGCGCTGCACGTGGCGAGCCACGATCTGGATTTCGCCGCGGCTGCGCGTGGAGTGGATTTGCACGGTTACGCCGTCCAGAGTGGCCGCGGCAATATCGAGCTTTGGGGCCGTTGGCGGGACGGCAAGCTCGCATCCGCGGCGGCGCGCTACAGCATCAGCAACCTCGCCGCGACCGGGCCGAATGGCCGCGCGGTTGAACTGGCATCACTGGCTGGGGTGTTGAAAGCGACACGAGCCGGTGATGGTTGGGACATCGCGTGGCGCGGGCCGGGCAAGCCGCGCGCGGATATCGATGCGGCTGGTGGCGCGATTGCGCACGTACGTGGTCGCGCCGGCGCGTGGCGCGTGACGGCCGCCGTGCACGCGGTGGATGTCGCGCCATGGCTTTCATTGTTGGCGATGGCGCCGCAGGCACCGCCGGCGTTCGCGCAGTGGGTGAACCACGCGCGCCCCTACGCGAAGATCGACGATGCGGCAATCGTATGGCAGCAAGGCGGCCATTACGACGCAACCGTACGATTCTCGAACCTCGGCGCGGCGGCGACGGGAGCGGTGCCCGGCATCGTGCTGGCGCAGGGCACTGTACGCGCGGATGACAAGGCATTGTCACTGGAGTTGCCGTCGCAGCCCGCGACCCTCGCGCTCACCAACGTGTTCCGCAAACCATTCGTGTTCACGCACCTGGGCGGCACGTTCGTGGCGTGGCGCGAAGACGGCTTGTGGAACATCGCGGCCGATGGACTGCACTTCGACAGCGGCGAACTCGCCGGCAACGCCGATGCGCGACTGGTCTGGCTGGGTGGCGGCCACCGTCCGTTCGTTTCGGCGCACGCGGTGGTGGAGCATGCCAAGGTCACGGACGCGGATTTGTTCTGGCCCTATCGCAGCATGCCGCCCTCGCTCGTCGCGTGGCTGGATCACGCGCTGGTCGGCGGCGAAGTGACGTCGGGGCGCGTGGTGATCCGGGGCGATCTCGATCACTGGCCGTTCCTCGACCACGCAGGCCGCTTCGAGGCGACCGGCGTGGTGCACGACGCCACTTTCGATTTCGCCGACAACTGGCCGCGCGCGACCGGCGTGGATGCCGCGGTGGATTTCGTCGACAACCGCATGGGCATCGTCGCCACGCGTGCGACGGTGCAGGGCGTGACCGCCACGCACGCAGTGGCATCCATACCCGATCTCCACAACGGCGTGCTCGGACTGGACATCCAGGGCGGTGGCACCGGCGCGCAACTGCTCGATTTCGTGCGCCACAGCCCGGTCGGCGCGGGCGCGCTCGAAGCGCTGCAGGGATTGCAGGTCGGCGGCACCGGCAAGTTCGACATCAAATTGGCCATTCCGCTCGCGCATGCGGAGAATTTCACGCTCGACGGCAAGGTCGACATGGCCAAGGCCGACGTGACCGCCGCCAAATGGAATCTCGCGCTGAAAAACCTCAATGGCCCGCTGCAGATCGACGGCAAGGGATTTCGCGCCAATGATCTGTCGACGATGTTCCGCGGCGCACCCGCGAAACTTTCCATTGCGGTCGGCGGTGGCGTCGCCGATCCGAAGGACATCGTCGAAGCGTCGCTGGACACCCGCGTGTCCGCGCAAACCCTGGTGCAGGGCTACCCCGATCTCGCCGGACTGGTTGCGCACGCCAGCGGCGTCGCACCGTTCCACATCGGGGTCAACGTGGTGGCGGGGCAGGGCGGCGCGCCCGCGACGCCGATCCTCGACTTGAAGTCGAATCTCGCAGGCATCGCGCTGGATTTTCCGGCGCCGCTGGACAAGCCGGCGAACACGGAGTTGCCGTTGCACCTGAGCCTGCAACTGCCACCGGCTGGTGCGCTGCTGACGGTTTCGCTCGGTGACGTGCTGCAAGTGCGCGGCCGCCTGGCCGATCCGGCGCGCAGGCTGCCGACCGCGATGGCGATGAACTTCGGCAATACGCTGCCGACGGAAATTCCTGCGCAGGGTTTGGTCGTGCGCGGGCATGCGCCGCGCATGGACGTGAGCGGCTGGATCGAGCAGGCGCTGACTGGATCGTCCGGCGGCGCGTTCCCGCAACTTTCGCGCGCGGACGTTTCCACCGATGCCGCACAGGTGTTCGGCACCGATCTCGGCGCGCTGCAGTTTTCGTTCGAAGCCGGCGCGCAAACCGATGCGATCTCGTTCGATGGCGCCGCGGTGAAGGGCACGATCGATCTGCCGACCACCGGCCTGGTCACTCGCGGCATCACGGCGAACCTGCAACACCTGTACTGGCCCGAGCCGCCGGAACCGAAACAACCCGGTCCGCCGCCACCGCCGCAGGTGACATCGCCGGTCGCGCCGTTCGCGATTCCGCCGCTGCACGTGAGCATTCGCGACCTGCGGCTCGGCAAGGCGCAGCTTGGTGCGACGACGTTCGAAAGCGCGCCGACGTTGCAGGGCATGTACATCAGCAAGTTTGAATCGAAGGGCGCGGATTTCACCATCCAGTCGCACGGCAACTGGAACGGCAGCACCCGCATGAGCGCGTCGCAGATGATCATCGACATCAGCTCGCACGATTTCGGCAAGACGCTCGCGGCGTTCGGGTTCAGCGGACTGCTCGCGGGCGGCAAGGATGCGCACGTGCACATCGACGGCACCTGGCCCGGCGCGCCATCGGCGTTTTCGCTCGCGTGGATGAGTGGGAAGCTCGACATCAAGGTGGGCGAGGGGCGCATCCTCGCGGTGAAGCCGGGCCTCGGCCGATTGCTGGGCCTGCTTTCGCTGCGCGAGTTGCCGAGCCGCCTGATGCTGCATTTCGGCGACGTGTTCAAGTCGGGCTTCGGTTTCGACGATGCTTCGGCCAACTTCACGCTGAAGGACGGCAACGCCTTCACGCAAGACATGGCGATCACCGCGCCCGCCGCGCGTATCGCGATGCAGGGACGCACCGGATTCCGCGCGCGCGATTACGACCTCACTGTCGATGTCACGCCGCACGTTGGCGGAGCATTGCCCGTCGTCGGCGCGGTGATCGGCGGTCCGGTTGGCGCGGCGGCGGGCCTGGTGGTGCAGGGCCTGATCGGCAAGGGCATCAACAAGGCCGCGGGCAGCATCTACCGCGTCACGGGAAGCTGGGACAAGCCGAAGATCGTGGCCGTGGCTTCCGCACCGGCGCCGGCAACGTCCACTGCGGCACCCGTGACCACCGCACCTTCGCCCGCGGTGTCGAACGTTTTGTCGCCAGCCGTGGCTGGCAGCGCCGCGCCCCTGCCGAGCGCTTCTTCTTCTGCGCGGCCCGCGCCCGCGAGCTCCGGTTGACGCTACGATTGCGCCGCAATCTTTCGGGAGACCCCCATGGCCGCACTTTTTTGCAAGCTGGTTCCGCCGCGCCCCAGCTTCAACACGGATCTGTCGCCGGCGGAGGCGGACGTGATGAAGCGGCACGCGCTGTATTGGCAGGACCTGATCGCTCGCGGCGTGGTTCGCGTGTTCGCGCTGGGGCCGGTGGTGGATCCGGCGGGCGTATTCGGGATCATCGTCATGGAAATGGAGGATGAATCCGCCGTGCACGCATTTACCGCGGAAGACCCGGCGATCAAGGCCGGCATTGGCATGCACTACGAAATCCACTCGATGCCGCGCGGCGTGATGCACAACTGAGCTTTTGCCGGTTCTTTCGCTTGCGATCTAGCGGAACCGCCCTTACGTTGTGGTGATCCCCGCAAGGCTTCGACACGCATGGATTCTCCGCTGGCACTCGCCGAACGCAACCTGCTCGCGCCCGGTGGCTTGTCCACCCATGACCTGGAACGCGTCTTCGCGCGCGTGATGGCGCCGTCCGTCGACGCGGCGGATCTGTACTTCCAGCATTCGCGCAGCGAATCGTGGCTGCTGGAAGACGGCATCGTGCGCGACGGCAGCCACAGCATCGAGCAGGGCGTCGGCGTGCGCGCGGTGTCCGGCGAAAAAACCGGGTTCGCCTATTCCGACGACATCGTGTTGCCGCAACTGCTGGAAGCGGCCGGCGCGGCGCGTGCGATTGCGAACGATGGCAACGGTGCCGGCAAGCCACTGGCACTGCGCGGCGCGCGCGCGTTGTATCCGGCGGACGATCCGATCGATGGCCTGGACAATGTCGCGAAGATCGCGTTGCTGCGCGAACTGGATGCGCTGGCGCGCAGCCTCGATCCGCGCATCAGGCAGGTCATCGTCAGCATGAACGCGACGCACGATTCGGTGCTGATCGCCGCGGCCGACGGCACGCTGGCCGCCGATGTGCGTCCGCTGACACGCGTGAACGTGCAGGTGATCGCGGAATCCAATGGCCGCCGCGAATCGGGTTATTCCGGCGGCGGCGGACGTTGCGCATACCGCGAACTGATCGACTCGGGCCGCGCACACGCGTGGGCGCGCGAGGCCGTGCGCCAGGCGTTGGTGAACCTGGAAGCCGTCGATGCGCCGGCCGGCACGATGGATGTGGTGCTCGGCCCGGGTTGGCCGGGCATCTTGCTGCACGAAGCCATCGGGCACGGTCTGGAAGGCGATTTCAATCGCAAGGGTACCTCGGCGTTCGCGGGCCGCATGGGCGACAAGGTCGCCGCCGAAGGCGTGACCGTGGTCGATGACGGCACGCTGCAGGGGTTGCGCGGTTCGCTGTCGATCGACGACGAAGGCACGCCGACGCACTGCTCCACGTTGATCGAAAACGGCCGCCTCGTCGGCTACATGCAGGACAAACACAACGCGCGGCTGATGGGCATGGCGCCGACCGGCAACGGCCGCCGCGAATCGTTCGCGCACCTGCCGATGCCGCGCATGACGAATACATACATGCTGCCGGGCGAACGCGATCCGCAAGAAATCATCGCTTCGGTCGAACATGGTTTGTACGCCGTCAACTTCGGCGGCGGGCAGGTGGACATTACTAATGGCAAGTTCGTGTTCAGTGCCAACGAGGCGTACCTGATCGAGCACGGCAAGGTCACGCGACCGGTGAAGGGCGCGACATTGATCGGTTCCGGGCCGGACGTGCTGACGCGCGTCGCGATGCTCGGCAACGACCTCAAGCTCGACGAAGGCGTCGGCGTGTGCGGCAAGGAAGGCCAGAGCGTGCCGGTGGGTGTTGGCATGCCCACTACCAAAATTGCCGCGATGACGGTTGGCGGAACCTCCGCGTGATCAGCTTGCGTCGAGATCGCGCAGCAGCCGGAACAGTTCGCGTTGCGCGCGCGGCGGTTTGTTCGCCTCCCGTTCGCGGCGGGATTGCCGGATCAGTGCACGCAGGTGCTGGTGATCGATGTCGGGATGCGCGGTGAAGAACGCCGTGAGCGTGGCATCGGCGTTCTCGCCCAGCAGGTTTTCGCGCAGCGCTTCGATATGGTGCAGCGCCGCGGTTTCGCGGGCATTCTTGCCGCGGTCGTTGGCCAGCGTCGCGCGTGCGGGCGCGAAGGCTTCCTCGTCGTGCGCGCGCATCAGTTTCGCCAGATGCGCAAGCTGCCGCTTGTGCGCGATGTGCGAAGGCGTGCGTTGCACCTCGGCGAGTTCGTCGCGCACGTCTTCGGGAAGTTCGAGTTTGGCCAGGCGTGCCGGCGGCAGTTCCGACAATTGTTTCGCGAACGTCAGCACGTCCAGCGCTTCGCGCCGGCGCGCACTGCGGCTGGGACGTTCGTCCTGGACTTCTTCCCGGTCTTGCATGGTGGCGCGAATCAATCTGTCTTGAATGGAAAACCAAGTGAACACCGACATTGTGACAGCTGACGACAGCGTTGCGGAACTGGAGCGTCTCGCCGACCTGGCCGATGACGTGGTGCGGCGCGCGCGCGCGGCCGGTGCTTCGCAGGCCGAGGTGTCCGCCAGCGTCAGCACCGGGCTTTCCGTCAACGTTCGCCTGGGCGAAGTGGAAACGGTCGAGCGCAACCGCGACCGTGGTTTCGGGCTCACGGTGTTTTTCGGGCAACGCAAGGGCAGCGCATCGACCGCGGACCTGAAGCCCGCTTCCATCGACGCGACAATCGCGCAGGCCTGCGCGATCGCGCGGTACACCGAACCCGATCCCTGCGCGGGGCTGGCCGATGCGGCGCTGATGCAGACGGCGTTTCCCGACCTGGACCTGTGGCATCCGTGGCAGCTGGATGTCGATCGCGCGATCGACATCGGCCGGGAGGTCGAGGCCGCGGGCCGCGATCACGATGCCATCACCAATTCGGAAGGCGCCAGCGTGCAATGTGGCGACGCGATCGGTGTGTACGCGAATTCGCACGGCTTCATCGGCCGCGAACGTGGCACGCATCATTCGGTTTCCTGTTCGTTGATCGCGGGGCAGGGCGATGCGATGCAACGCGACGGCTGGTACGAATACGTGCGCGACGCGAACGCGTTTCCCGTATTTGCGACGATCGGCGGCAAGGCGGCCGAGCGAGCGGCGGCGCGGCTCGGGGCGCGCAAACTTTCGACGCGCGAATGCGCGGTGCTGTTCGCGCCGGAAGTCGCGCGTTCGCTGCTCGGGCACCTGGTGTCGGCGGTCAGTGGCGGCTCGTTGTACCGGCGCGCGAGTTTCCTGCTCGATCATGCTGGCAAGCCGGTGCTGCCGTCGTTTGTCGACGTCGTCGAGAAGCCTTTCCTGCAGCGCGGGCACGCGTCCAGCGCATTCGACGCCGAAGGCGTGGCAACGCGCGAATCCGCACTGGTCGAGAGCGGCGTGCTGCAACGCTACGTACTGGGCAGCTATTCGGCGCGCAAGCTCGGGCTGAAAACTACGGGCAACGCGGGTGGCGTGCACAACCTCGTTGTGCCGGCCGGCTCGATGGACGGCGACGTCGCGGACTTCCGTGGCCTGCTGCAAAGGATGGGCACGGGCCTGCTCGTTACCGAACTGATCGGACAGGGCATATCGATCATCACCGGTGACTACTCGCGCGGCGCCGCGGGCTTCTGGGTCGAGAACGGCGAGATCGCGTATCCGGTGCAGGAAATCACCATCGCCGGCAACCTGCGTGGCATGTTCATGGACGTGCAGGCGATCGGATCGGACGTCGATCCGCGCTCGTCGATCCTTACCGGTTCGATCCTGATCGGGAAGATGACCGTCGCGGGTGAGTGAAGCCCCGAAGCTGAACGCACACGGGTTCCAGTCAACCGGAGCCGCGCGCGCAGCGTTATCGCGTCTGTCGGCACGGCGCGGGACGGCTCCGTGAAGGCATCCGGCAATGATGTCACCGCAGCGGTAACCGCTTCGGCCTCGGCGCGAAGCCGGGCGAAACAGCTTGCGCGCGGTGCGGGCGATGGCAAAGCGTTCGCGGGTTTGCCCGGCAGCCTCGACTATCTTCGCGAAGAAGCGCAGCTGCAGACGACGCGGCGCGAATTCAAGCAGGGCGGCCGTGGGCGGCGCGCGTTCCTGATGGATGACATGCAGTCGGCATCGCAGGAAGGCCAGGCTAATGCCGCGGCCCTGAAGCAGGCGCTGAAACCGTACCGGCAGGAAACGCGCAAGGAGCTGCTGGCGGAAGCGGTGGCCGTCGGCCTCGAAACCCGCACACAAACTCAACAACTTGTTCGCGCTGCATCCATCGTGATCGTCGCCACCGAATTCGGCCGCACCGCGCACATCAACGGCACCGGCGGCACCGATCACGGCACCGGCGGTTCGATGTTCCTCGCCGGCGGCGCGTTGCACGGCGGACGGGTTGCGGGACACTGGCCGGGCATCGGTTCGGGCGAGCTGTACCAGGGCCGCGATGTGCACGCGACCACCGATTTTCGATCGGTGTTCAAGGGCGTGTTGGCCGCGCATCCGGGCGTTGCCGAATCGTTGCTGGAATCGCGGGTGTTTCCCGGCAGCCAGTCGGTGGAACCACTGGGCAATCTGGTGACGTCGGTGCGGGCGGCAGCCTGATTTTTCCCGGCAGCGAACGGCGCTTGACAGGCGGCCCGGGTAGGGCGAGAGTCAACGCGCGGTCCGTCCCGTCCATCACTGTTCCGAGGGAGAAAAGCGATGAGCGTTCCACCAGAATCCGTGCCCCAGAGTCCGCCCGAAGCGAGCGGCAGCAGCGAAGATCGCAATCTCGCGATGCTGACCCACCTGTCGGGGATCATCCTTGGGTTCCTTGTCCCGTTGATCATCTGGCTGGTCAACAAGGACAATGCGGCCAAGTCCTATTTGACCGCGGAATCGAAGGAAGCGCTGAACTTCCAGCTCACCATCCTGATCGGGTACGTGATCTGCTGGATCCTCACGTTCATCCTCATCGGTGCGTTGCTGTGGTTCATCGTGTGGATCGTGAACCTGGTGTTCTGCATCCTGGCAGCCGTGGCCGTCAGCAACAAGGGCAGCTATCGCTACCCGTTCGCGTTGCGGCTGATCAAGTGAGTGCAGGATGCACCCATCCCGTGCAGCCCATGGATGGGCGTTGACACGGGATCCATGGTCCGGCGCGTCCGGGATGCGGGCGCGCCCACCCTGCGCTACGGTTCTTCGTTCGGCGCAAACGGCTGCGCTGATTCCGGGTGCTCGGGGTCGAGCAGCAGCTTGACCCGCGCGTCCGCCTGCTCCAGTGCCGACTGGCACTGACGATAGAGCGCGATGCCGCGCTCGAACGCGCGCAGCGACTCGTCCAGGTTCTGTTCCCCGCCCTCCATCTTCGCCACCAGCGCCTCGAGTTCGGCAAGGGACTGCTCGAACTCCGCGACCGGCGAGGAGTCCGCGGTGCTGCCGGAAGCTTTGCTTGGTGACTTGGGCATCCGTGCAAACTAGCGCAGGCGCCGGGGTGAATCAATCGGCCTGCGGTGCGCCGTGCTTGCAAGTTTCGGGCGGGTCGATGAAAATTGCCGGCTCGCTGGACGTTTCGATGGTGGATGTAGCTCAGCTGGTTAGAGTCCCGGATTGTGATTCCGGTTGTCGTGGGTTCGAGTCCCATCATCCACCCCAAATTTTGTACAATGGAGCGCTTGTGTGCGGGCCACGTTCGAGGATGCGGCCCTCACCCCTTGCCCTCTCCCGCGGGCGGGAGAGGGGAGTGATCGTCGCGCTGGCGCGCGACAGCAAAATTGAATAGAGCGGGGGCCGTTAGCTCAGTTGGTAGAGCAGGAGACTCTTAATCTCTTGGTCGAAGGTTCGAGTCCTTCACGGCCCACCACTTTAGAATCAGGCACTTGACCATCGCTGAGTAGCGATAAATCCTTCGTCAATCTGCCCTCGTGTAAAAATCCGTGTAAAAATCAAACGGCCAAAACTGGCCCTTTGTGTAAAAATCCCCCGCTTCGCCTCCCCCTCTCCGCAAGCACACTGGACTCGTTGCTGGTGAGTTTGCCGCATGCGATATAGTCTGCGTCACTAGCGTCTACCGGGGAGGGTACGATGGCTCTCATCACGTGTGGGGAGTGTGCCAAACAGTACAGTTCCAGCGCCAAAGCATGTCCGCATTGCGGAAAGCGGCGCACGAGCGCGGGCACAAAGCTAATTCTTTGGCTAATCATCATCGCCATCATTCCTGCTGCATGGAGCTCCTGCCAGCAAGACAAGGCAGAGTCCGCGCGGCTTGCATCTCTTACGCCAGCACAGCGTGCGGCTGAAGATGCAGCCAAGGCAAAGGCTCACCTTCTGGATATGGCCCAAGGCGCTTGTCTGATCGTATTGAAAGAAAGCCTAAACGATCCAGATAGTGCGGAGCTCGACAAAACCAGCAACTGGTATACGAAAGAGCGCAAAGACGGGACCATCCTTGTCCAGCCATCCGGACGCGCGAAAAACGGCTTTGGCGCATACATGCATGGGGTCTGGGAGTGCATCGCGCGGCCTGATGGGGACGGAATGCGCGTGTTGTCGTTAAAGCAGGTTCGTCCATAGGGTAGGACCCGACGGAATCTGGGAGGTGACGTCATGAAAACGAAAACGTGGGGTTTTTCGATCGCAGTCGCGTTGGTGTTTGCCTTGCCGGTGCAGGCGCAGTCGGTGTACAGCTATGGCTACCACGGCACCAGCAGTTTCTCCGCGAGTGGGTTGGCGGGCCAGTTGGCGATTGATTCCGCGAGGGGGTCCCTCGGCTACGTCAACGGCGGACCCAGCATCATGACGCCGGAAGCCCAGAAGGAGATCGACTATGTCGCCGCGATCACCAAGGCGTACCAGGAGGATCAGGCGGCGCTGCGCAAGCAGGAGTGTGACATCGTGATGCGTGACTACGAGCAGTTCGAGAAGGAACGCGCCAAGTACGGATGGCCCGACCTGCCTGCTCCAGTTGGGTGTCAATGAAGGAACGCCAGGTCGAGTGCTTCGTAGCAGTCGCCAAAGCATAGAAGCAGCCCGCGAGCGCAGGTGAAGTCCGGCTAGGATCACCAGTACCCTAGGAAACTTGCCATTTCGCAGAACGGCTGTGTAAAATTGGTCGTTTGCTAACAGTAGAATCAAGGTGTTACTGAGGTGGGCGTGTAAAAAAAGGACGCCTAAGTCGTTGGAGCTTCGGCTAAGAGCAGGAGACTCTTAATCTCTTGGTCGTAGGTTCGAGTCCTACACGGCCCACCATTTCATGCTGCGCATACCCGGACCGGCGGCATCGCGAAAGTGGCGGAACTGGCAGACGCGCTGGGTTTAGGTCCCAGTGGGGCAACCCGTGCGGGTTCGAGTCCCGCCTTTCGCA
>Ga0207707_10000696_pt1 | contig 33342 bp, 27 predicted proteins | sample KBSC83BmetaG_FD_184336 | JGI IMG/M metagenome (GOLD analysis project Ga0207707, IMG submission 184336) | Corn rhizosphere microbial communities from Kellogg Biological Station, Michigan, USA - KBS C8-3B metaG (SPAdes) (version 2) | ecosystem: Host-associated > Plants > Roots > Rhizosphere ... | reverse complement strand
ACAACTGGTTGGCGGAGACCGTGCGTTGGGCCTGGCGCACCAGGATTCAGGTGCATCTCAATATCGATCTGCGCATGCGGCTCTGGACGGCGGCAGAGATCGAGGCCGTGCGCGTGTTTGCCTCGAACCTGCGCGATCTTCTGCTTGCAGCACCAGCCGGAGCGCGTGTCACCATGGGGCTGGATCCCGGCTACCGCACCGGTGTCAAGGTCGCCGTCGTCGATGCGACCGGAAAGGTGCTGGCCACCACCGCGGTCTATCCGCATGAACCGCAAAGGCGATGGGATGAGACGCTGGCCATCCTGGGGAAACTTGCGATGGAACATCGCGTCGATCTGATCGCGATCGGCAATGGCACCGCGTCACGCGAAACCGATAAGCTCGCAACCGAACTGGTGAAGCGGTTGCCGGAACTGAAGATGACCAAGATCGTGGTCTCCGAAGCTGGTGCTTCCGTCTATTCGGCCTCCGCCTTTGCGTCGGAGGAGTTGCCGGAGCTCGACGTTACCCTGCGCGGAGCCGTGTCGATTGCGCGGCGTCTGCAGGATCCACTCGCCGAGCTGGTGAAGATCGAACCCAAGGCGATCGGCGTCGGCCAATATCAGCACGACCTCGGCGAAAGCCGTTTGGCGCGCTCGCTCGATGCCGTGGTCGAGGACTGTGTCAATGCGGTTGGCGTCGACGTCAATACGGCCTCTGCCCCGCTGCTGGCGCGGGTGTCGGGCATCGGTCCGGGTCTCGCGCAGGGCATCGTGCAGCATCGCGATGCGAACGGTGCGTTCAAATCGCGCAAGGCGCTCAAGGATGTGCCGCGACTGGGGGCCAAGGCGTTCGAGCAATGCGCCGGCTTCCTGCGTATCAATGGCGGAGATGATCCGCTGGATGCCTCCGGCGTGCATCCGGAAGCCTATCCGGTCGTGCGGCGGATCCTTGCGTCGACCAAAAGCAACATCAAGGCGCTGATCGGCAACAGCGAGATCGTGCGGCAGTTGAAGCCGCAGGCTTTCGTCGACGATACATTCGGGCTTCCGACGGTGACGGACATCCTGCGCGAGCTGGAAAAGCCCGGCCGCGATCCGCGGCCGGCCTTCAAGGCCGCGGTGTTCAAGGAAGGGGTGGAGGAGATCAAGGACCTCAAGGTCGGCATGATCCTGGAGGGGACGGTCACCAACGTCGCCGCATTCGGCGCGTTCGTTGATATCGGCGTGCACCAGGACGGGCTGGTCCACATCTCCGCGATGTCGAAGACTTTCATCAAGGATCCGCGCCAGGTCGTCAAACCAGGCGACATCGTCAAGGTGAAGGTGCTGGAGGTCGAGAAGGCGCGCAAGCGCATTGCGCTGACACTGCGTCTTGACGATGAGACCGGCAAGAAGGAGGAGAAGGGATCGTCGCAGGACGGATCCCGCGCCTCCGCGAAAGCGTCTTCGCCACGCAAGCCGGCCGAGCAATCCGGCGGCGGCGCGCTTGCCGATGCCTTGCGCCGGGCCAGCGAAAAAGGCGGCCGCGGAAAGACGCGTTAATCGTTGCGGCACTACCAAGGGCTGCAGAACATCTGCGCATCGTCTCGCAGTCATCACGAATTGGCCGGGCCTCGCATCGTATTCCCACTCGAATCGCGGCCGTTGCCTTTATGATCCCTTCGTTCCATACAACGTCTCATGACCGAGCCGTTGCTGGGCCGCAGCATCAACCGTCGTGAAGACGACCGCTTCGTGAGGGGGCGTGGTCGTTACATCGCCGATCTGGCGCCGCCCGACGTTCTTCACGGCATGGTGGTCCGCTCGACGCATGCGCATGCCCGCATTATGGCGATCCTCGCCGACACGGCGCGCCGGATGCCGGGCATCCTCGCGGTTCTGACCGGATTCGATCTGGCCGCGGATGATATCGGCCCTTTGCCTTGTGCGGCGACCCAGATCCCGATGGCGACGCCGCTTGTCGTCCCGCCCTATCACGCGCTGGCTCGCGATGTCGTTCGCCATGTTGGTGAGCCGATCGCGTTCGTGGTTGCGGAAAGCGTTGAAATCGCACGCGACGCTCTCGATGCCATCGTCGTCGACTACGAGCCGTTGCCCCCGGTGATTTCGATGACGGAAGCAGTTCTGCCGGGAAGCTCGTCGATTTGGCTGGAAGCCGAAAACAACGTCGCGTTTGAATTCCAGCGAGGCGAGGCCGGACCGGTAGAGGCGGCGATCCGCGGCGCCGCCCATGTCGTGGAATGCGAACTCGTCAACAACCGCGTGGTGGCTGCTCCCCTGGAAACGCGCGGCGCGATCGGAACGTTCGACGCCTCGAACGGCCGGCTGCACCTGACTGCCTCGGCGGCCGGAGCACACACGATCCGGGATCTGCTGGCCGATCAGGTGTTTCGGGTCCCCCGTGAAAAACTTCGCGTCAGTATTCCCGATGTCGGTGGCGGCTTCGGGATGAAGAACGTTCTTTATCCGGAATGGGTATTGGTGCTCTGGGCGGCGCGCCGCCTGCGCCGTCCTGTAAAGTGGATCGGGGACCGCAGCGAAGACTTCGTTGCCTCCGTGCATGGCCGCGACAGTCTCCTGCGGGCTCGCCTGGCGCTCGACAACGATGGCAAATTCCTGGCGCTTGAGGCCGCGGTCACTGCCAACATGGGTGCTTATGTCTCGACGGTGGCGCCGATCGTGCCGACCATGGCGATGGGCAGCGCGATGGGCGGCGTGTACGACATCCCGCTGATCGCGTTCCGGACCCGCGGCGTCTTCACCAACACGACGCCGGTCGACGCCTATCGCGGCGCCGGGAAGCCCGAGGCGAACTATCTGATCGAGCGCCTGATCGACATCGCCGCGGCGAAGCTCGGGATGGATGCGCTCAAACTGCGACGCAAGAACATCATTCGTCGCTTTCCGCATCGCTCGGCGATGGGGCTATCGGTCGAGCAGGGCAGCTTTGCCCATGCAATCGACTTCGCCGTCGCTGCGGCCGAAGGATTCAAGGCGCGTCGCAAAGGTTCGCGTGCGCATGGCAAGCTCCGCGGCCTCGGCTATGCCTGCTTTCTCGAAACCGCGCGCGGCCAGCCCAACGAAGTGGCGGAACTGCAGTTTGGCGAGGGTGGTGAGATTCTTCTGAAGGTCGGGACGCATTCCAACGGTCAGGGCCACGAGACAACCTATGCACAAATCGCTGCCGATGCGCTCGGCCTGCCGATCGAGCGCTTCGAATTTCGGCAGGCCGATACGGACGATCTCGGCAGCGGGGGCGGTCATGGCGGGGCGCGCTCCATGCACCAGGGCGGGACTGCGCTGCTGCTTGCAGCCGAAGGTCTGATCGAAAATGCAAGGCGGCTTGCTGCGCGCCTGTTGCAGACCGGCGTCGACGCTGTCAGCTACGAGGCGGGCACATTGCGCGTGACCGCGACGGGACAGGAGATCAGCCTGGATGAGGTGGCGCGCGCCTCGTACCAGGTGACCGCCGACGACGTAATGCCGGGTCTGGCCTACAAGGCGATCCATCTCTGCGACCACTATACGTTTCCGAACGGGTGTCACGTCGCTGAAGTGGAAATCGACGCCGCGACCGGGGAAGTGGCGCTCGACCGCTACGTCATTTTCGATGACTTTGGTCGCCTGCTCGATCCTCGTCTGACACTGGGCCAGGTGCATGGCGGCGTGGTGCAAGGCATCGGCCAGGCTCTGTTCGAGCAGGCGCTGTTCGATGCGGACACTGGCCAGGCTCTATCAGGCTCGCTGATGGATTATGCACTTCCGCGGGCGGGCGACATTCCTTCGTTCGAGGGCGGCCTGACATCGGAATTTCCAAGCCGCGCCAACCGCCTTGGCGTGAAGGGAAGCGGGCAGGCAGGCGCGATCGCTGCGCCCGCCACCATCATGAACGCCGTCATGAATGCGCTGATGCCGCTCGGCGTGCGGCATCTCGACATGCCCGCAACGCCTGCGCACATCTGGGCGGCGATCGAGGCAGCCCGGACGCGAGGTTGAGGACGGGCGGGCAGTTATGGGAGTGTGTAGATGAAGAAGCTGACCTTTGCCGCTGTTTCGCGGAACTACTTCAATCTGCCGATTTGGGTTGCGAAGCATCGCGACATGTTCGCCGAGGAGGGACTCGATGTCGCCATCGAACTCTTTGAGGGGGTCGACGAAGTAACCAGCCGCATTCGCGACGGCCGGGCCCGGCTCGGCTATGGGATCACCGAGCACGTGGTCCTGGACAGTGAGGCCGGCGGCTTCCTGGAAATCATCGGCGGCAACGTCAACCGCCTTCCATTCTCGTTTGTGACCGGGAAGAACATCAGGACGTTCGAGGATCTGCGCGGCAAGACGGTCGGCGTATCGTCTATCGAGGCCGGCAGCTCGTCACTCGTGATCAAGCTTCTTGCCGCGCGCGGACTGGAACATCCGCGTGACTACAAGCTGCGGGCGGTGGGGCCGATCCTGGCGCGATGGGAAATGTTGCAGTCAGGCGAGATCGACGCAGGCTTGCAGGGCGCGCCGCTCAACCACATCGCGATCGATCAGGGCTTTCCAAGCTTGTGCGAGCCTCGCCGGGAAGTACCGGATTTCCAGTTCACCTCGCTGAACGTCGACAGCCGCTGGGCCAAATCCAGTCCCGACATCATGCGGCCATTCATGCGCGCGTTCGTCAGGGCGCATCAATGGTTCTTTGCCAATCGCAACGGCGTGACGCCGATTGCGGTCGCGGAAACCGGGATTGCCGAGAGCTATGCGGAGCGTGCCTGGGACGAATACGTGAAAGACGGGATATTTCCAAGCGACGGGGACGCGAGCGATGCCGCCGTGCAGGCGCTGATCGATATCAGCTCGCTGATCCGCGCGGTCCCCCATCGCGTCAAGTCGTCGGCGGCCGACTACATCAACCGGGACTATCTTCGCGCGGCTCAACGCGAGCTCGCCGCAGTCGATTCGAAGGCCTGACAGTGATGACGGGAGCCGCGACGCCGCCGATCGACTATGGCAGCCGGCTTCGTGCCGGTGTGCTGGTTCCGTCGGGAAATTCGGTCGCCGAGCCCGAGATCCGCGCCATGCTGCCGCCTGAGGTTTCAATGCTGGTGACGCGGCTGGCTCTGCGCGGCAGCTCGAAGCCGGAGCTTATGCGTATGCTGGACCGGCTCGAAACCGCCACCGGGCTGTTGGCAGATGCCGAGGTGGATGTCATCGTGTTTCACTGCACGGCGGTGTCGACATTCGCACCCGAGCTGGCAGGCGGCATCCGCGAGCGTATCCAGTCGGCTTCAGGCATCAAATGCTTTACCACAGCGGATGCCATCATCGAGGCGCTGCGGTGCCTGAACGCCACGCGCGTATCGTTGCTGACGCCCTATATCGACGAAGTCCACGAGCGCGAGATTGCGTTTCTCGAGGCGAACGGCTTTTGCGTGGACGGCAGCGCCTGTCTGGGAATCAATACGAATACGGAGATGGCGGAATTGTCGCCCGATACGATTCTTCAATGGGCCGAGCGCCGTGTCAGCCCGCGCGCGGATGCGTGCCTGATCAGTTGCACCGCGATAAAATCCGCGCCCGTGATTGCCGAGCTCGAGCGGGCATCGGGCTTGCCTGTCTTGACGAGCAATCAGTGCATGGCCTGGCATTTGCTTCGATCGAACGGCATTGACAGTGACGCCCGAGGGTACGGACGCCTGTTTTCCATCGGGGCGAGGGACGGTAAATAGTTTTTCTGAGCCGGATCGAGGCGGCAGCACCGGAGGCCTCAGAACCGCGCCGCCAGCTCGGAGAGGCGCCGGTGCGCGGTCTCGCGCGCAGCGAGGATCGGCTCCGCCGGCCCCGTCGTCGGGCCGATCGGCACGAAACGCACATTGCCGATGCCGATGAAGCGCAGCGCCTCGCGCAAGTAAGGCGTCGCCATGTCGGTCCGTCCGCGATTCATGCCGGTGATGAAATCACCGCCGCTCGCGACGATGACGAGCGTCGGCCGATCCCTGAGCAGTGGCTGATAGCCCTGCGCCGGATCGAAGCGGAAAGTCAGCCCGGGCTGGACGATCACATCGAACCACTGCTTCAGCTTGTAGGGGATACCGAAATTCCACATCGGCGTCGAGATCAGGACGCGATCGGCCAGCGCCAGCCGGACGGCGATGCGTTCTGCGACCGCGAAGGCGTCACGCTGCGAGTCGGTGAAGGCCTTTCCGGTCATCCGTGCATATTTGGCCTCCAGCACATAGCCCTCGAACTCCGGCAGATGTTCCCGCCAGAGATTCATCACGTCGATATCCCAGTCAGGCCGGGCCGTCCTGAAGCGATCGAGAAACACCTGCGCGCCGGCTGACGATTCCGAGTCCGCCCGCGGCGAGCCGTTGAGGTGAAAGAGCTTGGGCATGGCGGGCTCTGTCAGCCGAGCGCTCTCACGACCGCGTCGGTGTTGGTCACGACGGAAACGTTCTGCAGCGCGAAATTGATCGAGGCGTTGTGCCAGTCCGCGTTCATGGTCGAGCAGCAATCCTCCGGCACGATCATGAAATAGCCCTTGTCGGCCCCGGTGCGGGCGGTGTGCTCGACCGACATGTTGGTCCAGGCGCCGGTGTTGATGATCATGTCGCGGCCGGTGGCTTTCAGGATGGTCTCGAGCCTCGTGCCTTCCCAGGCGCTCATCCGCATCTTCTCGACGATGAAATCGCCGGGTTGCGGCTCGAGTCCCGGCACCGGCGCCGCGCCCCAGCTTCCGCGCACCATGGCTTTGCTATCGACCAGCCCTTCGAACAGGGGGGCGTTCAGGGTGACGCCGGGCGCGCCGGGCTCGACGACGAACCAGACATGGATGATGGCGACGCCGCGCGCCCGTGCGGCGCTGGCGAGGCGACGGACATTATCGATCACCCGCTGTTGCTTTGCGTGGGCAGGGGCACCGGACTCCGCAAAGGCGCCGCCATCCATGATCACGTCGTTCTGCAGGTCCTGGATGATCATGGCGCAGCGGCGCGGATCGATCTGCATGTCCTGGCCGGATAGAATCGGCGCCGCGCTTGCGGAAGCAGAAGCCGTTCCCGTACTGGCGGAAGACGGCCGCGCGTTCATGTAGGGCTCGTGGCGCGGCCCGACCTTGGTCGGGATCGCATAGACCGAATGCGTCGCAGTCAAATAGAGTGTGCGGAAATCCGGGCCGCCCCAGGCCAGATTGGAAACGAGTTCGGGCACGCGGACCTTGCCGAGCAATTCGCCGGCAGGCGAATAGACCCAGACGCCGCCGGGCGCCGTCACCCAGATATTGCCGCGCTGGTCGCATTTCATGCCATCGGGAACGCCGGGCTCGAGCTCGGAGCGGATGCCGCTCGCAAGCACCCGCGCGTTGGACAGCGAGCCGTCGGCTTCGACATCGAAGGCGCGGATCACCGTCTGTACGGTGTCGTTGACATAGAGCGTGCGCTCATCCGGCGAGAAGCAGAGGCCGTTCGGCTGCTCGAACAGGTAACGGTCGACCAGCAGTTTCGGCGCGCCACCACCGGGCGGGACGCGATAGACGCCCTGGAAGCCGAGTTGCCGCGGCCGCTCGACGCCATAGACAGGCATGCGGCCGTACCAGGGGTCGCTGAAATAGATCGCGCCGCTCGAGTGCACGCAGACATCGTTGGGGCTGTTGAGTTCCTGATTCTCGAAATGCGAGGCGATCACCTCGCGTCTTCCATCGGGACCCTCACGGATCAGGGACGAGGTCGCGTGCTCGCAGACGATCAGGTTCAGCTCGGCGTCGTAGGTCATGCCGTTGCATTTGTTCGACGGCCGCTTGACCTCGACGACGCCGCGCCGCGCATCCCAGCGCCGGCGTACGTCGCCGGGCATGTCGGAGAACAGGAGATAGTGCAGGGTCGGGTGCCAGACCGGCCCCTCCGTGAAGTCGAACCCGGTGCCGACCTGGCCGACCGGCGCGTAGGGATCGATCAGGCTTTCAAATTCGGGCCGCAGCGTCACATGGGTCATCGTGCCATCCTTTGCGTTCAGGCCGGGAACCAGTTGCGTTGGGGCAGCGATTGAACGATGGGGCCGGGGACCTGGTCGTGCAGACGGCCGACGACGTTGCCACCCTCGATCTTGGCGGGCCGGTCGTGGATCGGCAGGAGATAGCGTGAGCTGGAGAGCAGCTTCTTGATCGCGGCCTTCTCGGCTCGCTTGCTGGTGCCGTGATTGCCGGTGGTGCGCGGTTCGGCGTCCTGGATCTCGTTGAAGGGGGTCACGATCTGGTCATTGAAATCATAGATCACGTCGCCGCAAATGGTGGCGATGCCGTCGGCGGTGTGAACGTGGATATTCATCGACCCTTCGGTGTGGGCGTTGGCGGCATCGCAATAGACGCCGGGCATCAGCTCGACGGGACCGGTCAGCTCGAGGTCGAGGAAGCGGAGCGCACTCTTCGTATGCAGGCGATCGACCAGGTGCTTGATGTCGGGCGCCGGATATTGCGGGTGCATCAGGCCGGACACGGAATATTCGAGCTCGCGGCGGTTCAGCACGACCGTCGTGTTCATCGGAAACAGATCGTCCTTGCCGGCATGATCGATGTGCAAATGGGTGTGGCAGACAAAGCGGACATCGCCCATGCGCACGCCGTGGCGTGCCAACTGGTTCTCGATCATGTTCTCGTGGAACTGCAGGCCGCGCATGCCGAGCGTCTCCATGATCTGGTTGGAGCGGTAGCCGGTGTCGACCACGACCGGATAGGGGCCGCCGAGGATCAGGAAGCCGAGAGTCAGCACCCGGCGGGTGCGGCCGCAGTCGCGCCCGAGCACGAGGAAGCTCGATTCCAGCTCGATATCGCCATAATCCAAAATCTTGATTTCCAGCGGCATGACTTCCTCCCAATTCTTTTTTCTATGATTTGAGGCGATAGACGCGCACGGCGGTGCCGCCGAAGATCGCATTTCGCTGGTCAGGGCGAAGCGACGCGGCTGCCGCGAGATGGGCGTCCACCAATTCGCGATAGGTTGTCCAGAGCTTTTCGATCGGAAAATTCGAGCCGAACAGGCAGCGTTCCGCGCCGAAGGTCGCCACGGTGTCCTTGAGGATTTCGGCGATATGGGCGGCATCGTTGCGATGGATGAACGTGCCCAGCCCCGAAAGTTTCGAAACGACATTCGGACGCTGCGCGAGCTTTGCCATTCCTGTGCGCCAGGCGGCGCGGCCTTGCGGAGAGTGATCTTCCAGCATGCCTGCATGCTGCAGGATGAACGTCACGTCCGGACAGGCTTCGGCAAGACCCGCGGCTTCAGCCATCTGCGGCGCAAACACCTGCAGGTCAAAGCTCCAGCCGTAGTCGGCGAGCCGCGCGACGTTGCGACGGATTTTCGGGTCGGCACAGAGGTCCGGCCGAGCGGCGAAGCGGTAGAGCGGATTCTCGTGCCAGTGCAGTTGCATCCGCACGCCGCGCACGAGCGGATATTTCGCAAGACGGTCGAGTTGCGGGCGGACGTCCTCGACGTTGAAATCGGCAAAGGACACGATGGCATGCGGCCAGCCATGTTCGTTGGCCGTCTGCTGCACCCAGGCGGTCTCGTCCTCGAAGCGCTCGTTGGCCCAGTTGGTCTGCACATACACCGACTTTGTCACGCCGGTGCCGGCGAGGTCGGCAAGGTATTCCTCAATCGGGTAGTCGCGACGGATCTGCTCATAGGGACCGAAAATCCGCGGCTGCATCGGCCCGATCAACCAGGGCAGGTCCGCCTGACGCCAGATGTGATGATGTGCGTCGACGAACGCGCTCACGCGGCTCTCCTTCCAAGCGACAACAAATGCGAGACCACGGCAGCACTCGATCCGCCGTCGGCGAGATCGTCGACAAAGCGCTGGATCGCGATCAACGCGTCGGTTTGCGGCATGAAGCCGGGTCCGGTGGCGAGCGGCGTCAGCCAGCTCAACCGCCAGGCCCGCCGCGACAGTTTCGCGACCGCGTCGCGCAAGGCGGAAACATCGCCGCGCTCCAAACCGTCGGAGATGATGATGACGGCGGCGCCGCGCGCATAACCGCCAAAGCGCGGCACCGCGAGAAAGGCCTGTAGCGCGTCGCCAATCCGCGTGCCGCCATCCCAGTCGCTGACCAGATGTGCCGCTGCGGTCAGCGCCTGCTCGCGGCGCTTGAGACGCAGCGGCCGGGTGACGCGGGTCAGGCGGGTGCCGAAGGTGAAGACTTCGGCGTTGTTGACCGCCTGGAGCAGCGCGTGGCCCAGCTTCATGTTTTCCTCGGTCCGGGCCTTCATTGAACCGGACACATCGATCAGCAGCAACATCTTGCGCGGCCGTAACCGCCGCTTCAATTGCCCGAGCCGAAGCACCTCGCCGTCATTGCGGACGCTGTCGCGCAGGGTGCGGCGCAGGTCGGCAAAGGGCCCGCGGCGGGCGCGCATGCGGCGGTGGCCGCGCCGCCGCGGCAGCCGCGCCGGCGCCTCACGGGAGAGGCGGCGCAGCGCGTCATTGGTCGTGCCAGGCGCAAAGCGGCGCTCGACCAAGGCTTCCCCGCGCGTCGCCGCCAGCCCGGACTCGTTGGCTTCATCGGCTAGCGGCGGCTCATCCTCGCCGCGGCCTTCTTCCTGCAGGCGAACGGTTTCCTCGTCTTCGCCCTCCGCGCGCTCGATCGCCTCGCTGCCGCGGAAGTGGAGGTCGAACAGCCGGTCATAGGTCGCGCGCCGCTCCGGCGGAGGGGCGAGCGTCGCAAGCCCGGCCTGGCGGATATGTTCCACGCTGCGGGGACCGAGCAGTTCGATCGCGGCAAGGAAGGCCGTGGTCTGCTCCGGCGCGACCGCAAAGCCGTTGGCGCGCAGCAGGGCGACAAAGGAGATGAAGATACGCGCGGCACGCGGCAGCTCAAGTTCGTCGTTCACGCGGCCGCCTCCGCAATCAGGGCATCGAGGCGTGGCGAGATGTAGTGCAGATCCTCTTCGTCCTTCAGCGCGACGCCGATCGAGCGCTTGAACGCGTCCGGCCAGCGCGCGCCGCCCTTGTTGAGAAGCGTCGCCGCCTCCGCCCAGTCGACCGCTTCGGCGATCCCGGGCGCCTTGCTCAGCGGCTCCCGCCGGAGCTTGCCGACGGCCGCGACCACGGCGCGCGCGGTCTGCTCGGCGACGCTGGAGGCACGCATCATCACGATGCGCGCTTCGCGTTCGGCGGTGGGGTAGTCGATCCAGTGATAGACGCAGCGCCGCCGAAGCGCTTCGTGCAGGTCGCGGGTCCGGTTCGAGGTCAGTACCACGACCGGCCGCTCGGCTGCGCGGACCGTGCCGCGCTCGGGAATCGAAATCTGGAAGTCGGACAGAAACTCCAGCAGGAAGGCCTCGAACTCCTGGTCGGCACGGTCGATTTCGTCGATCAGAAGCACGGCTGCGTCCGGCGCGCGGAGCGCGGCCAGCATCGGCCGTTCGATCAGGAAGGCTTCGCCATAGATGTCGATGCTTTCCTCGCCGGCCTGCCGGATCGCCAGCATCTGGCGCGGATAGTTCCACTCGTAGAGCGCGGCGGAAGCGTCGATGCCCTCGTAGCATTGCAGGCGGATCAGCCGGCGGCCGAGCACGGCGGCGATCGCCTTGGCGGCTTCCGTCTTGCCGACGCCCGGCGCACCTTCGAGCAATAGCGGCTTGCCGAGCGCGAGCGAGAGATAGGCGGCTGTCGCCAGCCCTTCATCCGCAAGGTAGTAGGCGGCCCGCAGCGCCTTCTCGAGCGCCTCGGGGCTATCGATGCCGACGATGGTGCCGCGGACCGCCATCTCAAGGCCCTCAGCGCCGTGCTTGAGGATGCGCGCCGCCCTGAGCCTTGATTGCACGCAGGACTTTTTCCGGCGTGATCGGCAGGTCGTCGATGCGAACGCCGACCGCGTTGAAGATCGCGTTCGCCACCGCCGGCAGCACCGGATTGGCGCACATTTCGCCTGGTCCCTTGGCGCCGAACGGGCCGTCGGCCGCAGGACGCTCCAGCACGGCGATGTCGTGCGGGCAGATGTCGCCGGGGCCGGGCATCAGATATTCGACGAAGTCGCGGGGCCCATGGCTTGGGTCGGGATAATAGGGCTCGGGCGTCTCATAGAGCGCGTGGCTGACGCCCATCCAGGCGCCGCCGACGAGTTGCTGCTCGACCAGTCGCGGATTGAGCGCGCGGCCGAGTTCATAGGCGCTGTCCATGCGCACCATGGCGACTTCGCCGGTCTCGTCGTCGACGTCGACCTCCGCGACCAGGCATGCGTGCGCGTAGCAGGTCGCGGGCGACATCTCGCCGGTCTCGGGATCGACATTGGAGAGCGGCACAAGGAAGATACCGCGCCCCGAGATGGTCTTGCCCTGCTTGAACTGGGCGGCGATCGCCACGTCCTTGGTCGAGATCGAGCGATGCGGCGCGCCCTTGACGTGAATATTGCCGCGTCCGTCGGTTTCCAGGTCGGCGGCGTTCACTTCCAGCTCCTCGGCGGCTGCCTCCATCATCACGCCGCGCGCTTCCTTGGCCGCGGCCATCACCGCGTTGCCGACGCGGTGCGTTCCACGCGAGGCGAACGAGCCCATGCAATGCGGCCCGGTATCGGAATCCGCGGTATCGACATAGACGTCCTCGACGGGCACCCCGAGTGTTTCCGCGCAGATCTGCCGCGTCACCGACTTCATGCCCTGGCCGAGATCGATCGACGACAGCGCCACCGTGAACTTGCCGCTCGGGTTGGAATGGACCAGCGCCTGGCTTGGGTCGCCGCCCAGATTCATGCCGATGGGATAATTGACCGACGCGATGCCGCGTCCGCGATGCCGGGCCATGTCAGCGCCTCCTGGTGCCGAAGACGGAAGAGAAGCGGGCGGCGCCATGCGACGGCGCCGCCGGTGGCCGCGGCGGAGCAGGCGGTGGCGGCGCGGGCGGCGGCGGTTCGCGCGTGGCCGTGGGCAAGCGGTCGTAGCTGGTGCGTTGCTGCGCAGCCAAGGCGGGCTGCGGATGAGTTTCGCGCGGTGTCGCGGGCACGGTGGCGCGGTCGCCACCTCCACCCTGGCGCGACGAAGCACGCCGAAACTCCTCGCGCAGCGGCCACTTCGCCTTTTCTGCCGCGACCTGGACGCATTCGATCAGCGCTGTGTTCTTGGCCTCGCGCCGATGCGCCTTCATGTCGCCATCGCGATAGGCGTTCAGAATCCGGAACTCCATCGGATCCATGCCGACGAGGTTGGCGAGCTTGTCCATCTGGCACTCGATCGCAAAATCCATCGCGGTGACGCCGAAGCCGCGCATGGCGGTCGCCGGCGTGCGGTTGGTGAACACGCAATAGATGTCGCCGTAGACGTTCGGAATCGTGTAGGGGCCCGGCAGATGCGCGGCGCATTTGACCGCGGCATAGCTGGAGAGGCGGGTATACGCGCCGCTGTCGAAATAGGCGCGGACCTTGCGCGCCACGATACGGCCGTCGCGCATCACGCCATCCTTGATGTAGATGCGCTCCGCACCGCGGGGTGGGCCGTACTGCATCTCCTCCTCACGTCCGAACACATAGCGCACCGGGCGTCCGGTCAGCATCGCTGCCAAAATACAAAGTGGCTCGGTCAGCGTATCCACCTTGCCGCCAAAGCCGCCGCCGACCGTGCCGCCGATGAAATGGAAGGTGTTGGACGGCACATCCAGAATCTTGGCACAAGTGTCGACCGAGAAGAACAGGGCCTGCGTCGAGGTATAAACGACATGGCGGCCATTGGTGTCGGGGGCTGCGATCGAGCCGTTGGTCTCGGTCGGCGCATGCTCGATCGGCGACATCTGATAGCGTTGCTCGAGCACGTGATCGGCGCCGGCAAGCCCGCGCTCGACATCGCCGAATCGCAGCTTCTGGTGATCGTAGACGTCGTAATAGGTAAAGGTATTCTTCGGGTAGGTCTCGTTGACAACCGGCGCGCCTGGCTTCAGCGCCTCCTCGACATCGAAGACTGTCGGCAGCGGCTCGTAATCGATGCGCACCTTGGCGATCGCCTCATGGGCCTCGCGCGGGCTATCGGCGACGACGGCAACGATCGGCTCGCCCTTGTAGCGCACCTTGTCGACTGCCAGCGACGGCTCATCATCCTTGCCGAAATTGATCAGGCTGAGCAGCGTATTGAGGTTGCGCGGAACGTCGGCGCCACGGATGATCCGGCGCACGCCCGGCGAATGCTCCGCCTCGGTCGTGTCGATGCGACGCAAGCGTGCATGCGCGTGCGTGGAGCGCACGACTTTCAGATGCAACATGCCCTGCAGCTTGTGATCGTCGAAATAGGTCGAGGTGCCGGTGACATGGCCGAGCATGTCCTGGCGCTGTGTGCCCTTGCCGATTTCCTTGAGGTTATCGTCGCGCTCGTCGGCGAAGATGTCCTTGCGCAGTTCCAGCATCGCAGTTTCCTTCAGGCCCGTGCGCGGCCGCTTGATGCGGCGGCGAGCACGGCATTGATGATCGGCTCGTAGCCGGTGCAGCGGCAGATATTGCCGGAGATGGCCTCGACGATTTCAGCGCGGCTTGGCTGTGGATTGCGGTCGAGCAGCGCCTTGGCTGCCATCAGCATGCCCGGCGTACAGTAGCCGCATTGCGCAGCAAAATTGTCGGCGAATGCCCGCTGCAGCGGATGCAGATTGGGTCCGTCCTTGATTCCGTCCAGTGTTTCGACCGAACGGCCGGCGACCGATTCGGCAAGCGTCAGGCAGGAAAGATGCAACTCGCCGTCGATCAATACGCTGCAGGTGCCGCAACCGCCCTGACCGCAGCCGAATTTTGGCGTCATGTCGCCGATCAATTCGCGCAACGCGACGAGCAGGTTTGTGCCGCCATCGACGAAGATCGCAACGTCGCGGCCATTGTGACGAAATTGCAGGGCAGTCTTGGTCATGAGAATCCTATTCCTGACCGGACAACAGGCGCTTCAGATGCACGCCGACGATCTCGCGCCGGTACCAGCCGCTTGCGAGCGCATTGTCGGCGGGTGAGGTGCCTTCGACCGCCGCCGAAGCTGCGGCAGCGATCGAGGGCGCATCGAGTGGCCTTCCTTCGAGCGCGCGCTCGGCAGCCTTGGCCCGGATTTGCGTCGGCGCCATCGAGCCCAGGGCGATACGTGCTCCCAGCACACGACCGCCGCTGACGGGCAGATGTGCGGCCAGCGTGATGACCGCGCCGCCCTTCGGCTTGATGCGGGCGATCTTGCGATAGCGGAAGGCATCGGCGCTCAGCGGTTTCTGGCAGGAGACCGAAAGCACCAGCGTTCCGGCTTGCCGCTCGCGGGATTGCAGGAATTCCTCAATCGGGACGTCGCGGGCGCCAAAGCCGCCCTGCACGGACACCACGGCGTCGAGCGCGAGCAGCGCAACCGCGAAATCGCCGTAGGGGTTAGGCGCAAACAGATTGCCGCCGACGGTGCCCATATTGCGCACTGCCGGACCGCCGACCGAACGGGCAGGGCCATGCAGGAAGGCCAGCTCGCGTTCAGCCAATATCTTCGCGAAGGTGACGCCGGCGCCGATGGTAACCCGTGGCCCCGACGCTTCGATCCGCGTCAGCGCCTGATCGCTGGCCCGCACGATGGTCGAAATGGAGATGTCGCCCTCGTTGAGCGCACGCATGACAAGCGTGCCGCCGCCGAAATAGCGGGCGCCACGGTCGGACGACAGCGCCGCGGCAGCCTCTCCGAAACTCGCAAATGTTTTCACCGTGACAGGCATCAATGGGTCTCCACCATCATGCGGCCTCGCTCAGATGCGCCCGGATGGCCTCGAATCCGGCCTGGTAGATCTGCTCCGAGACCATCTCGGTGAGGCGTGTGGCGTCCTCGGGCCGCGTGGTGAACCTCGACTCCCAGTGCCAAAAGGTGCGGTCGCCATCGGTGACTGGCAGCAGGCGCACATGGGCGACGTAGTTGAACATCGGGATCGGGGTATCGAGCAGGCAATAGCTGAAGGTCTGTTCGAGATCGGACAGCGCCAGAAGCTGTTCACGCAGCTCCGAGCCATCCTTCAATTTGAAACGGCGGACGCAGCCGATCTTGTCGGACGCCTGAGCGCGCTCGATCGCAGAGGTCGCAACCGCCGGGTGCCAGCGGTCGTGGCCGTTGAAGTCGCGCAGTACGGCCCAGACCGCGTCGGTCGTGGCGTTCAGGATCGTGCTTTTGATGACGTGCGGCATCACTAGCCTCCGAACGCCCGCTTTAGCGCGTCAAAGCCGCCCTGGAATACGCCGCCGCCGATATTGCCGACGAGCTCGGTTTCCCGCTCCGGTGCGCAATCAAACTCGGCCGTCCATTCGAGGAAGGTCTGGTCGCCATCAGTGACCGGGGTGAGCCGCAGCGTGGCAACGTAATTCTCCACGCCCATCGGCGACTCCAGGATGGAGTAGGTGCAGAACATGTCGTAGTCGGACAGGCCGAGCAGCTTTTCCCGGATGCGGTCGCCGTTGCGCAGACGGAAGTCGCGCACGCAGCCGATCTTGTCGGCCGGCTCTCCGCCCTCGATCCGGCTCTCGGCGATCGCCGGATGCCAGTTCGGCAGGCCGTTGAAGTCGCGCACGCGCGCCCAGACGCGGTCGTTGCGCGCGTTGACGACAGTGGAGACGTAAACCCGGGCCATGGCGCGCTCTTATCCTTTCTTGCGCGGACCGCGCTCGGTGGGAGCAGGACCTTCGGAACCCGCGGCGGGCGGCGAGGCGGGCTTGTCGCCGCCGCCCTTGCGTGACGAATCCCGGATGCCCTGCATGTCGCGCGCCTCACGGATGAGGCCCGGCATCTTGGCGAGGCTGCCGCCTTCGACGCCGATTTCCGACAGGATCGAGTCGATCAGCGGCGCCTGCACACGGTAGCGCAGCGCCGAGTCGATCACCTCGTCGGTCGCGCTGCGGCCGCCATTGCCGCCGCCATTGCCGTTGAGGCCGTCGACCTGGAGGATGCGGATGCCTTCGATCTTCTCCATCGGCTTGACGCTCTCGCGCACGATACCCTCGATGCGGTCAAGCAGTTTTCGGCGGAACAGCGAGAAGCGCGCCTCATCCGTGAGCACGTTCTCGGCTTCGTTGAGCATCCGTTGTGCCTCGGCTTCGACCGTGGCACGGATCCGCTCGGCTTCAGCCGCGATCCGCGTCTCCTCGGCCTGCTTCTCCGCGATCAGCACCTCGACGGTCTTGCGCCGCTTGGCGATCTCGCTCTCGCGCGCCGTGATGACGCGCTCGGTAGCTTCGGTCGCCCCAACCCTGGCATTTTCGGCCGCCGCCCGCGCCGCGGACTCCTCCAACGACTTCTGATGGATGGCGATGGCCTTCTCCATCATCGCGGTCTCGACGTCCTTCTCGCGCCCGACTTCCAGCTTGCGCAGGTCGCGCTCGCGGCCGATCCGTGCCTCGTCGAGGCCACGGTCGGACGCGATGCGGGCGCGCTCGACTTCCTCGCGGGAGACGATTTCGGCCTCCTGCAGCGACTGGGTGCGTGCGATCTCGAGCTGTTCGATGGCGCGGCGGCGTTCGATTCGTGCCGCTTCCAGCGCCTGCTCGCGGGAGACGTCGGTGGTCTCGACCTCCTTCCGCGCCTTGATCTCGGCTTCACGGACCTGACGATCGGCGTCGATACGCGCGGACCGCTTGGCAGCCAGCGCGATGACGCGCTCCTCGTCGGCGATCTCGACGGCTTTCTTCTGGTCGATATTGAGGACCTCGCGGGTCTTCGAGGAATTGATGCGTTCGCTTTCGAGGGAAAGCTCGACATCGATGCGCTGCCGCTCGATGGCGTCACGGCGCTTGAGTTCGGCGGCCTCGATCGCCTCGGTGCGGGCGATTTCGAGCCCCCGGGTCTCCCGCTCGGCGCGGATTCGCTCGGCGGCGACGACTTTCTCCTGTGAGATCCGGGCGGCTTCGATGGCTTCGCGGGAGGCAATGTCGGCTTCTTCGACCGCGCGATTGCGGGCGATTTCCAGCGCACGCACCCGCTCTTCCTGCGCGATGCGCGAAGCCTCGGTGGCCTCTCTTGCAGCAATGCCCGCGACTTCGAGCGTCCGGTTGCGCTCGATCTCCAGTTGCCTCGTGGCCTGTTCGGCGCTGATGCGCTCGGCCGCGAGATTGCGCTCGCGGGCGATGCGGGCGGCTTCCACCGCCTTCTGCGCCTCGATCTCGGCTTCCTGCACGTTGCGGACCTGCAGGATTTCCATGGATCGGGTCCGCTCGTCCGACGTGATGCGCTCGACATTGACGGTCATGGTCTGGGCGATGCGGGCCTTCTCGGTCGCCTCGCGGGCCGCGATCTCGGCTTCGTCGATGGCGCGGGTCCGCTCGATCTCGCGCCGGCGAGTCTCCTCTTCGTTGGCGATGCGCGCGTCGGTGACGACACGATCCTGCTGGATGCGCGCCTTCTCGACCGCCTCACGTGCGGAAATCTCGGCTTCCTCGATAATCCGCGTTCGTTCGATGTCGCGCTGGCGGACCTCGCGTTCCGAAGCGATCCGCGCGGTGTCGACCGCGCGCTGGTTGGCAATCCTGGCCTTCTCGATCTCTTCGCGGGCGAGCAGTTCCTTCTCCTCGACCGCGCGGGTGCGTTCGATCTCGCGCTGGCGGGTTTCGCGCTCGGAAGCGATCCGGGCCTCGGCGATGGCGAGCTCGTTGGCGATGCGGGCCTTCTCGATGGCTTCGCGCGCGGTGAATTGGGCCTGTTCGGCCTCAGTTTCGCGCAGCGCGCGGTCGCGCGCGACCTCGGTGCGCTGCAGGGCACGGCGCATCTCGATGTCGCGTTCCTGTTCGAGGCGGGCGGTCTCGCTCTCGCGTTCGATCTCCAGCGCCTGCCGCTCGGCGTCGAGGTTGCGGGTGCGGATCTTGATCATCGAGTCCTGCTCGATGTCGTTGCGCAGCTTGCGCTTGGCCTCGATGTCCTCCATCAGCCGGGTCAGACCTTCGGCGTCGAACCGGTTCGACGGGTTGAAATATTCGAGATCGGTCTGGTCGAGGTCGGTGATCGCCACCGATTCGAGTTCGAGGCCGTTCTGGGCCAACGCCTCGGCGGCAGCCGCCTTGACGCGGGCGACATAGTCGCCGCGCTGCTCGTGCATCTGCTCCAGGGTCATTTCGGCTGCGACCGAGCGAATGGCGGAGACGAACTTGCCGGAGAGCAGGGCGTGCAACTGCTCAGGCTCGAGCGTACGGCGTCCGAGGGTCGCCGCGGCAATCGCGACGGCTTCGCGCGTCGCCTGCACGCGGACATAAAAATCCGCCTCGATGTCGACGCGCATGCGGTCGCGGGTGATGACGGCGTCCTGTTTGGCGCGCGTGATGCCCATCGGCAGCACGTTCATGTTGACCGGCGTGTAGTCGTGGATGAAGGGCAGCACGAAGGCGCCGCCATTGATCACGACACGTTCGCCGAGGAAGCCGGTGCGGACGAAGGAGACCTCCTTCGACGAGCGATGGTAAAGCCAGTTGACGATGTAAACGCCGATGACGATCGCGATGATCGCGACGATCAACCAGAGGATCAATTGACCAGCCAGAATCCCCGACATCTTCTCCTCCCTTGGTCCCGGCGCTTCAACGCGCGCCGATGGCCTTGAACTTGCGAACCTGATCCGTCAGCGCCCGCTCCACCGGCAGCCGCTCCATCGAGGAGGCGCCGTAGAAGCCGTGGCAGTTTCTGGTATTCTTCATGATGAAATCGGCGTCAGCGGGATCCGCGATCGGGCCGCCATGCGCCAGAATGATGATGTTCGGATTGACGCTCAGCGCGGCCTCCGACCATGCGTCGATACGCGCGGGGCAATCCTTGAGCCTGAGCGCGGTCTGCGCGCCGATGGCGCCGCCGGTGGTCAGGCCGAGGTGGCAGACGATGATATCGGCGCCCGCGATCGCCATGGCGGCCGCTTCCTTTTCGCTGAAGACATAGGGTGTGGTCAGCATGTCCTTCTCATGCGCCATCGAGATCATCTCGATCTCGAGCGCGTAGGACATGCCCGTCTCTTCCAGATTGGCGCGGAAGATGCCGTCGATCAGGCCGACGGTCGGGAAGTTCTGCACGCCCGCAAAGCCAAGCGCCTTCAACTGATCGAGGAAGATGTCGATGTCGCGGAAGGGATCGGTGCCGTTGACGCCGGCGAGCACCGGCGTCTTGGTGACGACCGGCAGCACTTCGCCCGCCATTTCGAGCACGATGGCGTTGGCGTCGCCATAGGGCATGAGGCCGGCGAGCGAGCCGCGACCCGCCATGCGATAGCGGCCGGAATTATAGATCACGATCAGATCGACGCCGCCGGCCTCTTCGCATTTTGCTGAAAGACCCGTGCCCGCGCCGCCGCCGACGATCGGCTCGCCCCGGGCCACCATGTCCCGGAACTTCTTGAGCAGCGCCTTTCGTTCAAACCTGGGCATGGGTCACCTCGCCACTCTGCGCCGGCCGCCCGCGCGGCCGAGCAGGGGCCGGAACGCGTTGACGATGGTGGACGCGAATTCGGGATCGTTGATGTTACGCTTGACGCGGATGATCAGGCGATTGCCGGTCGCGCGCACGGTACGTTCCAGCGCCCGGAACAACGCCGCATCGGCTTCGAGATCCCAGAACGGCTGCCCCTGCGCGTCGAGCGCGGAGACGCCGCCTTCGGGCAGGAAGAAGCGCACTGGTCCATCCATCTGGTTGAGCCGCTCGCCGATCCAGCGGCCCATGCGCTCGTTTTCTTCCGGCGTCGTCCGCATTAGTGTGACCTGCGGATTGTGAACGTGGAATTTGCGCTGCCGATAGCGTTCGGGGATGGTGTCGGGCGCGCCGAAATTCACCATGTCCAGCGCGCCGACCGAACCGACATAGGGCACGCGGCTGCGGATGATCGCGCCAAAGCGATCCTCGGTCGCCGGAAATACGCCACCCATCATGAGATCGCAGACTTCGGTCGTGGTGAGATCGATCACGCCGGCCAATTGACCGGAATCGACCAGCTTCTCCATGGAGCGGCCGCCGACCCCGGTTGCGTGGAACACAAGGCACTCGAAATCGTCCTTGAGATCGGCGGCGATCTTCTGCACCGCGGGCGTAGTGACGCCGAACATGGTGATGCCGATCGACGGCAGCGCACTTGCCTCGCGCTGCCCTGACGTACGCTCGTCAAGCCGCGCTTTCACCATGCCGACCAATGCGTTCGCGCCGTTGGCTAACACCGCGCGCGAGATCGAGTTGAGGCCCTGCACGTCGGTGACCGAATACATCATGGTGATGTCGGCGGGACCGACATAAGGGCCGACGTCGCCCGAGGCGACGGACGAGATGATAAGCTTGGGTACGCCGACCGGCAGCGCGCGCATGCCGGGCGCCACCAGTGACGCGCCGCCGGAGCCGCCAGCCGAGATGATGCCGGCGATGTTGCCCTGGCGGCGCAGCCATTTCGCGAAGGCCTCGGCCATGGCCGTTACCGAGGCGCCGCGGTCGGCGCCGAACACGCCTGACCCGCCGCGGCCATGGTTTAGCGCGATCTCCTGTGCCGGGACATCGCAGGTCGAGAGCTTGCCGCTCGTCGAAACGTCGACCAGGCGGGTGCGCAGCCCGCTCTCGGAGATAATGTCGCGGATAAAGCGGAGTTCCACCCCCTTGGTGTCGAGCGTGCCCACGACGAGCACGACGGGAGGTCCCGATGTCTGTTGGGCGGCCGGCGCTCGTGTTTGTCGCGTGGCGCTCTCCAGCCGCGTCACCCCGGTCGACAGCGTTCGGGCCGCTGCCTCGATCCGCGCGATCGGGACGGGCTGCGACCATCGCGTCGGCAAGGTCGGGTTGGAAACATAGAGGCGGATCGGTGCCGAACCCGGCGCGCGTTGCGGCACGGCCTCGGCTTCGGGTCTTGTTTCCGTGGCTTCGACGTCCAGCCCTGCCTCCGCATGGACGCCGACGCCGAGCAGCCGCTGCTGCAGTTCACGGTCCGCCGAGAGGCGGCCGGAGTCGATGATGCGGTTGATGCGGCCGTTGACCATGATGGCGACGTTTTTCGAGACCGCCGTCGCCACCCCGATATTCTGTTCGATGACGAGCACCGAGATGTCGCCTTCCTCGCCGAGGCGCACGAGCATTTCCTCGACCTGGGCCACGATGACGGGCGCCAACCCTTCGGTCGGCTCGTCCATGACCAGCAAATGCGGATTAGTCAGCAACGCGCGAGAGATCGCAAGCATCTGCTGCTCGCCGCCCGAGAGCTGGCCACCGCCGTTGTTCTTTCGTTCGGCGAGGCGCGGAAAGGTCTCGTAGATACGTTCGACGCTCCAGGGCCCGCGCCGGATGCCGGCGGCGAGCCGCAGATGCTCGTCCACGCTGAGCGAGCGCCACAGCCGGCGGCCCTGCGGAACATAGCCGACGCCGAGACGCGCGATCCGTGCCGGCGACTGGTTGGTGATGTCCTCGCCGCGGACCCGGATCGAGCCGCCACTTGCCCGGAGCAGGCCCATGATGCTTTTGCACAGCGTGGTCTTGCCCATACCGTTGCGGCCGACCACCGAGAACACGCCGGACTCCAGAGTCAGATCGACGCCCTGCAGCGCATGCGAATGCCCGTAATAGACGTCGAGCCCCCGGACTTCGAGCGCGGGTGTGGAGCGGCGGGCGTCACTCATGACCGCCTCCGAGGTAAAGCTCCTGCACTTCCGGATCGGATTCGATCTCCTGAGGCAGGCCTTCCTTGAAGATGCGGCCGTTGTGCATCATCGTCACGCTTTCGACGACGCGCAGTGCGACGTCCATGTCGTGCTCGATGATGATGTAGCCGATATGGGAGGGCAGGGAGGTCAGGATTTCGATCAGCTCGCGCCGCTCGGTTGGCGACAGCCCGGCTGCCGGCTCGTCGAACAGAACGAAACGCGGCGCCCCCGCCAGTGCCAACGCGATTTCGAGCTGACGCTGTTGTCCATGCGCGAGCTCCGCCACGCGCTGCTCCTTGACCGAGGTCAGATGCACCGCCTGGATCAAGAGATCGGCCGAATGCATCAGCGCGTCGTTGGGGCGCGGCCGCAGCGGCGAGAACCGTCCACGGGAAACGCCACAGCAGGCGAGATAGACGTTGTCTTGTACCGTCAGGCCGGGAAACAACGCTGAAATCTGGTAGGTGCGGCGCAAGCCCCTGCGGATGCGCTCGTAGGGTGGAAAGTGGGTGATGTCCTCGCCGAAGAAGCGGATGGTGCCCGATGAGGGTGGAAAGTCGCCGGTCACGCAATTGAACAGCGTGGTCTTGCCGGCCCCGTTGGAGCCCAGCACCGCGCGGCGCTCGCCGGGGCGAACGGTGATCGTAACATCGGTTAGCGCTGCCAGCGCGCCGAACATCCGCGTCACGCCGCGAAGCTCCAGCGCGGCGCCGGCACCCACCGTGGAAAGGCGCTGGGCGACGCTATCCATGGCCGTGGCCTCCGCCGGGACGCATCTCGGGCCTGGCGGCACGCCTGCGCCAGCGCTCCCAGAGACCGATCACACCATCCGACGACCAGAACACGATCACGAGGAAGCCGACACCGATCAGCAGGCGGAAGCGATTGCCGTCGAGCCCGACATGGACCAGGAAGTCGAGGGCGAAGGTGCGCAGCATGACGAAGATGAAGGCGCCGATGAATGGCCCGACCGGTCGCGTGATGCCGCCGACGACGGCGATGATCAGGATGTCGATGCAGCGTTCGACCGCGACCGAGCCCGGCGAAATCTGCCGGTAGTTCCAGACCTGGAGCACGCCGGCGAGTGCAGCGACAAAGGACGCGAATGCATAGGCCGCGACCCGGTGCGCGTTGACGTTGAAGCCGAGTGCGGCCATGCGGCGCGGGTTGTCGCGCACGCCCTGCAAGGCGAGCCCAAATGGTGCGCGCGACAGGTACAACACCGCGAAATAGCAGAGCGCAGCGGTTCCGAGCGTGACGTAATAGAACGGAATGTCAGACCGCCAATCGACGCCCCAGAAATGCGGCGTCGCGACGGTGTTGATGCCGGTGTGTCCGTTGAAAATCGCCCAATTCTGATTGGTGAAGTAATAGAATGCCGCGCCGATCGCGAGCGTGATCATGATGGTGTAGATGCCCTCGGTCCGCACCGCGAGCGCACCGCCGAGCGTGCCGAACGCGGTTGCGAGCGCCAGCGCCATCGGCGTCGCCAGCCACCACGGCCAGCCGAGGCTGATATTGGCGTTGCCGCTGACGCCGAACACCGCGACCATGTATCCGGCGAAACCTGCGATGGTGAGCTGCATCAGGCTCACGATGCCGCCATAGCCGGCGAGGAACATCAGGCTGAGCGCGATGATGCCGAGAATGAGGGTGGTGCCGAAGATCTCGATCAGGAAGAATCCGTTCGCGATCAGCGGCATGATCAGGAGGATCACGGCGACGGCCCAGGCGGCCGGGTTGTCGAATTCCGCCCACGCCATCGCCGGACGCTGCGCCGCGGTTGCCGGCGGTTTGGCGTGAAGGCGGGCGCGTGGGGCTTCCTGGATCAGCGACATGTCAGCGCCTCGCCAACAGGCCCTGCGGCCGCAATGCCAGCACGAGCACCATGATCAGGAAGGTCACGACGATCGCGTAGGTCGGGATGTAGACGGAGCCGAGCTGTTCGGCGAGCCCGATGATCACCGCGCCAAGCGCTGCGCCAGGGATCGAGCCCATGCCGCCGACGATGACGACCACGAGCGAAGCGAGCAGGAAGCGCGTATCCTCGCCCGGCGAAATCGACTGGAATGTGCCGCCGACGACGCCTGCGATGCCGGCCAGTCCCGCGCCGAGGGCGAAGATGACGACGAAGACGATCTGGATACGGACGCCGGTTGCGGCGAGGATGTCGCGGTCGTCGACGCCGGCACGCACCATCATTCCGACGCGGGTGCGATTGAGCGCGAGCCACATCGCGACGCCGATCACCACGGAAGCCGCAAAGATCACGAGCCGCACCAGCGGATATTGCAGATAGACGGCCTCGCCCGACGATTTGACCGCTGTGACGAACGGTAGTTCGATCGGGCCGATCAGCCAGTGCGGGGTCTGGATCTGGTAGAAATCTCCGCCGAAAGCCCACAGCATCAGGTCGGCGAACACGATCGAGAGCCCGATCGTCACCATGGTCTGGCGCAGGTCCTGCCCTTCCATGCGCCGGAACACGACGATCTGCAGGATGATGCCGACCAGCGCCACCGCGATGAACGCGACGATGAAGCTGAGGATCCAGGAGCCGGTCCAGACGCTGATGGCGTAGCCGACATAGCCGCCGAACAGGTAAAGCGAGCCGTGCGCCAGATTGACATTGCGCATGAGCCCGAAAATCAGCGTGAAGCCGCTGGCGACCAGGAAATAGAGTCCGCCGAGCGTGATGCCGTTGAAGACGGCGTTCAGGAAGACTTTCTTTCGGCCGATCGCTTCCTCAAGGCCGGTTGGCCAGACCGCAAAGACGAGCCACAGCAGCAGCGCGACCACGATCAGGACGATCAGCGCCCAGGCCGGATGGCGTTCGATGAACCGGCTCACGCCCGTCCTCCGGCCGTCCGGGCTGCGTCCGGACCGAGATCAAATGCCTGGAAATTGGCGGCAATTCCCGCCGTCGCCATGCTGTCCTCCCGGGCGCGCCCTGGCCATTTTGCCTGGCCATTTGGATCGCGCGCCGCTTGGCATCCTAGCGATGCCGCAAGGGGAGGACTTGATCGTCAGTATCTTTTCGAGGCTCGCCGTCAGGGCCGTAACACCTTGGCGGCGCGGCGGTATTCGGTCGGCGCCATCCCGACATTGGCGGCGAAGAACCGGGTGAAGCCGCTTTGCGAGGAGAAGCCGAGATCGAAGCCGATGTCAGCAATCGGCGCTTCGGTCGCGACCAGTGCGTCGAGGGCCTGCTCCATCATCAGCGTGTTGAGGTAGAGGTGAGGGGTGACGCCGGTCTGCGTGCGGAACAGCCGGTAGAAGTGCGGCCGCGACAGCCCGGATTCCCGTGCGATCAGATCCAGCTCGAGCTCCGCGCCCGGGCTTTCCGACATCAGCTTGATCGATTTGCGCACGCGGAAGTCGGTGACGGCCGCAGCGGCTGCTCGCGTTTCCTGTGCGGGCTCAGAGGCTTGCCAGCTTTCCTCGTAACAGCCGTCGATCAGCTGCCGCAGCTCGCTGTCGAGACTGCTGAGCGACGGTGCGCCGCAAACCAGGGCTGCGGTGCGCCTGATGTGCTTGTCCAGGCTGGCGGTGCGCTTGAAGCAGGTGCGGCCGAACCGCAGCCCGTGTGCGCGTGCAGCATCGGGGGCGAACCATTCCGCGTTGACATAAAGCACGAAGAAGATCGCGCCATTGCCCATGTCGGTGGGGACGAAATTATGCGGCTCCCATGGGTTGATCGCCACCATGGAGTCCTCGGCGAGCAGCCATCGCTCGTCGCTCACATCGATCCGGGCCGGCGTCCCGCCGACATGAAAGATCAGGTGCCCCTCGCGATGCGCATGCATGTTGAACGGGCGGTTCAACTGATAGACCGTCGCGCGACCAAACCGGCCGTGGAAGACGGCAAGCGCTCGGCTCATGCCTTCCCTCCCGATGGATGTTATTCTTTTCCGTGAGCGTCGATCATCCCGGGAGGGATTGCAAGAGCCCGCAGGCGGGCCGGCCGCGACGATAATGTCGCGGTCAGCCCGCAGTTGGGCCACAAAGGCGCAAGAGGGTCAGTACTTCTTGCATTCCGGGACGGTCCGGCTCGGCAGGCCGATCTTGGCGAACACTGCCGGGTCGTAGCCGAGCGTCTGGTTGACGTTCGGGATGACCTTCACGACCTTGGAGAACAGGGCGCCCTTGCCGTCGTCCACCACTTCGGTGACGAAGTTGGTCCCGATCGCCTGGCGGTTGGAGTCGAGCTTGATCTTGCCGTTCGGGGCGTCGATCTCGAGCTTGGCCAGCGCTTCCTTGAGCTTGGCCTGGTTGTTGCTGAGGTCGCCGTTGACCTGACGCAGCGCCAGGATCAGGGCCATTGTCGAGCCATAATAATTGGTGGCGAGAAGCGAGGGGCTCGGGAAGCGTTTCTCCGGCGGGAATGCATCCTGATAGGCCTTCACGAACTTCTGCCAGCCCGGATCCTCCCAGGTGTCGGCCTGGCCGCTGGCGGCGATGGTTCCGATCAGCGCGTTCTTGGCGTTGCCCTTGGACGACAGGATAGTCTGGTCGATCATGATCGAGCCGCCCATCAGGTGGGCCTTGCCGCCGGCCTGCTGATACTGGTTCAGGAAGTTGACGGCGTCCGCGCCGCCGAGGCCGAGATAGATCGCATCGACATCGTCGGGCAGGGCCGCGATGACCGAAGCGAAATCCTTGGTGCCTAGCGGCACCCATTGCCGGTTGGTGACCTGTCCGCCTGCGCCGCAGAACTCCAGCACGAGGCCGAAGACCTGGGTGTAGATGAAGGAATAGTCCTCGCCGACGGTCGCTATTTTTTTGTAGCCCTTGGTCTCATAGGCGTATTTGCCTAAGCCCACCTGCCACTGCGCGCCGTCCATGTTGTAGCGGAAGAAATTCGGCGCGGGATCGACATAGGTCGTTTCCTGCGCACCCGAGGCGGCGTTGATGAAGGTCAGCTCCGGGTGGGTCTTGGCGAAGTTCTTGACCGCGATGCCTTCGTCGCCCGACAGGGGCGAGAGCAGGATCTGCACCTTGTCCTGCTCGATCAGCTTTCGCACGGCACGTACTGCTGAATCGGGCGTCGCGTCGGTCGAAGCCACGACGAATTCCAGCTCCTTGTCGCCGATCTTCTTGCCCAACACGTTGAGCGCGGTCTGGTGGCCGCGCATGCCGTCCTCGCCGAGCACCGTGTAGGTGCCTTCGAGGGTTGCAGTGACGCCAACCTTGATCTTGTCCTGGGCGAAGGCAGCGCTCGAGAGCAACAGGCTGCTCAACGCGACCAGTCCCACACAGCTTTTCAACATCGGACTCCTCCCTTGTCGTGCCGGTTCGTTCCATGGCCGCCTTGATGGGGCCGGGGCATCGCCGCCAGAAAGCTAGCTGATGACGGAGACGGCGCGCTGTAGCGGAGGCCCCCGCTGCTTGACGGGCAGTCTCATTTTTGCATGTTGCGATGCGCAACTCGCTGCGTCCTTTGACTGACTAAGTAAGGAAATGGCGCAGGCCGACCGATGTTGGTGGTCCGATGAACCGGCATAGTGCCGGCTGGCAGGTGAATGGTTTTACGCTAGACTCCCAGGGGCCAATCGAGGACCCCAATGGTACAAGCCAGAGCTGACGACCTGCTGCTCGTCATCGACGTTCAGAACGATTTCTGTCCGGGCGGAAGCCTGGCCGTGGCCGAAGGCGACGATGTCGTCCCGGTAGTCAACCGGCTTGCCGAGCGTTTCAAGCATGTCGCGCTGACTCAGGACTGGCATCCCAGAGGTCACAGCTCCTTTGCGACGTCGCATCCGGGTAAGGCCCCCTTTGAAAGCGTCGATATGTCCTATGGAGCGCAAACGCTGTGGCCGGACCATTGCGTGCAGGACACGTCAGGGGCGGACTTCCATCGCAACCTTCTGACCGGACGCGCAGAGCTTATCATCCGCAAGGGATTCCGTGCCGACATCGACTCTTATTCCGCGTTCTATGAAAATGATCGACGCACGCCGACGGGGCTGGCGGGCTATTTGCGCGAGCGGGGCCTGCGGCGGATTTTCATGGCCGGTCTCGCGACCGACTACTGCGTCCATTATTCCGCGATCGACGCGCGTCGTCTTGGCTTTGATGTCGTCGTGATCGAATCCGGCTGCCGGGCGATCGATCTCGCGGGCTCGCTGGCGGCGGCGTGGTCGGGAATGGCAGAGGCCGGCGTGCAACGCATCGGCGAGCTTTAGCGCATGATCCGGAAAGGTGTGCAACGGCTTTCCCTCGCGACAAACGCGTAGCGTTTGCGCGGAGATCATGCGCAAAACAGAAAGTCGCAGCCTTTGATATTATGAAGCGGAGCGCGCAGTCCGGTTCGGCATGCCACCGGCCGCAAGGATCTCCGTGCTCAATTGCTCGATGGTCGTGCGGTACCGCATGGCTGTTTGCCGGATCAGTGTAAAGGCGTCCTCTTCCGAAAGCGCGTGGCTGCGCATGACCTGCAGGACCGCGCCGAATACGAGACGGCGGGAGCGAATGCGTTCTTCCAGCTTCTCGACATGGGCGGCGTCTTCCAGGCGCCGCTGCGCGCAATCGAAGGCGACCACGAGGGCGGTGTAGAGGCCGGCGGAACGCAACGGCTTGATCAGGAAGGAGGCGGGCTGCAGGTCCAGAAGCCATTTCAGCCGGCTTGGCGTCTCGGTTCCGATCAGCGCGATGATCGGTGCATTGATCTTCAGCGCCGGCGGACGGTCCGACTTGATCGGGATGCCGTCCGCGTCAAGCACGATCACGTCGACCGGGTCCTGCACCGGGTCCTGCGGCGAGAGCGCCTGATCAGGATCGGTCTCGATGACCGACATGCCCAAACGATCGAGCTGCCGGCGCACCGTCGAGATTTCGCGTTCGTCCTTCATGACCATGAGGGCGCGGCGGCCGCGAACGGAGAAAGGAGATGGTTTGCTCATTTGATGACACGCAAATGGTTCGATCGCCGTGTGACTGCATCTGCTGTCTCGAACCTGGTACCGATCGACGCCAGGTCGAGGTTGGAAAGGTACGGATCGGGACGTTCGGGAGTGTCGGCCTCCCAGAAGATCTCGAACCGGCAACCGGGAACCGAGCGCGCCAGGCGCGGCGTCAGGAAGCAGTGATTGTTGTCGGGATCCACCCAGACCGGACCTTGCGGGGAATTGTAGCTGTGATTGGCGGCCGCCCGGCGAACGGCGGCAACATCGGCGGAGCCTGCCCGGCGGATGGCGCGGGCGAGCAGCATGACGCAGGTGTAGGTCGACTGGCCGTCGACCGAGACGCTGCTTTCAGAGCCGTGACGCGCCTTCCAGCGGGCGACGAAGGCGCGGTTTTCGTCGTCCTCGATGCTTTCAAAATAGGCCGAGGAGGTGATGCAACCGGCGGCGGCCGCCGATCCGATCAGCTTGAGCTCCGGCTCGCACAGGCTGCAGCTCAGCATGGGGATAGACAGCCCCGCGCGGGCGGTGGCGGCGTGCAGCGCGCGCATGAAGACATAGCTGGATTCGCCGACGAGCGTATTGAAGACGACGGGCGGTCTTCGTTCGATGATTTCCCTTACGATGTGGTCCACCGCCGTTTCGCCGAGTTCAAGCAGCCGCTCGGCGATGATGCGGCCGCCTGCATTGCCCACGATCTCGCGCAAGACGCGATTGGTTTCCCAGGTCCAGACATAGTTGGAGCCTGCGCAAAAAACGTCGGCCGAGATGTGCTTGAGCATATGCTGGATCAGCGGCACCACCGTGTGATTTGGCGCGGCGCCGACATAGATGACGTTGTCGCTGCTTTCGAAGCCCTCGTATCGCGCGGGATGCCAAAGCAGACGCTCGGTGCGTTCGACGATGGGAATGACCTGCTTGCGCGAGGCGGAGGTATAGCAGCCGACGATGTGCTGGACCTGCTCCGTGCGGATCAGATCGTCGCACGCGGTGTGATAGGCGGCGACCACGCCGCCAGGATCGCGCAGGTGCGGCACGAAGGTGAAATCGAACGCCTCGCTCGCGTTGACTTCGTCGACCGCCATCAACGCGCTCTTCTCCATCTCGCCTCCCATCATCGCGTAGGGACCCGACCGGGAAAACACGAGGCCGAGAGGAATGGACGGTTTGGTCATCAAGCAAATCCAAAAATTGCAGCGACGATGATCTCGTCGCAAGAGCGTCGATTTGTCACCCGCCGCGCGGCGCGGCTTGCGCGCGTTTTGGGCTTCGCCGCTCAAAAAAGGAGCCAGCGTCTGATTGACAAGCCCAGCGAGGCTAAGACACAATCCGCTCGTACGTAAATACGTGCAAGGCGAAAGAGTTCTCGCGAAGCCGACGCCGTCTGAGTGACGAACGCTTAAAGTTTCGCCCTGCAGCGTAAATCTGCGCGACCATCGATAACGACGGCATTGTTGCCATTCGGAGCCTTTGCGGGCCACGGGTGGCTTTTTGCGTTTGTGTACAAGGGGGTAAGCATGGCGGTTCGTCTTCCGACGTTGGAGCAAATCGATGGGCTCGCCTCGGATTTTGGCCTCGTGCTGACGGCGGACGAAATCGCCGCCTACCAGGAGGCCTTCAAGGGGCCGCTCGCTTCCTATGGCAAGCTCGAGGAGTTCGTCGCGCCAGCGCTGGCACCTGTCCCGCCGCGGTCGCCGGGCTATCGGCCGCCGCCTGCCGAAAATCCCTATGGCGCCTGGTACTGGAAGACGGACATCAAGACCGGCCGCGATGGCCTGTTGAGCGGCAAGAAAGTCGCGATCAAGGACAACATCTGCGTGGCCGGCGTTCCCATGATGAACGGCTCCGCGCTGCTCGAAGGTTATGTGCCCGAGTTCGACGCCACGGTGGTGACCCGAATCCTCGATGCCGGCGGCACTGTCGCCGGCAAGGCCGCCTGCGAGGATCTCTGTTTCTCCGGCGCAAGCCATACGTGTGCGAGCGGCGTCATCCGCAACCCGCATAACCCGGCCCATAGCGCCGGCGGATCGTCGGGCGGAAGTGCTGCGCTGGTGGCTGCCGGCGAAGTGCCGATGGCGCTCGGCGGCGACCAGGGCGGCTCGATCCGCACGCCGTCGAGCTGGTGCGGCGTGTACGGGCTCAAGCCGACCTGGGGCCTGGTGCCGACGACGGGATCGATGCCGATCAGCTATTCGGTCGATCATTGCGGTCCGATGTGCGCCAGCGTCGAGGACGTCGCGCGGCTGCTGACGGTTATCGCCGGCCATGACGGCTGGGATACGCGGACCATCGCCGCGCGTACCGGCGACTATATGTCGGCACTGAAGAAGCCGGCGAAGGGATTGCGCGTCGGCATCCTGCAGCAGGGGTTCGGTCATCCCGAGAGCGACCCCGCCGTCGACGACAAGGTGCGGCAGGCGATCGCGGCGCTGGGCAAGGCAGGCGTCGAAGCTGCGGAAATCTCGGTGCCGTGGCATCTCGACGGGCCGCATGTCTGGAGCGGCATCATCCTGGAAGGCGCAGCCGAGATGATGCTGAAGGGATATGGCGTTGGCAACAACGTGCAGGGCTACTATCCCGTCTCCATGCAGGAGGCGCTCGCCCGCGGCATGGGGACGCGGATCAACGACGTTTCGCCGACCGTGAAGCTGGTGCTGATGCTCGGCGAATACATGCATCGCCACTATCACGGGCGCTATCATTCCAAGGCGCAGAACCTGCGGGTGCTACTGCGGCGTGCCTACGACGAGGCGCTGGAAAAGTTCGATGTGCTGGCGATGCCGACCATTCCCTTCACGGCCACGCCCATTCCGCCGGCCGACGCGCCGCTGGGCATCGCGATTGACGTGGCGCTGAATATGCAAGCCAATACCTGCTCGTTCGACGTCTCCGGCCATCCTGCTTTCACCGTGCCGGTCGGGCGCGTCAACGGGCTGCCGGTCGGGATGATGCTGGTCGGCCGCCATTTCGAGGAAGCGACGCTGATACAGCTCGCATCCGCGATCGAGGCGGGCGGGAACTGGAAAGTGAACTAGGCGCCGACGTTGCACAGCCAGCTTGGTTCAAAGGAGTGAGGACATCGCGATGATCAAAGACCCCTGGCTCAAATCCTCGATCATGGCGAAGCGCGGCGTGGCGAAGGGCGAGGCCGGGAAGCGTCATGAGCTCTCGATCGCGGCGCAGGGCGCGTTTCACTATGTCTATGGCCCCTACGCAAAGCCGGCCCTGACCATCGATCCGGGCGACGTCGTCGCGGTTGAAACCGAAGACGCCTTCGGCGGCGTCATCACCAGCGAAAAGGACAGCCCGACTGCCAAATTGCAGTTTCCCTTCCTGAATCCGCAGTGCGGCCCGATTGCGGTCAAAGGTGTGGAGAAGGGCGATTGTCTGGTGATCCTGATCCATGCCGTGGAGACGCGCGGCGAGCAGCCGGCGGGCACCACCTGCATCATTCCCGAATTCGGCGGCCTTGTCGGAACCGCCGCCACGGCCATGCTCAATCCGCCGCTGCCGGAGCGCGTGCGCAAGGTTCATGTCGACAAGAACGGCGTGCGCTGGAATGACAAGATCACGCTGCCCTACCAGCCCTTCATCGGAACCATCGGCGTATCGCCCCAGATCGAGGCGATTTCGTCGCTGCAGCCGGATTATCATGGCGGCAACATGGACCTGCCTGATGTCGCGCCCGGCTCGATCCTCTATTTTCCGGTGCATACCAAGGGCGGGCTGCTCTACGTCGGCGATTGCCATGCCGCCCAGGGCGACGGCGAACTGTCCGGCGTTGCGATCGAGCAGCGCGCGACCGTCACCCTCCAGATCGACGTCATCAAGGGCTGGAGCTTCGCCTGGCCGCGGCTCGAGACCGCGGATTTCATGATGACCA